>Ga0181612_147404_pt1 | contig 23433 bp, 7 predicted proteins | sample HoacroProtozoa21_FD_119630 | JGI IMG/M metagenome (GOLD analysis project Ga0181612, IMG submission 119630) | Hoatzin crop microbial communities from Cojedes, Venezuel. Combined Assembly of Gp0051906, Gp0051904, Gp0051908
CCCTATTGTTCTCCTGTGTTGCCTGTCCTTTCTTCCATGGTCCGTACAGTTTTCTTTTCTTCCTAAGTTCTAGGAGAAGATTCCTGCTCAGCCAAGGTGGCCTTCTGCCCCACTTGCTTGACTTGCAACATTTTGGAGTTGCCTGTTCCTGCACTCTTAAGAGATATCTCTTAAAAAGTGACCGGCATTCATGGACCCCAATACCTTCAAAAGCAGATTCCCAGGTGACCTTACTAACTAGCTCCTTCAGCAGCCCGAAGTCTGCTTTTCCCTATGCAAGAATATGTTATGCAGTTCTTATTAATGACATTTATGAAGATATGCAGCACACTGAATAAGGTAGCTAAGTTAAAAAATGGAGGGGGAAAAAGACTTTTCTGGTTGCTTCCTTTTCTTGTCTATCTAGGCTGAGAGTCTAGCAGCTCAGAACCAAGTCTCATCCCATAGTAAAGAACATAAATTAAACAATTTTAATTTACTTATTTTTTCAGTTAGAGGCAAGTTTGAGCAGAGTGTACCAGGTGCCTGAGAGCTACGTTCCCAAGAACATCTAGGTCAAAGCGATTAGTCTGAGCAGAAGCAAAGCTAGTGATCTTTCTTGCTTTGCTTAGCAGTGATGTCCAAGATCTTAGTCCAAGTGCATGAGGTGTTGGCATTTGAGAGTCATGAAGTTCACCCTGTAGAAGCTCCTGCTATTGCAGTATGGTGTGAGAAACGATGTCTTGAGTAGTGAGCAATAAGCCTTACTGGATACTTCTCAGAACTGAGACCAGTAAGACTGACAAAAAGCAAAATGAAATGCTACATTGGAGGCTGTCTAGATGAATATAGTTATAGTCTAGGCCAAATCTTAATTAAGAAACATTCAACAATTTTCAGTAGTAAAATGATGGCATTGCAGATTACTTTTTTCTTGTGTCTGAATTAGTTTGCTTAGGAGAAAGACACAGCCTTGAAACTGGACATTAATTTGCATTAAGGTTGCTAACAAAGGACTCGACATGGCATGGTTTAATGTTCAAAGCAAACTGCAAAGCAAATTGTTATCTGTAATAAGGTACTGACAATCCCTATTAATAGGGGCCTTGACTTTCTTGCATCAAGAAAGTGAACGGGCAGTGGAGACAAATTCATGAAGCAGAACGCTTTCAAGTGCAGCTAAACATGAACTGCCGATAATCCAGGCTTTAAACAGTGCAACTTGAAGAAAACTCAAACTATTCAGTGTGATGCACCCATTAGAATGCAGCTTGAGAACGAAAGTATTGCAAAATGCTCAGCTATGACATCTTCCTGTTTCTCAAGAGCTAATAAATATAAAAGCTACAATGAGAGGTAGGATAAAGGGTAAAATGAAGGGGGAATTCTCACAGCAACAGCAATTGCTTCACATGGGACACCACCAAAACAACAGTATTGGGGTTTGTAGGTGGAAGACCATGAAATTAATGACAAAAGAACAGGAGCTTGAGGGCAACAGAGGGTCTGAGATACACTGTCCCAGCAGCTGTGTGAAAGGGTAGGGAGATACAAGTGGAAGGCAGGCTACAGGGCTGCAGATGGGAGGCCTTCCACACCAGTGAGGGTTTTGCCAAATCTGGCAGTTTTCTAGTGCCTCGTCCATTCCTGTACCAGCCTGTATAGAGGCGGAATAAAGAGCTGGTGTTAAGAAGCTGTTAACTCATGAGCTAAGAGCATGCTGAAGGAGCCATCACTTTATTGTGCATATGCTCTGCTTTACAGGAGCTCTAGCTCAGCTGAACTGCTCCCAGTGAAAAGCAGAAGTAACCTGGTTTTCAGGATGCTCGTTGCTACCGGAGATGCTTGCGCCAGCTCAACCAGAGCTGAGGATGAAACCTCCGTCAAAACAAAGAGAAAGCACCTCTCCTGTCCTGCTAGGTACCTGGTGTGGCATTATGCTATTAAACATGCCCTACAACAGAAACAAGAGTGGCTTTATTCTGTTTCTTAGCAGCTCATGAAGAGTTTCAAGTGAAGTAGTGTGCTGGAAAACCCTTCACACCCTTGCCTTATACTTTCACTTTGTCCAGAGCAGCTTAAGACCAGCACTCCCAGAGCACAGCCAAAGGTTTAGGCACGGACTGCGACTTTCCTCGGCCCTTAACCAGATGGAGGTATTCTAACTGGGAATAAAAAGCGATGGCTTTTATTTGCTCACCTTTGGAAATCATTTTAAGAGCTACTGTAGTGAATTCCTACCCATTACCTGCATATCAATTATTCATTATTTTCATCGAGGAAAACCAAGACATGCTATATTTGTGTAGATGAAAGAAATCTGTCATGTCCTCTCTCTTTCCCCCTCTCTCTCCCTACTATGCCCCTCCTACATTTTCATTTTGAGATTATTCTTAATCCACATATACTTGAATGAGGAAAATGTATGGGTTTTATTAACAATAAACTTTAGGGGTTTTTTTCCCTTACTGATTTTTCACAGATTTATGGATCCATAATCATTCACGTCACAGCCTGAGGGAGATGAGGCCGGAACAGGATAATAGCCCTTAAATCCCCTTCTCTAAGCACTCAGATCTTCCCTGTCAGCAAGATTAAAACGGTCAACAGCAGTCTTCATGTGTCTATATCCCACACGGAGCTTTGACGACAACTGGAGTGGTGGCTGTCAGGGAGAAAAATGCAGAACCGCTGCTGTGCGTGATACCACTGAGACAGAGAGAGAAGAAAACAGGATTGTCAGCCTTTGTAGTGTTGGGAAGGACCGGTGTTAATTCCTTGATCAGGTGAATGCAAAGAAGGGAGATAAGTGAGGAAAAATAGTATGTTGCAGTTGAACATGCGGCGACAGTTTCCTTTTCTAAAACACAAAGGCAGAGAGAGGGAAGCACCAAATGCTCTCCTGCAGCCCGACAAGGGGAAGGATAACGAAAGCATGCATGTAGACAAGCAGAGTGGCTTTTCTGCTACCGCTCCATTGAACTCCCAGCCCCTGCTGCTCCTGGGACCTGAGGGGAATTACAACTATTATGTGGATGATGAAGACGAGGAAGAGGAAGAGAAAGAACAAGGAAAATGGCCAAGCGGAGACACATTCGGGGGAGAAAACAAGCCCTCGTCATCCATTCCTTGCTCCCCTGCTCTTTCCTCTGGAGCCCCGGCGAAGGCTTCCACTTCATCTGTGCTGAACATCAACGTTGGCGGCCAAAGCTATCGCCTCACCTACCAGGCGGTGGCCATCTATCCCAAGACCCGCCTGGGCCGCCTGGCTACCTCCACTGACCGTCGCTGCCAGCTGGGCCTCTGCGATGACTACGCTGCCCAGGTAGATGAGTATTTCTTTGACCGGGACCCGGCAGTCTTCCAGTTGGTCTACAACTTCTATGCCTCAGGGGTGCTGCGCGTGCGGGACGAGCTGTGTCCCCGCAGCTTCCTGGAGGAGCTCAGCTACTGGGGTGTGCGGCTGAAATACACACCTCGCTGTTGCCGCATCTGCTTCGAGGAGCGCCGTGATGAGCTGAGTGAGCAGCTGAAGGTCCAGCGCGAGCTGCGCTCCCAGGCAGAGGCTCAGGAGAATGAGCAGCTCTTCCACCACATGCGCTATTATGGTCCCCAGCGCTGGCGTCTCTGGAACCTCATGGAGAAGCCCTTCTCCTCTGTTACTGCCAAGGTGATGGCAGTGGCCTCCAGCTTCTTTGTGCTTATCTCCGTGGTGGCCCTGGCACTCAACACAGTGGAGGAGATGCAGCAGGTAGACCGGAAGAGCGGGGAAAGCCGGCCTGTTTTGGAGCACATTGAGACCCTGTGCATCGCATTCTTCACACTGGAGTACCTGCTGCGATTGGTCTCTACCCCTGACCTGCGCCGCTTTGCCAGCAGCGCCCTCAATGCAGTAGACCTCATTGCCATCCTGCCCCTCTACCTGCAGCTGCTGCTTGAATGCTTTGCTGATGACGACCAGCCCCGAGGTCGGGGGTCTCAGCACGAGCACGATATTGAGAAGGTGGGACGGGTGGGCAAGGTGGGACAAGTGCTTCGCATCATGCGCCTCATGCGCATCTTCCGCATTCTCAAACTGGCCCGTCACTCCACAGGGCTGCGTGCCTTCGGCTTTACCTTGCGCCAGTGCTACCAGCAGGTGGGCTGCCTTTTGCTCTTCATTGCCATGGGCATCTTCGCCTTCTCTGCCATGGTCTACACAGTGGAGCATGATGTCTCCAGTACCAACTTCACCAGCATCCCCCATGCTTGGTGGTGGGCTGCCGTAAGTAAATACATCTCACCTTTCTGGGTAGCCTGAGACCCTCCCTCCCTTCCCCTCCCCTTCCTTTCTAGAGTCACTGACAGTCTTGAAAGCAGCAGGCTCAGATGAGTGAACATCTGCTCTGAATTCTGAGCTAACAGGACATCTGCACTCACTCACGCACACACACACATGCACTCATTCCCCTCTGTTGTAAGCTTAAATCAAGGCTTAATCAGGCAGACAGTGTGGAAATTCCCGCCTGACCAAATGCTGACAGTACTTGCATTTTTAATGAAAAAGTGCAAGTGGGCAAACAGACAGGAAAGAAAAGCATTTCCCCATTTAATCTCATTTTCAGAGTCGCCAAAAAAAAACCAAACAAAAAAAAGAAAAGCTTGCATCGGGCCAGCTGGTTGCAAGTGGACACAGGATTTTCAGTCTTGTTTTTGCAGATCTACTGTGACCCATCATACAACTGCAAGATGATAAGACATAGTTTATTAACTATAGTCTGATCACTCAAACTTGCAAAGCCAAAGCTGTCCTAGAGCTCTGGCTCTTTAAAAAATGCATTAAAACTAACAGTTGTTTTACACAAAAGATTGTGTTCTGTTCTTTAGGTGGCATGTCTAAGGTGCATGTCTGCACACACAAAAAAATTGGCCGTTATTTATATTCCTCTGCAAGTCTGGCATGGTAAAGACAAAAAGAAGACTGGCTCAAGGGGTTGGTAAGGGGATAAACTGCCTTCTACATCTAGGTCACTGGTTTGAATCCCACATCAGTCAGTATTGAGAGCTGGTTAATGTCACCTTGAATCTTTTATTGCAACCTCTGCCAGAAAGACTGTGATTTTAGTCCCATCCCAAGTGCCTGAGTGAGGGTAACTGGCTGAGTTTCAGCTGACAAGCCTCAGAAGAGAAGACAGAATGACCTCATTTCTAGCGACTGCCACTGGGTTAGTGCTCTAAGGGATTCGGGCAGGTCTCCTTGAGAGGTCTGAACTGTCACTGACCTGTACTATATACTGTGTTACGTGCAGGGGTGTTTCTGAGGCAGCATTTCTCAGGCTGTTGGGTTCACATCTTTCAGGGGCATGAAGATTTAGCTGGGAATAGAAAGCTGTGAGAGTTTAAAGTCCTCCACCTTGCTTAAATGCCTCCTGGCTCTGGCAGTGTCCTAGCAGAAATGTTCCAGCACCCCAAACTCAGAATTCACCTCTGAAGAGTTCAGGAAGCAGTTCAACTCCAGACTCAGGTTGCGTTAACACCCAAGGACAGACATACATTCACTTATGGAAAGCTAGCCAATACTTCTCAAACTAAACTATTATGAGATCAAAATGTTAGTTATGTCCTTCAGGGTGAGTAGTGAAGATAAAAGAAACAATTCTGGGTTTATCAAGACTGGCAGACAATGGAGAGTAAGCTGCAGGCTGTAAGTAAAGGCTTAACAGATAATCATGCACAAGTGTGGCAGTTTCACAATCATAATTTTTACAACAATGTTTTGGCAGGCAGGGTGGTGGTTTTATCAAGGGTGTTGGGTAAAAAGGGAAGTTGATCCCTGCCTGTGCTGCTGCCTGCAGCATTTCAGAGCTGGAAAACACCAGAAGATGGGTGTATCTATAGCAGCACAGATCAAATTAGAGGGTAGCTAGATGTTGCAGGTGCTGAGACAAGGCAAAGGGCCCATATCTTGGCTGTCCATAACTCTGAGGCTTGTTCCAGTCTGTCATCATATACATTTTGTTTCGCAGCAGCTGATGCTGGCCTCCATAATTCATGCTCATGGCAGGGCCCCAGGAGCACTTCTGGCTCCTGGGCCTGGCAATGGGGCTGGTTATGTCCCAGACACTTCCCTGGGGAAGGAAGGCCATGCAAACAGACTGGAAAGCGGTTGGAAGATGATCTCATGCTAGTTGATCAGCATAGGCATTGGACGTACCAAGCTGTGTATTGGGCCCACAGGACAGCAACCCCAACCCAATCCAAGGTCACCTCTCCTGGCCTGCAGCCCTGAGAGCCCATGGCCTGCGCTCCTGGTTCAGAGATGGCTAATGAGATGTGGTGGTTTCCCATACATATGCTTGTAGTGAGTTGGCGTGTGGCAGAAAAACTGGCCCTACAGACACAAGTAGACATTTACATATGTACATGCATCTGTACACGTGCTGAATTTCCTTTAAGATGGGGCATGGAAAGGAGGGAAAATTCAGTGAATAAGGGAAAGGGTCTTGTAATACGATCTTCACAGGTCATCTTTCAGTGAAATACACAGATTATGGAAAAATTTGTGCTTTGTACATTGCTAGATCAAGGACATTAGCCTTATATGTTGTTTTCTGAACACGCAGGCTATATGCAAAACCTTTAGGGCTCATTTCTGCAAGCTGGTGACAACATAATCACTTAGATACTCCTAAGAAACCTGTATGACTACGACTACCTGAAAAAGGCCTGTTTAGCTGAGTGAGCATTTCCAAACAAGGAGCTGTAGCATGGACATTGCAATTCCAAGGCATGAAATTCTCTTTAAAGCCTGCTTGTTCTTTAAGAGTGAAAATTCAGATGTCTGGATCACTCAAATTTCATCAAAATCCAACAGCATCCATGGTCTCACACAGACATGAGGAGAAGTATCCCTCCCAAACCGTCACAGGTGATGTAGAAGACTATGCCAGTGGAACAGAACCTTATCAAAGGATAATGCTTTTGTCCTGGCTGGTAGAGATAAACATCTTGCCTTCATCTCAGCATTTATTTTTGGAGATATTTATCCTGTATTATCATTCAAATCCAGTGACTTAATTTCCATTAAACCAAGTGACTAATCCTTTTTATTCCACAGGAAGCACCAGGTGCATCCTACAAATGTGCTTGCCCAGTGCTGTCTCATGTACCCTAATGCTTTCTTCATTTAAAATAACATTTTATTTAGCATGTTATAGGATGACAGGCTGCACACTGTGACCTTCCAAAGACTTATTTCAGTGTTAAAGCCACAAGGGCATTATAGTAGAAGTACTACTGTTTGCGGATTATTTCTGCTAAAGTTTTAGATTACTGTTTCACAGATACACACAGTGTGTTGAGATACTGTGAAAAAAATTAAAGAAAATTCACTGACTGAAAAAGATCCCTTGCACAGACTAGGAAGTGGCAGATTGCAGAAGCCTAGAAGTTTTACTTGCCAGAGAAAAACAAGTTATATTTACTAAATGCACAAACTATAAACAATCAAGATATGTGCAGTGGAAGTATACAAATTAGCAACTTTTTATGCTGACTGTTTGGGATTACATCATTCATATGTAGCATCCCCATAAGCAAACATCTGTGAATTTTTGAACCTAAATTTTACACAGAAAGTATTGCAGTACTTGGTAGAGTAGTGGGTCCACCTGAAAGACAGTTCCTTCATACATCCATAGGCTAAAAAGGGAAAATGCTGATGGCCAAGAAGAAAAAACTCTGTGCAACTATGTAGACAATGTTATGATTAAATGTACAGATTCATATAAAATGAATATACTAAATACCATCACTCCCACAAAAAAAAACATTTTAAACAACACCCAAACCCTTCTTCCAAGGGGCATTCAGCAAAAATTTCCTATCTACCAGTCAGCAAAAACAAACAGAAATATTCCCTATTGAAGGCACACATACACCTTACTTTTGTAACCTCTGACATGCAGTTGAGCAGAAAGATAAAACAATTTAGCACTATAAACACATATGTTGCAAACATACACTGTGAGCAAAAGATTCCAGGCAACTGAGTAAGATCTTTGTTTTTTCCACAGCTCCTTGTAGGTATGTAACCATTAAAGGGGATTTTATCTAAAAACTTCAAAGTTCTGGGTCACTTCTTCCTATAGTGCAAACATTACAAAAATATGTTTCACAATTAGCTGAAGCTTTTAATCTGTTTTTCAGTAGTTCCTAAAATATGTATGAGAAACAAAAGTAATACTCAAAATACAACTGACAGAGTAAGTCCCAAAATATTGGGTTTTGTAAGTACATTGGATTTAGACACAGGGCATCTGTTCTAAGTGACACAATGAGTGAGCAGGGCTGCAGTTATCACTGGATTTGTGCAGTCAGGGATCCATCTCTACCGGCTCACTGCAGCTGAGAAAACAAGACCTTCTGGACAGGCTGGTGCAGAAAGTGTTTGAAAATTCCCTCTGCAGGAGAAAGCTTCTAAAAATCCTCCTGAACGGTGCCAGACTGCACTGTTCTCTTTCTTTACTGCATGAGAGGGATTATTTTTAATTAGGGATTTTTGCATAAAATGGACAGTACAGAAAAAAAGGCAGCAGAGAATATTTCAGATTTATAACACAAAGTGCAAAAACCGCTGACTTTAAAATTGTCCCTGATACCTGATCATAGCTGTCTGTATGTTTCTTCTCAGCTAATAAGGTGGATATTGGTTTGCCTGTAGGTCAGCATCTCTACAGTGGGATACGGAGACATGTGTCCAGAAACTCACCTTGGCCGCCTGTTTGCTTTCCTCTGCATTGCGTTTGGAATAATCCTGAATGGCATGCCCATCTCCATTCTCTACAACAAATTTTCAGACTATTACAGCAAGCTAAAGGCCTACGAGTACACGGCTCTCAAGAAAGAAAGAGGGAAGGTGGATTTCACACGCAGAGCCATGAAGAAAATATCTGAATGCTGTGGAGAAGGTGCAACCCACCCTTTGTCACAGCACTGATACAGTTTGTGCTTTGGATATGGGGAGGGAAAAAAGAATCCAAAGGAGAAAGAAGAAAAACGGATCAGTCAAGATAATGGAAGAGAAACTGAAAAGGCCAAAAGTAACAAAAGTAGCTGGTGAAATCTGTTCTAAAGGGGGTTGTTTTCAAAAGAAAACAGGCTCAGATTACAACAGATTTTTTGGGGGGGCTTTGCTAGGCTGTGAGCAAGACCTAAGTGTTCATCAGCCATCTGGAATAACATTCTTCAGATTAACTACCCAGAAACTCTGAATTAGACCCACTTGAAGGTGTAACCCCCTGCTACTGATTAGACCCACAATAAAAACCCATCATAGTCAAACCAAAGGAAAACAAATTGCTGCCATTAGGGGTTAGCCACCTCACTGCTGTCAACGCAGTCCCAAAAATTCATCAAATAGAATACTCAATATACTGCCTGCATTGCTGAAATTGGGTTTGCACCAGCTTTCTAAACCAGGAAAACAGCCTAGAGCATTTACCTGAATATTAACAGTATCTATACTCCTTAAGCTTTCAGCTTCTGCTTCCATTGTCAGATAGCTATGCTTCACTGTTCCAATTTTATTTTTCAAATGCAGCCCTGCAAATGATTCCAATTTTCATACCTAGGCAAGCAACACACTGCTTCTAGTATTTCTCCCACCACCACCTCTGTAATCATTATGCCAAGAACTAGTGAAGAATTCTGGAGTCTGATTTGATAAATGTCTTTGATCCGTTTTGAAAACAGTTCCAAATTAAAACCTTCTTTAGATATAGGATTAAGTGATAAACTAAATTTATTTATTTTATTTAATGTATCTACTTATTGAATTGTTAGAATACTAATAGGCCTGTCACAGGACATAAGTAATAAAACAGCATTTAAAAAAAGTCACATTAAACTTGCAATGGATAATATCTCATCAAGACTTTTCATACAAAGGATCTTTCCAGCACTTACCTGTAAGCAATTTTAAATACAATTTAAAGTCAAGATACTTTGTCTGGTACATATAGCCATGAAGGACACAATTCTGACACCTTAGCTCACCCACACTATTACCTTACTTCCTAAGATCACTGAGCCATCTTGCATAGCTGGATGCAATTTCTCAAGTGTCAGAAGCCCACCCCAAAACCTATGCAACAAATAACAACAACAAAACAAAGTGGAATCAGATTTTCATGTCTTAGTTCGCAGCATATCAGGAGTATTCTTTTTACATAAGAATAGTCATACCAGTTTAGAAAGAGTAACCCGAACAACAGATCTGAAAGAATAGTTATCTTCTTGATACCCAGATACAAATAACGTTAAAAATAAAAGGGTAACAAAAAGAAGCAGTGGTAACAGTCACTGATATGATCCACGGCTGTTACTCATCAGCTCTCTTGCTGCTAAACAGCCTGGTGGCAGAGATGCATTTTAAAATTCTTGAACTCTCACGTTGTGTCTGCGCTGCCCTGCTGAATGCAAATGGCTGCATTCAAATATCAGAGCCACACTGGAGACAATGGTGTGAAGCTCACTCTTGGGACAGCTGAGGGTGAAAAAGTTCATTAATTTTGCCACATCCATGCAAATTGTGTCAAGCGTAGGGACATTTCTCCTTTCAATGGTGAGAAGGTAATTAGTAACCAAGTTGCTCTTCTCATTCTGTACCTCCAGACAAACGTATCATAAGCCCATCTGTCATTTGGAATGACAGTCAGCACATTGTGTGCTGATCAGTTCTGTTAAAAGCTAAACCATGTCTTTGAGGCACAGCTGAGCCCTGGGAGTTGAATGTGATAGATGTTTGCTATTCTGGACTGCACACAATGCAGCAGGCACAATCCTGGCACTCACTGAGAAGAATAGCTGCTTTACTTTAGCTTGAGGGGTGGTATGAATTTGTATGACCCTCCTGCACAGCAACAACAGGACAAGGATCTTCCTGAAACCACAGGAAGCCTCTCTCAGATCCCAACTGCAGTTCCGTGAGATGACAGTTTAAAAGCATGCAAAAACACCACTGTGCTTTATTTTCAACTTGCAGCATGGGTTAGATCCATTAAAAGGACTTAAGTGTTAGTGATCACCCAACTTTCCAAGAAATGGGATAACCTAATTTACTTTCCTTGTCTGAAGGAACCAATAATTGCATGTACCGTGCAGATCAGATGCAGATGCTCAGCTTTGCATGGCAAGATCAGGAGCTTCTTGCCACCTAGAAAAATCCAGAGCCTGAGCACTTACTCTGCTGAAGCTGGACTTCTTCATAGCCTCAGCCTGGACAAAAATCACCAGCCTTGTTTTCCACCTCATTTGTCTCACATGCAGGACCCATTCAGGTAGATGTTCCTCAAGACATGTAAGGGAACAGGCTTTCCACACAAAACAGGAGCAGGAGGAAAAGCGCTGTTTTAATGAGGAGTCAGAAATGAATGTTCTTGGCAAGTGCTTTCTTACCTGTCCAACAAGATCTTAATGCATAAGTTCCATAGTACTTCTCTAACCATTCAAATACAGCTTGGAGTGGGTCTCTCCCACCCCTCTAGCTGAAGCTGTTCCATTTTAAACAGAGAAAAAAATGACCCACCAGTGGACAGTAAAACAAAGACTGCACAGCTTGGTGTTTGCAGCACTTAGCTGGGTGGAAAGGTGTGGGTCACAAGCCCTGCTTCGATAAAAAGCTATAGAAGTACCCTGACCAAGCAGTAAAATCTTCCCCGGCCCAAGTGGTCTTTTGTTGAAGGATTTAGCCCTGAAGGACTCCAGTCTGTCACCGCACACTGCAGCCACACAAGGCGAAAGTCTTACTTAGCGTACTCTACAGGCTAATGGCCATGGTCTAAAACACTTCCTGACACCAAGGAGACTAATTTCTGTGCCCTCTGGAGAAGACGCCATCGTAACCAGTACCACCAGGTCCCATCTGGGCGCTCTGAACACCTGGGGCAGCTCAGCTTACCTAGCAGCTGCCTCACTCTTCTTTTTTAATGCACTTTACCCCCTCCTCCCTCCAACCCCCAGTCCCACCATCTCATTGATGGCAGCTTTTGTACCTTTTTGATTGCTCTGTGCACTGACTCAACACACAGATGTGACAGTTTGGGGGAGCAGGGTTAGATGCTTAATTGGTTCGTGACCTAGCTCAACTGAGAGAGCTCTGACTAATGCTAGAGCTGACACAATACACGCGGTAGAAGTGTGCAGTCTGGAGGCCGGAACTCTGGCAACTGCCACGTGAAACATTAAGCAGAAGACTACACAAAATTGCTGTTTTTTTCTGTTTTGTAGTACCTAGCTCACCTGCCCTGCTGCATTCAGAAGGCGAACGGGTCCTTAGTGGAGTAGAACATTTTCCAGCAAAACAGATGTTACTGTTTGGGGTTTTTTTTCATCCAAAGACGCACCATTTTCTTGTCTGCATTGCCTTATGCAGATTTCTGCCTTGTGGCTTAACTAATCTTATTTTAGGGGCGACAAGCGTAAGTCTGTGCATTTCAATAGGAAAGAGTATGCCTAAAGTTAAGGTACCTCTGTACCAGCCAGATGTTGCTCCGAATGCCCAAAGCTTTGTCGGCAACAGCATTTTCTGTGGATGGCTACTAGCAAGGTCCTCCCACAAGGTCCTCTCCCCCTATGAGAGCTTGTCTGAGGCTCATACCATACAGAGGACCTCCAGCCAGCTCAGAGGAAGGAAGGAGTCCGTATTCCCACAGAACAAACTTCTGACAACCTGCAGAAAGCTGTGCAAACCTGTATCAGCTGTTTTTTAAATAGCATTTTTGCCATTTCTTTGTTGATACAGTGGCTCCTTCTGAGAAAGGCTCTCAGTTAATTTATTCTGCCACATCCACTAAGACTTCCAGTGGCATTATCACTATCCCTAGATTACTCAAATGAAACAGTCAAATGGTACACATGATGACATCCAAAAAGAATGCAGGAGAGCCGTGATTGTCTTGGTTACTTGAACGCCACAGGGCTTCGACAATTAAAAGATTTCAAAATCACCACATCAAGGGAAAATACGCTTAAACACAACCAAGATGGGCAATACTGTCAAAGCTAAAGTAGATAGAGCTTGTTTTATGAGATGTTAATTTTTCATAGCTCAGGTTTTGGAGAAACAGGCCGAGGATTCTCAAATCACTGAGAAATTAGAAACCTCTTCAAATGTGGCCATGCTAAAGTCTTCTATTTTAACTACTTGCAGAGGGAGAATCAAACATGTTGTCTCTGGTAGACAAAGAAACATCCCATTTATCTGGATGGCCTGGCTTCGTTTTAGGACAACTATGTGTTCCGTCTGCTCATTTTAGGCCTGGCAATAATTGAAGAAAAGAAAAACAAAAGGAAAAAGGAAAAGGGAAAAGGGAAAGAAAAAGAAAAAAAGAAGAAAAAAGGAGGAAGAAAGAAAAAAGAAAGAAAAAAAAGAAAAAAAAAAGAAAAAAAAGGGTGGCAGAAATCTAAAGTCTGTTCCTACATGAGATGGTGAAAAGAATTCAAATTAGAATACGCTTTTGCACAAACACTTGTCTTAGAAGAACATCACATTTTCTGTGCAGTTCAGCAGCTGTTTGCTTTTCTCATTCAGAAAGATAGCACTTAAAGGGGTAGCTACAGTAAACCACAGAGTAATAGGCATCTGGTGCTATTCCCAGGCTTCTAAGACAAATAGCAATATTCGGTCTTTAAATATGTGTAATTTTAAAGATTATAAACTAGGTATACTTTAAAGTTTTTGGAGAAAACTAATGACTATTAATAAGCCTAGGAAGGAAAAATTGTGTCCTTGCTTAAAAATTCGCTTCAAATGTTTAGAACGTTCTGTTTTTATGTTATGTAAAAATATTTGATTCATGCTTATCTGCTATTTACAAAACCTTTATTAACTTCTTTATTCAGTAGTAGAGAAATTACACGGCATTTGACTGTAATCCATCTCTCTATCTTGGACTGAAAAAGGGAAAGGTCAGACCTACTAGCTTTTTATGTACTTAGGTAATTTAATGGAAATCTGCTGAGAAAAATTAAAGCATTCTACAGGTAGATCCTGAGATAGAGATTATCAAGGTTTTTAAATAAAACTTGTCAGAGTTTTCTACTCTATAAAATGACTCCGTATTTTCATTCTGACTTCTGAAGCAGATTTACTCCATGTGTAACCAAAAGCACTTCTCCCCTATCAATAACCAGATAAACAAGCACCGTACTTAAAAGTCAGCCTTGAGCTACCACTAGTAACTGCTCTTCAGGCCACCACGTACTCATGCAACAGTATTTCCTTCGCTGGTTCAGGCAGATGAAACTGCCTGAAAAGCACTTCTGCTACCATCTGGCAAAGCAAAGGCAGAACCTGCATTGGCTGCAGAGCTAACATAGCTCTACACCACTAAAAAGAGCTACCACTGTCCCTAAAATGTCTGGCTGCAGAGGAACTTTTCAGTACCCAGCCTTGCTCCGTAGGACACTCAGACTTCTCTTTTTTTTCTTGCCAAAAACTACGTATGTAGGTGTAGGCTTGGACTGCAGATGAATGCAACAGCCCACCCGTAGGAGAAAGGCTGGACTCCGAGGTGAAGTCTTTGCGATCAAGCCCTGGCATAAGCCGGATCCACACTATCATCAAAGGAACCCCATGGCCCTCAAGTCTGCTCCAGCCAAGTCTTGAGGGTCAGGATGGTCTGACTTCCGAGAGTCTTAAGATCCAAATATTTAATTTGGGTGAACAAACAGGAAAAAACCAACAGTTACCAAAAAGACCCAGAAATTCAGGGAAGTTCAAGATATTGCACACAGGTTGTGACAGCACGTCCCGCTGTGATGGCGGGGCCCTGTAAGAAGGGGCAAGGTAGGTGGGTCTCCTGGTGGGAAGTCCTCCCTTGCATGGAAAATTGTTCACTGCTGCCGCCCAGAGGTTACAGGCTGCCAGATTCCCTTTCTCAAAAATACCTAGTGCCTGCTGTCTGCTATGTTAGCTCACTCTGCTGCATCTTCTGCAGGTACAGAGTGCACCAAAAGCCTGGAGTCCTGTCAGCAAGAGTGTTTACCATAAACTAAAATTTAATCTATACTGGAAAGATGTATTATCATCACTGTGGACTAAATGAATGTTCAATCTGATGTTGCATTAATTACACCGGAGAGTAATTTCCCCATTCCTTTTGTTTCTAAGAGAAAGCTTCAATGCTTAAAATGTTCCCACAAAGTCACCACAAAGCAGAGGAGTGATTCTAGGCAGATCTGCATGATGTCAGGACGCGTTTAATCCTTGATCTGCATATTTCTAGAACAGTTTAAAACAACAAAAGTATCCTCACTTGACACCAGAAAATTAGTCAGGGAACACAAAAGTTCAAGCTAAAGTTACCTTAACTGTAGGTTGAATTGATTGCTTTAGATGAGTAGAGAGTGTTGCCCAGGTTTTCACTGCAGGATTTAACATAAGCAAGCAAAACACAGGTCTCAAGCAATTGTCATTCCACTTTGAGGCACGGCAGGCTTAAAACAATGATAATTTTCTGGGTGTATTTTTCCACGCAGTGCAATGCATGTTCCTCTAAATCTCCATGCACTGAAGAGAGAATGGTGTGACTTTATACACAAATTTGAAATACAAGTTTGATCTTGCAGCTCAGCCAACCTAAATGACCAATGTGATCCCCTGCAAAGGGAAGGCCTGCTCCTGGCTAGTGCCAGACTTCTTGCTGCCTTAGCTTGTGCTGTGGTGTTCAAGTAAGTTCCCTTTTGTTTAGTGGATCTTGTCAGCTCACTAACAGAAATTAATTCAACAAAACTACACACAAATCTCTAACCGGTTTGTGAACTGAAATAGCTTAGTGAATAGACTGACAAACACCAGAGCCATTGTAAGGAGAGGGATGCAGCATCTTCTGTTTGGAGGCAGAAGGAAAAGCAAGACTGACTCATGTTGCAGCAGGTAAGCTGCTGGATTCAAAATCAGGTATATTAGATCAGCTGCAGGGCTGGGGGAGAAGACAGAAAGACACAAAAGGTTTCAAGCACACAGTTCGTGCTTCATGTCTTTCCACAGCCCTCCACTACTCTTGCATAGCTGTAATACCACTATCACACTTGCATTGTCCCACTGCAATCCACTTTGGCACCACTTTCCAAAGGCATCTTTCCTTCTGCAACAAGTTCTTTTCCCCCAGTCCTTCTGCCTTCAGAAATCTGAAAATATCTGCTTGCTTACAGCTGTATTTTATTGGTATGGCACAGGAGACCACTTCCTTACATGCCTCCTCCTATCTGTGTTTCTCTCTCCACAGACTGTCTTGTCTGCTCTTTACTCAAATTCTACCACAAAATTCACCTTTCAAATAAGTCAGATCCACTCTCTGCGATAAAGCTCACTATTACAGATGCAGATCCAGTACATTAGTGTGCTATCCTAAGGCACTTTGCATACCTACCTGACAACAAATTTTCACGTATAAATATGGTTTCTCTTTGTGGTCAGTAATGCAGAATCCTGACTAAAACAGTGGTCAGTCCAGTGCAAACACAAAAATTTCCCCTTGCAAAGATAAAATGCTTTGGGCTTCGTTCATACCCTTTAGTCTCCATGACTATGTTTCTATTATTAATAAGAAAATAACCTAAAAGTAAGCTTGGAAACTTACATTGCTTATCTCGTTTCACTTTCACAAAAAAAAAATTTATATGGGAATCTGGTTAAAAATAACAGCAACAAATAAAGGCTTCCTAGATATTGTGACCTGGCACAAATTACTCGTTAGAAAGCACGGCCTACACGTTGCAGCAACTGCAGTCCCAGCAGCATCACACTGCTTGAGAGCAGACAGTTCATGCACAAATTTTCCACCTTAGTGTGCCAGACCGAGATCAAAGGACAAAGCACGGCCAGTGGCAGACATTCCAAGTGCACCTGAAGCAGAAGAAGCCCAGCAATCTGAGATGCCCTGTTACAGTGGTTATTTCATTTGGTCAGCCAGTAACTCTGTTCATCTCCAGGGCTGGTTCCAACGTGCACTTTGTGACAGCGAAGCAGCAAACTAAAGAGGAAAATGCTCAGACAGGGCGAAGCTGAATCATCATCTGTGAAAGCAAAGGTCCTCCAACTTAGGCATGATGCTGTGTAGAATAGGAGATGCAACATTATGTCTGGCATCTGTCACTGATGAGGACATTCTACAGGGAAATCACTGGAGCTGCATGGATGCTGATGAGCAGCACCAATTCTGGACGGCAGTTTCTCCCTCAAGCCTGGGCTTTGGCTAATAAAATACCATGAAATTTTAATGTAAATCTTCAAGTTCAATCATTTTTAATTCTTTTGAAGAGAAATAATTAAGACATTTCTCAAACATGTATTCAAATTGGTACTGCCTGTTCTTTTCACTGCCCCGTATCAAAAGATGTGGAATTTGAAACAGGCTTTAAATATTTTAGCTCTTCAGATAAACAGGGAAAAAACAGAAAAAAAAAAGCCTAAGTGGAAAAACTGGTGCCATCAATTTGTAAAAGGCTCTGAAAGCATTTAAACTGTTAACAGTGACTTTGACTGCGGGAAAACTGGTGCTATCACCATTCCATGAAGATGACTTCATAGCACGTTTGTGGCACTCGACCTTCGTCTTCTAACCATGCACTGGGAGCAGAAGCTTTAACCAATGCAACATATTGAACCAATTCTCACATTCCCTTATTAGCTTTTGCCACAAAGTAAGTCTTATCAGGAACGCTTATAAGTCAGTACATCTTTAAAATGAAACACCCTGGTACTTCTTTGTGCACCACAAGTATCTTGTCTGCATCTGTTTCACAGAGAAAAACCTCCTGATGACTTCTTAGGTTCAATGCTTCTAGCAACTGTTCACATGTGTGTATGCCCAGAGCTCCTGTCAGTTCCCTCCCAAATGCTTTTTATGATTGTCCCACTATTCCAATAAAAGATGTCATCCACGTAGACACACTCTAGTTAGCACAGACTGACAAGCTACAGCAAATGACAGGCAGAAACAGCTCTAGGAAAGACAGGGCAAATTAGGGCATCTGTAAGATTTTTGTATTTTGTAAAGTGTAAGTGTACTTGTAAAACACGCTCGGATTGAAAGAGCGCAAAAATCCAACAATCAAAACAATCTTTCATGACAGCAGATGACGACTAAACCCACTTCAACTAGTATGGCCCTCGACAAAACTTTAGATACATGCCTATTGCAAGAAAAAAATCACAAAGATATATCATGTTAAATTTGGCATATGTAAGGAATTACTGCTGATAACTAAGATTGAGTGTACCTGGTCCTGAGTTCGTTTTCCAGCCATCAGTGTCTTTCCCTTGAAGTCAGAAACAAAGTCAGAGTCACTGGGTACATTTTCTGCTTTTGAAGAAAAGGTAAGTTGGTGGAGAGCCAGTGGAAAAGCGAAACACTGCTTGTTCGTGGTAGCTCCTGCTGTCAGCAGCAAAGGAGAAAGGTGGTCCTTTTGTACCTTAAAACAAGAGGTATTAAGTTGCAATAGTACCTATCTGTATACCCCTGTTTCCAAGGTAATAGGAAATACACTATTACACACCAACATACACTCTTACCAATGGGTCTTCTGTCTTCTAAGCACCAAAAAACAAACAAAAAAAAATCATCATCACCTTTTCTGTCCAAGGCTGTGCTTGCATTCACGATGGTTAAACATTGGCTGTTCATCCTCCAGCTTTGCTACACAAAGGGAAAAAGAGAGGTGTTGGCTCTGGACAACGGCTCCCAAACAAGCGCCCCGTAATTCCTGGAAAGGCCTGTCTTCTGAGCGAGTGCCGCAGACACAGGCACACACTTGTGCACATGCACTTACCGTTGTCTTCTTGGCAATAAAAAAATTACTGCTAGCTATATTAAGATGCTGGCAATAATTTGAGCAGTCTGGATAACCTAAAGCAGACAGAATTCCCTGCCAAGTACGTTTCAAATAAAAGGACATACTGAGAAAAACACTTTTGCTTCAGAATCTTTCAAAGAATTTCTCTCTCAGCCTTCACACAGTCACAGAGACCTGCAGCAGACTGGGACAGAAATGCCACTACATCCAACCAGCTTCTCCAGTGGGAAAAATGAGTCTGCTCTGTGAAGTACCTTAAATTGCCGAAACAAGTCTTTAGTACCCCATATAATCTCCTTTTCCTCTCCTTCCATTAAGCTATTTCAGAATTTGGTTTCAACTGACATGAAATACATACCTTGACAGTAAAATTTATGTTCTATCCCTGGTATCCAAATAGCGGCATCTTTAACATAACCTCAACTGATGTCTACTTAATCAAGAGTGGCATTTCTCACACTGTGGTAAGGAAAACTAGTAGTCAGTGACTCCAAATTACTACACATAATTAAAAATAAATCATAAACATGGTCTCAAAAATGCAAATAAAATGCCTGGTAGACATTCAGTTTAAAGGAATCAGAATTCACGCACACAAAGCGTCAGATCAGATTTACATAAGAAGACATTCTTATAAAAGTTTTTGCTGTTCAATTTTTTAGCATCTATCTTCAGCTATGACTTACTTTCACTGCCTCCTTTAATTCTCTTGATCGGAAATCTAATCTAAGCATTAGTTTATTCCCCTCAGTAATCTGAAAATTCAGAAGAGTTGTACCAAATTTTTTTTTTCTAACACTGTTTTACTCTACCACTAATTATTCAGTCACAAACCCACTGCATATTTCGTTCAAGTTGAGTTTTTTGGCAGTAACTGAGACTTCTTTAGAAACAATTCACTACAGTTTAAATTCATTATCTGTTGCTAATTAAAATGATCTGGTTTATTGTAACAAAAGAAAATCCTGTTACAGAAACTAATGAGCTGCAACCTTCAGTAACTGAGAGGATGTGTTTACAAGCACGAACAGTTGATGCCAGAGCCAATAAGGTCTAATTGGGATTAACCTTTAAGTACTTACTACCACTTATAAGCCTAGGTGGAATTAGAGGGAAGCACAGTCAGCAAAGTATCAGTAAATCAACAAACAGGAACAGTAGTAGAAACATTTCCCCTAACCATAATGTTCAGGTACTGCTTAAATTAACGTAACAATGAATTACAACTGCGCTTTGCCTATTCAGGTATCTTGTCATTTTTTTATACTAAAACACATTTACCCTAGATAGGACCAGTAAGAAGCAAGAGATTACTTATTAAGATGAAACAATGTATTTCATCGCTTTGGGTAAACTATTTATACTCAAACATACACATTTCAAAAATGTACTTAACTCTAGAGAACCAGAGTATTTTACCTCACGCTAAGCGTGCAAGTTTTCATCTCAAACTGGGTAATCTGATTTTCACGGGTGCTGAGCATTGCAGTTCCCGATGGGCTGCAGCAGTAGGTGTGGATCATCATGACCTCTGACAATAAAGTCAGTAATTTAGATTAATTTGAAGTATGTGAAATACGGAAACTTAAGCCAGTTTACTTAACCCCTGGCAACTTCAAAGTAGCAGCTTTGTACTTCAAGTTGAGGAAGCTGTATCTTACGAGAAATAATGACTATCTGCTATTAAAAATGGAGCCATATCCTATGAGGCTAACAGTGAAGACTCCTACAGTTGGAGATTTAACTAATTCGGTCCTGTGTTTGGATCAGTCTGTCAGCATCGCATTAACCACCACCAGGGTGCTATATGAAGGCCTTACCAAGAAAGTTTTGGGTTTGGGGTTTTTTCTGCTTTGCTTAATAAGAGAAAATAAAATACTGGGCTGATTTTTCTAGATCAAAATAGGGTACAGTAGAAATTAATAGGACACTTATCTGATATCCTGCAGAAGCAAATTCATCTCTCCCCTATTACAAGGAAAACACAAAAAAAACCCGCAAAGCCCTCTGGTTTATTGGGGCTTAGAAGTCTGTACTTTTCAGAAGACTTTGCAAAACCAAACTGTAGTCCATTGAAATAGTCAACTTCTCCTTCAGGACCTTCTTCAAAAAAAGTCAGAGACACTATTTTCCTCCTATTCTTGTTAGTTTCTGAAGAATGAGAGCCCGCATCACTTTCCAAGGGTAAGAATGGGACTTCAGTTGTTTTTCTGCTTTGTTTTTTTGAGGAAACCAGGAGCGGAGGGGAGGGGATTAAGAACAAGTGTATTTACCCAGTACACAAGAATATCTCCAGAACAGATGCTTCTGTTTCTATGGTAACTATGACAACATATATGCAAATTTTAACAAGACCCAAAATCAGGAAATATTTAACGTCTTGATTACATGTTCCTAAGTTTCCACTATTTCTGAAATCTTGAGATTTCAATCTCTGAGAACAATCATTACAAACACACAACAGAATGAGTACAACAGACAAATTGTTTTAGAAATTATTTAATTTACAAATGCATACGCTGCTTCTTAAAACAATGATGGTGCAAAATCATTACCAACTCTCAGCTGGTTGCTTTGATGTAAATTGTCTTTTTAGCTTCATTTACACTAGGAAGTCAATTTCTCCAATAATGCTTCTATTCCTTTTACATTTTTATTCAGCTTCAACTTTGGGACAAGCTTTTTCAGTCCTTTTTTGACTGTGTTTGCCACTTTTTGATCAGTGCTCCGGAGAAGGCTACAAAAAACAGGAAAAAAACACAAGGATGTCAAAGGTCAGCATATAGGTCTCAGCAAAATAAGCTGTCCATGTAAGGGAACAATAACTATTTAGGAACAATATAGCTCAGTGCAGATTCTATCACCTCCTGTTAGAAAAGCATGTAAAACTTTCCAGAAAGCATGAAACACCAAGCGAGAACATAACCAACACAGGACAAATCAGACTGGAAGGAACTGCAGATCCATACCCAAAGCAGGTTCAAAAACTGGGTCAGACTGGGCTGCTCAGGTCTTCGCCCAGTCTGGGCTTGAAACCCCTCAATGCAGGAGACAGCCCAACCTCCCCGGGCTCCGTCCCCACCGCTGGGCTGTCCTCATGGGGAAAAGGCTTCTCTCTGTCTCCAGCCTGAGCCTTTCATCTTTCTGCTTGTACTGCTGCCTCTTGCCCTCCCGCCACACATGCACTGCTGTGCAGAGCCCAGCTCTCCTCCACCCCACTGGTGCCAGGGATGCTGCTGGGTGCCCCTAAAAGCCGTCCCTCCTCCCAGCTGAACCAGCCTTGGTCCCACAGCCTCTCCTCCCAGGCCAAGAGATCCAGTCCATGACTACACTGGTCACCCTTGACTAAACTCGCTCCAGTTGGTGATGTCTTTCCTGTAACAGGGGTCGTAAAACTGCATGCAGTGAAGTACATCTAATACGCATCAAGTACTTTCACTGTTGTACTTCCATGCTTCATTTAGCGCAGGACTACAGAGCCTTACCAGTTCTTTTCTTTTTTAGATTACTTTTGGAGAACAAACCAGCTTTCCCATACAACTTTTCTTCCCCAGAAACAAAGAGATTCATTGTAAGCTGTAAAATACTATTAGGAATGACAAAAATTCTGCACTATCCAGATCAACCTAGGCAACCAGCTGTCCTCCTCACCTTCCTTTGGGTAATAGTGAGGTGTCCTTGGACTGCAATACAAAACCAGTACAAGTAATGGCACATCTAATTTGCTACTTCAAAACGATGAGTGCACACTGCTTAAAAACTTAATGTCTCCTAAAGCCAACGTGTGCAATCCAGAATAGAACTACAAGTTGCACTGGCACACAAAGATTGGAAATAAACTGTAACATCCATGTACTGGTACCACGCAGGCTGCATGATACTACAAGTCTTTACAATCCCTAGGATTCTTCCAAACGGCTCCCAAATTTACAGATACCTAAAAGCTTGTTGCTTGCCTACTTTTTAAACAAGGATGAGACATGGCAAGCTGAACTGAGTAAGACAGAAAAGGAACTGACATAACTTAAGGTGAAATTTAAATCTGGTCTCCTTAGGACTCCAAACCCTGTGCAGGATGGAAACACTATGGGCAGTAAAGCATGCAATGCCCATCTGAAAACACCAGTATTTATTCCTAGATTTATGGCTATGACTTAACAACTTCTAGCAGCAACTTTTGTTACACTTTTAGCTATGACAGTACTATTAAATCAAGAGGCCTTCTATAAAACCAAATTCAACACAGGTGAGGGTGATAATTTTTCAGCTTTTCTGTGAGTCCTGTACCCCTGACAACAGGAAGAAAGTCCAGGACAAAGCATTTGCTAAACAGACTGGTACTTAACATGGAGATACTCATATGGTTCACCATTAGGGACAAATTGCACACAAAGCAGCAAGCCACTGTGGACTGCATTTTATGTATTCCTAAAAATTATTTCCATCTGCCAACAGCTATACATGTAAAGCTGCTGTCAAACTCTTGATATCCAAGTGTTATCTGTATCTTCAGTGCCACAAAAATGATCTGAGGGCTGGAACACCTCTCCTGCGAAGAAAGGCTGAGAGAGTTGGGGCTGTTCAGCCTGGAGAAGAGAAGGTTGTGGGGAGACTTTA
>Ga0181612_175515_pt1 | contig 23433 bp, 18 predicted proteins | sample HoacroProtozoa21_FD_119630 | JGI IMG/M metagenome (GOLD analysis project Ga0181612, IMG submission 119630) | Hoatzin crop microbial communities from Cojedes, Venezuel. Combined Assembly of Gp0051906, Gp0051904, Gp0051908
CGACAAACTTGGCTCCATAAACTTGTCCATCTGTCCATCTCACCTGCACAACTTCCCCTTCAGCAGGGGGACCTAACTGAAGACAGTCTCGACTCTAGAGTATAAAGGAGGAAGGTGGGAGAGACAAGAAGGATAAGCAGCCTCCTCATGTGAAGATTCAGCAAATCACAGGGGAATCCATCCCAGTCACACTGCACACCACCCCAACAATTACTCCATTTTAGGGACAGAGAACTAGGCTGAGAGACATCCATCTGTCATCTGTATTTAAATCCCAACAGTGAGCCCAACTTCAAAGTACTTCATGCAGGAATGGTATGCAAGCACCAGCAAGTTTTTCTTCAGACCTGCCACCGCTGAACAGCCACAGATGATTAGCTGCACTGCCTGTTTCACCTGTTCCTATGTGCCCTCAGTTAAGCCAGTCTTGTGTAACACCCCTGAGGCCATCCTGCAGCACACCTCAGTCACACCACGACCTAGGGCTGGAACAATTGCCAAATCCCCTGGTGTGCCTGCTCTGCAGTAGCAAGACTTGACTTGCATTATGTGCCCTCTACCGGGGCCAGACCCCCACTGCAGGACATACCACGATGTCCTCGGGATACAGGTTATCACTGAAGGAACCATCATCGAAGTTGACCTCGTAGAAAGTCTCCTTTGCAAGGCTGACCACTTCACATTGATAGAAGCGACCGTTCTTGTGCTTGCTGATGACTATCTGTCCAGGTGACAGATCCTGGAGTGCAGCCTTAGCTCGCTGAGAAGAGAAAAATCACTTTTTACACAATCACTTAATAAAGAATGTGTTGAGGACCACAGCTCTGGTCCTGGAACAGAAGAAAGCAAAATATTTTAGTTTAGGTGAGTAACTCTACTATAGACACCATCAGCAGCATTTTTAGAGAAGTTCTGCCTCTGGTATTTCAAATGCTTAAAGCTGACTCTGTTAGATGCTGCTGTCCTTAATTTACTTAGTAAATTAAGTTCTCATTCTTCAGACCAATGAAAGGCCTTTACAGTAAGAATTCTCTGATACACTGTTGTGGTTTTGATGGCTAAAAGGGGTAATGGGAACTTTATAAACTAATCACTTAAACATGAAATTCTATGATCACTCGTGCAGCCTGCTGGACTCCCAGCACTAACTCCTGCATATTAAATATCACAGCATAAACGCTACTATTACTCCTCAATACAACAGTCACAGGAGAGATGTAATCCTCTCAGTCCTTCTGGGCTGCAAACCAAAACACAATAAAGGACCTGACAAAGATCACTCCGAGCAGCAGCAAGGCTGAGATCAGAATCCAAGACCAACATCATTAGATTATACTGAAAATTCTAAAAGATCCAAGCCTTCAATGAAGTTTTAAAAGAATTACACAACCTAAAACTCTGCAGTCCCTCCAAGATACCGCAGTTCAAATCCTGGGAATTACACATCTACTCACCTCTGCCTGAGATGGAATCTTATGCCTGAAGCAGGTAATGAAGACAACAAATGGCCAGTCATCAGGCTGCATCATGACTCCTGCTGCTTGGGCACAGCTAACATGAAAGGATGTGGGACACCGACCATGTGAGCACTGCACACAGCAACCTGCAATTCTCTTTCTTCGTTTCTTGCAGAAGATGCATTTCTGTGGACAGGAAACTACAAGTTATTGGTTGGTACGAGCTTTTACGCCACACAATGGGCTAGTCTAAGTGTCTGATACTGTGCCATTCACTCTCTGTGACAGCACTGCTACTTTCTGATTAAAAAGAAGCAGAAGACTACCAGTTCTAGTTTATGACAAGGAAATAATTCATAAATTTAAAGTAACCCCATAGATGAAAAATATAAATTAAATATCTACCATCTCAACATGCGCAAAGCATGCGACCCAAGGATGCCAGCAGCAGGAGACCGTGGATTAAATCAGTCTACAATGGTCCAAAGTCAACAGGGACTTTCAGCACTTGGCTATTAAGTTACACAGAGATGAGCAACAAGACAAGAATAATGGGCAAAGACCAGAGACCAAAAAAACCACCCCAATCCCCACAGAAGTAACAGTGAAAATTGTATCGCTACCACCAGTGACCCAATGACACTTGGATTAGGACTGATGGGCTGTTGTAAGGAAGGAATGTTATCTGTAATGTGTTAGCATATGCAAAGTAGTTAAAAATCACTTCCACCCACAACACTGAGCTGTGAGAAGAGTTAAGTACAGTTGCTTTCTTGCTTAAGACATTCACCCATTAAACAAATGCCTTGCATATCCTGAAGCACCTCGGGGCTCAATAACTGTCAATAAAGCAAGTCAAATACTAGGGATTAGTAAAATAACAAACAAAACAAATACCACCATTACACCACTGTATAAATGTAATTGGCCACATACTGAAAATTGTGTCTCCCTTGCTGGCTCCTCAACGGAGTAAGCATATACTAGAACAGGGAAAGGTTCAAAAAAATGGCAACAGAGACAAGTGACATTTTCCACACAAAGGACAGAGTAGATTAAATTCTTCAGTCTGGAGAGGAGATGACTTGGGGTTGGAGGGATAAGCAAAGTCTCCCAGATTCTGAATGGACTGCAGAAATACTTTGAAACCTCACCAGTAAAGCACAGGTGATCCTTACCAGTCTGAAACGTTGCAGGGGGATTTTGCCAACATCTACGGGACTCCGCTCTGCAATGTTCACGAATTTTGCCTCCAGTACAGCTACAGCACACATCACATGAACCCACCTGTCAGGACAGAAGAGGGAAGAAAGAAATTATCCATCAGGCCAACAGAGAATGCTTTGGAGTTTAAGTAAATACAATTCTGTTGAAGTTTGCCATATAAACCATGTGTCCGAGAATCAGCAGTGTAATCTTCCTTCCTACTACTAGTAACCCAGTATATGTGGGGCAAAACCAAGACTTCTTCATACTTCCAATCTACTACCAACAGGCTTAACAGGAGAGCAATTTAGTGTGGCTTCTGTTGGTTGCATACCCGCATTACAAAAGCCCGCCTGGTGAGTTTATTCCTTCACAAACCTGTCCCCCACAGCAAATGCTCAGTCACTACTGAACTACTTTTGAGATCATGACCAAGAAGCTGAGGCTCCACATGACGTCGGAAAATTTTTGGAGGCCAAGTTTCAGCCACTCCATGGTGCTACAAAGTCTGTCCCACTGCTATTTTGCATCAAGCAAGTTCAGACGATCCAGCACACCAAAGGACACAGGACAGGCAGTTGTAGGCAGTGTACTTGCTGCACAGGTATCCTGATGTGGGAGAATAGTGGAAGAATGGTAAGGAGGACCATAAACAGGCTGAAGTGACTTGCAGCTGAGGTGCAGAATAACACATGTATCATACTAATGGTCATTTCATCTTGTGTGTTTCACAAGCAGAACATCTGTGTTTAGACAGCTCAGGCCTGTGATACACTCAGAGGCAGCCTGTCCAACATGCTTGAGATCCCCGCCTGGCTGTGGGAAAGATCAAAGCACGGTGCTAAACCATGCCTACATTAATCCCTTCTACATATACATGAAAACAGCAGGTTCGGCAATCCTCTAGCGTGGACCGAGCTCCACAGTGCCCGCATTCCTGCTTGCGTGCCTCTGCCTGGGTGCTGCTTCAGAGATCCCCCGCTTCGCAAGGTAACGAAAATAAATTTACTGTTTTCATTTCATCTGTGGTTTTGTGGTTGTTCCCGTGTCCTGCCTGTGCTGGCACACACATTTGGTGTAGTCAGCAGGATCCGGGAACAAGCATGCCTTGGCTGGCAAAAAAGTCAGGGACTGGGGAGGTCACAACAGTGACTCCCCGTATTCCAGGATGGGCCAGTACTGAGCACTGGACCCCTGCGGCCACCTTCCTGGCTACACTGGCTCTGCTGGAACCACGGCCTGCAATAAATGATGGGACAGTGATTACTGCCCAGACAATTGAAACGGCTACACGTGGATTGCCATGGAAAGCAGCATAGGATTCTTACCGCAAGTGAGCAGGAAGATTGGGATGGTTATTAGTTGCTGGTCTTAGAGCTCTGGACCGTGAAGTTGTTGCATTACAGAGTAACATGGGAGAATTGGAAAAGGAAGTTGGGACTTCACAAGATGAAAACGCAATTGCGCAAGTAGTAATTACTACTCAGGCAGAGCAGTGCCACGGGTTGCAAGATACTGTAGAATGGTTGATAGAGTATATTGCTAATAGATGGGGTGGGGGGGCACGGGGGAGTGAGTGAGCAGCTGGCTGGTGCTTAGTTGCCAGCCAGTTTAAACCAAGACAGTCCTTTTTGGTGCCCAGCATGGGGCATGAAGGGTTCAAGATAACAACAGGTTTGACTGGAATGTGTTACACCAAATTTATAGTTGCTACTGCTGTTTAGCTATTAAGCAGCAGGCTTCTGTGCTTGCCCTGGGGCTTGCTTGCCTTACTGTATGTTAAGAGTCCTGCTTTTTGCCTTCGCTGCTTGCTGTACCGCTTATCATCCTACTCTGCTGTGCCTGGAAACATTTCAATAACAGCAATGGCTCATGCGTTGATTACGGGATTCAATCCGGACAGGGCAGCAGTAACAAGAAGCATCAAAATGCAGCTTCGGTATTGATGAGTTGGCTGGACAAACAGCTGAAACCTTAAATGGTCATTTCTGCTCCAGGACCTCACAATTAGGATTTGCTATTCGATCTGTAACTGTCTTGCATGGATTCCCAAAGTGGGATGCTGTTGTGCTGCCCATGTCTACTAAGGAGGAAACTGTAAACCAGTATCATATTCCAGCAGTAGAGGAGGAAATTACTCAAACCATTCAGGCACTTCAAGTGGGAATCGTTAAGTAAACCATGACTGTTTTTACCAATCTGATTTGGCCTGTTTGAGAACCAGATGGCACATGGAGAATGACTGTAGATTACAGACAATTGAATAAAGTCACTCCTCCACATTTGCAGTTACGGTACCAGACATGGTTACTCTTATGGAAGAAAAATCAGCAAAAATTTACAACCCTGGAAGGTGGTGATAGGTCTTGCTAATGCTTTCTTTCTGATAGCCATTACATATTTATAAAGTATGTGCACCTAATTGTACTATTTGTATGCAGCTACATTTAAGGACATTATACAGGCCACGTGAAAGATAAAACGGGGTCAATGGGTCTTGAATACCTGGCAGGTCGATTGCATGGGCCCCCTGCTCCCGTCCAGGGGCTGGTGATATGTATTCACTGCTGCGGATACAGTGTCAGGACTGTTTCACAATTCAAGCACTAGAACAACTCACTCATCAATACCGACCTCCTCATGAAATACAAAGTGACCAAGGAACACACTTTAGTGGACATAGTGTCCAAGACTTGGCGCAAGGCCTAGGGACAGATTGGATATTCCACACTGCCTACCAAGCTAATGGCTTGACTGAAAGAATGAACAAGATGTTGAAGGAACAATTAAAAAAGCTAACTGGTACTAAAACTTCTTAACATTGGAGTTCACATCTTACTAAAGGAGTTTTTTTTGCTAAACAGCCAGAATACTCATACACCCCATGGTCATATTACAACACCTTCAGTACAAACATGGTGAGGATTGAAATTCTTCCAGATGGTATCTCTCCCAAAATAACTACAGGGGAAGTGGAATTGTTTACACCAATGGATTGAGTGGTGAGACCGCAACCTATTCGTATAGACGTGACTATTCATATCATAACCCCTGAGAAGGCCATATGGTTCTCTACCCCAACTTCTGCTCTTATTTTACATCCTTTGTTGATAACAGATTTTCAAGTTCTTGTATTTCTGGTATTTTTGATGAATACCTGTGCCTTATGTAGAAGAGATAGCACTGGAATGGTGTTATTGGTGTCACAAACCCAATGTTGAATTGAAGTTTAATCTGAAAGAGCGTAAACCATAGGTTTCCACTCTGCGTTGGCAATTACGCCACATCAGCTTTTCAAACCTGGAGTGATATTAGCTGAAGGAGCTGGAGCTACACCATATGTATTAGTGGAAGGAGATGATACTCCAGTTTTCCTCCCTTATCACAGGTTGGCTTGTCATGCTTTGTAGTCTCGTACTACAGGCACATGCCCTGGATACATTTCTGCAAGATCAACATAAATAGTTGGATGTGGTTGGCTTCTACTGTAACTAATTCATATGCCTTTTGTACTAAGAGAGGATTAACAGCTGCAGATCTTTTGACAACGTGTTTCATGGGCGTGCCAACCCCAGTAGCTGTATTAAGAATTATACTACGCTAAGTGCTTTTGATATTAATGTTCCTCATTGCTATTTTTTCCCCAAGTAGGTAACAATCGTATGCCAATGAACATTACAAAATCGATTGGCACTGGACTGTTTCCTTCTACAACACCATACACGCTGCTCCGATTTTGAAGGCATGGGTTGCTTCAAAATAACTGATGAATCAGCCAGTGTACAGGCCAACATTCAACATCTCCAGCACTTAACGCATCCAATGTAACAATCTGCTGGCAGCGCCTGGCTGGCTGAGCGATTTAATTCTCTGACAGGATGAATGGGACACCTGATTCAAAGCATTATTGTAGAGATACATTTATTCCTTATTCTATATGTGTTTATTGCGTGCCTCTAAATTATGCTGCACTACACCCCACAAGCTCAAACAGACACCTCCAGCTTTGCCAGCCCCAGCAGAAGTGGTCTCTTGAGCGAGGGGGTGGAATGTGGGAAAATAACAGAAGAATGGCAAGGAGGACTGCAAACACGCTGAAGTGACTTGCAGCTGGGGTGTAGAATAACACATACTAATGGTCACTTAGTCTTCTGTGCTTCACAAGCAGAACATCTGTGTTTAGATAGCACAGGCCTGTGATACATTCAGAGGCAGCCTATCCAACATGCTTGAGCTCCCTGCCTGGCTGTGGTAAAGACCAAAGCACAGTGCTAAACCACACCTACATGAATCCCTGATATACACAGGCAAAAACCAGCAGGTTCGGCGATCGTCTAGCGTGGACCAAGATGCACAGTGCCTGCATTCCCGCTTGGGTGTCTCTGCCTGGGTGTCTCTGCCGTGGCACTGCTTCAGGGATCCCCAGGTTCGCGAGGTAACAAAAATAAATTTTCTGCTTGCATTTCATCTGTGGTTTTGTGGTTGTTCCTGTGTCCTGCCTGTGTCAGCTCATATGCCCAAATTTCAGTATGTTGTGCTACTTAAAGGTATGGTTGTCCTCTGCCTCCATCGCCACCACACATTACACAGAGAAATCAAAATCCTCTGTGAGAAGGTACTAAGAGATGTTACCTCATCAGGAACCTTATTTTTATGTGGTACATTATAGCTCTGCACACTATTCCTCTGCACTATAAAATGCCAAGCAATTCACAGCTGCTATCAACAGAGTAAAAGTGAGGCATTATCTGAAGAGATGACAACTGCTGCATGTGAACACAACGAATACACTTTACCATAGCTCCCCAGGAACACAAAGTGTGAAAGGTGTTGTTGGTCACGCCATTACACCAAATGCAGGCACTGGCCTTACTAGCTTACCCTCAGCTTCTCAGGAATTGAGCTTCTCCCTTAAGATCAAAAAAGCTGGAACACTCACTTGTCATCGTTGGCTCTCTGCAGCGCTCCTCCTCGTAACGAACACAAACAGCAGTCCTGGCACAAGGAAGAAAGCATTAGCTGAAAAAGCGAAGTCCGGAGCAGTGAACTTGCTTCAGAACTTCCTCCTCAAAACTCACATCCAGAGGAATAAAACAGTTTCACTGTCAGAAGAGAGCTAACTCAGCCCCTTAGCTCTCAAAAGCTGCTGCCCTTGGGGCAACAAATACAGACTCCAGGTCTGCTGAAGGCAAGCAGACCTGTCACTGAAGACTTGTTCAACTTGTTTGTTAGGGGTTCCTTTTACAACTGCAATACCCTATATCCTTTGAGGATGTGTAAAAGAATCTGGAACAAACACAAGCAAATACAATTCAAAAGGTTGCCTCGTTCTGCTGATCTACAGCCTACATAGCCTTCTGAGGAATTTCTTCTTGCCTTCTTCACATGTGCACACCTCTCTAGTTACTAACAGAAGTTACCTTCTGTTTTAGAAATACCATAAATTAAGGCAGACAATGGAGCTACTCCCACACTCCTATAGAACACCATCTCTATCACTCATGTGAGCTCAGCAGCTTTGCACTAGTTAAAAGGATTATATAACTATGGTTAGAAAGCGCCAAATACAACAGCCTGGCTTCTAAACATTCTTTAAATTGCCTTATCTTCACAGGAGAGAATAAAAAAAAGCCCAAAAAACCAAACCAACAAAACACTATGGAAATGAACTTTGTAGCAAGTTCCCAGATGTACCAGACTCCATCTGTGAGACTCTTATGAGAAACTTTACCTCTTCTAAGGCATTTTCTGTACACCTGGAGCACATCCAGTCTTCAGTGGCCTTGTCAGGGGACACACCATAACAACCTAGAACAGACACATCTCACTTAAGATCTTACCTAAACTCAGACCCATTCCTCTAGGGCCCAGAAGTAAAGCAGGAATTAAAATCAACGAGCCTAAAGATGCTGCTGTATATTTCAAGTTATCCATGCAGCCAGTTCTGTACTTCAGTGGCCAGCACTCAAGCAAATACCGTTCAGATAAAGGCTGAACTACATTAAATAGACTGGTAGAGGCTTGCTACGGTGCACAGACCTACCACAGAGAACACCACAGTTTAGGACAAAGTCTAGATGCACTCACTTGCATGAACACAGACATGGCAGTTCTTGCAGGTGATGAGTACGCTGGTTCCATCTTCCTCTAAGTAAGGGGTTGAAAGATTGAGGTCGGTGCTGCAGCCAGTTGTAGTAAAGCACATCTCAGGAATGAGGGGTTTGGTTCGAATCTTCCCATCCACAGCAGCTGGAGTTACTCCAGAGTTTTGACTGTTGCCTCCACACTCTGCCTATAAGGGACAGATAGAAAATTTAATTTTTACAAGTAAAACCATCTCACATCATCTTTACTTACTCATTATTCCATACATAAATCCAGTTTAAAGAAAAAATGAAGGTGCTGAAAGATTAAAGAGTTAGTAGGTTAGGTGAAAATATGGTTAAGTTTATAAAATCCTCAGCTACTGCAGCTTCAGAATGAAATTATTTTCTAGCCAAATGGCTAAACATAAGGTCTGAACTGCATCCCTCTAACGAGCAACAAGATACACATCAAACTGCATCTCTTCTGACAGAAGAGCTGGAATGACCGAGCCCACCTTGTGCTCTGTGGGCAACACCTCTGCTGCATCCCCCCACCCCCTAACACAGGGGATCATCACACCGCCATCCTACACTGTACATTTATCTTACCTCAATGTGGGAGGATTATAATCACAGAAATAGTTACCTACTGAAATCCCCATTACTTTTTCCTAGGATAGTTCTGAACAAGTCTAGTGGGCTTTGAAACTAATTTGTTCCTGGGAAATAAGCAGACTAAAAACATAGTCTCCCAGTTAAAGCTCAGGAGACTTTCAGGCTAAGAATTTGTAATTTACTCATCTAAACCAATGTCAAACCAAACAGCAATTATATGTAAAGTTTAGAGAGATATGCTTCCATTCAAGTTACCCTTCTTAACAGCTAAACAGGAATGAATCTTTCTCTTTGAAGAAATGTTTCAAAGCATACTTTGTACCCCATAAGCCACCACAAAAGTAGCTTGCCTAATCTTTTGAAAATATTATAAGCAGAAATTGCAGTAGCAGAATGAAGCTGCACTGTCCCTCCTACTGTGCATCAAAAGGCAGGACAAAAAGTCCAGGTAAGCATCACAGTTGGAATAAAACTGACTTGTTTTCAGCAATTCCTGTTTATTCAGATGCTGTAAAACTTACTGATTTACACTGAATATTGCACGTCAAGCAAAAGACTAAATGACTGAGGGAAATCTGCACAGCAGCTGAAGAAAATCAGACTTTTTTTTCCAAGTAGCTAGATACTTTTCTTCTTCACTAAGGAAAAGTGAATATTTGTCTGGCATTTTGTGCCAATTTTTTATTTGAATGGGTAACTGAAATGAGTTTCCAGACTTGCAATAGACTTTCTGAAGTTGGAACAAAGATCCTAACCACAGCTCAAATCTTGGAAGAGTTTCTCCTTCGCTGTCTGCTGTACACAGACATTTGAAAACTTGTAGCTAGAGTTTTCTGCTTAACGGCATTTAGAACTCAAAAAAGAAGTTAACAGAATTTAAACTGTCCTCAAATTGTTAACTTTATACACTGTCAGGAGCAGAGAAATCCCCATGTACTATGCAGCTTCTATGTAGAATTTCCAGTCCTAACAAGAACCTACTCTCACGGAAAAACAGCAAGATCAAAATTAGGAACCGTATGCAGTATAAACCCTCAACAAAAATTTGAGGTCTTCATTTCCAAAACTGTGGTGAACGTGTTTCTAGTGCCACCATAACCATACCATTATCTCAAATGAATCAAACACACTTAGCATATGGGAAGCAGCAAACTGTAAGTTGCAGGTGGAACACACAATCAGACAACTATCCAAGCTACCCTGAATTTACTTATCTCAGGCACAGCAAAAGATTCAGAGTGGAATTCCTGCCTGGGCATTTAGTCAACACAACAACGGGATTCTGCAGCCCATCCCAATGGGCTATGCATTGTTACAGCCGCGCTTCATCACAGCATGTTTTCACACGCCATAGCTACTGTCAATACGGATATACTGCAAGAAGAGACAGCTTTCTATTTATGCCATCCACAAACACACCCCTAAAGCCTTTTAAGTAAAAGGTTTTCTTCCTTGCCAGCTCCCCAAAGACCACATGCTATGAGTGGACTTGAAGTGCTTTTTAAGAACGTGAAGAAGTGAAGGTGTCAGTCTGGAAAGGACAAATGGGATCTTAGCTCCAGCAACATTCAAGCTCCGTTCTGCAGTTCTAGCAAAAGCCACAGGACACAAAAGCTTCTGCCGAACAGCGGAGCAAGCCCACAGGAACCCACATGCAGCTCATCACAGGTGTGGTGAGGTTGACCCAACTGCACTCTCCCGGAACGATTCCTTGGGAAGGCTGCAACACTGACACAGCTTTTGTTAACTGGCAATATGTAAACTGACATTTTTAAACCTATGTATCACAGCAGCAACCTATTAATGTATCTCTATGGTAACATTTACAGACTTGGTCTACATACCTGGTATGTCTGGAAGAGCATACAAACAGCACAGTAAGGAGACTGCTGAGCCATGGTTCGATTGTATTCTTTTTCAGCCTCAAAATTTGGTGGCCGATTCTGCCACAGCTGGCTGAGTGGCTTGGCCCATGCTTCTGTCTCCTCAGCCTCTTCTTCAGGAGTCAGTTGCTCTGATGCCTCTGCGATAATAGATCATTAACTCAGTGATCACATGTTCTTTTATAGATACCCTTCTTGCAAATGAAATTAAGTAAGCCAAGAAGTTATGAATAGAGATGACAAAGACTGCCAGAAATCAAATTTACAGAAGAATGATGGGAGCCAGTAACTTGGTCTCCGTTTTAAGAGGCTTCTACCAATCAAGCAATTGTGCAGACACGAGATAGGCTTATTGGGTGAGAACAGCACCAGCTCCATATTACGTCACGACTAAGGCTGTCAGCCAAAGAATCTGGTGCTGGGCTTTTTTGGGTGATTTTTTGTTTGTTTGTTTTTTAATCATGAATAGTTATATCAATGACTGCAATTCTCTAAGGCAGATGCAATTATGCAACAGTCTCTGGTGTGGCTTAATTTTCCTTTCACAGCTGTGATTTTCCTGAGAATGGAACAGGAAAGAAAGAAGACACAATTCAAGAGAAGTTTAATGATGCAAGCACAAAAAAAATGAGATAAGCACCTTGTCTAGGACGCAGCAGTGTCACTTGCTGACTCCTGTTTATCACCACTTACTCAATGGAATATCCCACCTTGCCCCCAGAAGCTGAGACCCTCTCTACAGTTGGACAAGGAGCACAAGGCATACTTACCGTCATCACTAATGCAGTCTTTAACCAAGAGCGGGTGGTGGCGTGGGAGCTTGCTCAACGGCTGGCGACGGCCCTTGGACTTCTTACTCTCCTTCATTGATCTTATGTACTCCTTTGCTACCTGGACAAGGAGAAGCAATTCAGCCATCAATTAGCACGTGCTGTTTTGACATTATTTTCAAATGAATTTATTTTCAGCTTAAAGTAACCTCCACAAAATGCACATATGCTTCCAAGATTTTATTTCTAAAAAACTAACTTCAGCTCTAAACTAGCTAAGTTTTTGAAAGAACATCTTGCAGCACTTTTGCTAGGGAAAACCAGATAGAGCTGTACGAGCTCTTTTGAGCCATTAGAATAGAGACTAATCACAGGTCTCAGTGTAGCTTTTCATGCAAGTCTGTTTATATAAGAATTGTGTAAAAGACAGAAACACAGAAATACAAGTTGAATGGTTCAACGTAGAAGAGCTACGATAAGAAATCTCATGCATTCTGGAGAACCCTCAGTTTGTACCTCAACTTAAAAATTCCAAATTTAAAAATAAAAAATAATAAAATGAAATTGCAGAGTTCACTGTCATCTCAAACTAACAGCCTGATTTTAAATGAAGGAAAATTTCATTCTCTCTGCTTATTATTTGCATTGATGTCTTTCCAGACAGACTGGAAGAAGGACACTACAACAATGGTTATTTCATCTTCCCTTAGCCTTATGTAAAAACAAGTGACACACTGATAAAACTACTACTAGCCTGACAAGCAAGGCAATACAGGCAATCATTTTAATAGCCCAGGAAGTTTCTCTGTAGATAAGAACTCCCCTTTTACCTTTTTTTTTTTTTTTTTGCATTTGTTATTCCTCTAGGAGCAGAAGCAATCTTAGATTAAATGTATCTTACATCTTTTCAAAATTCTTCTTTTCATAAAAGAAGCAAGAACAGAGCATAACAATCATTATCTCTGATCTCCTACTTGGAGTTGGATACAAGACTTCCAAGAAACAGAAATGCTTTTATTCAAATAGAAATTAGCATTCCCAGTTACCACCTGATGGCAGATTTGTTTTGAAATACACCATACTGGGGAAAATGATCTATATCCATTCAAAATTTCACCTTTTCCCTGTATGGAGCATGCAACGGAGACATCAGTATCAGCAACAGAACTTCTTTAGTTTAAATATCTACGAGAACTCTTTCTCAGTTTCAGCTTAATTATCAACAGATTTGCCCATTTGCTGTTCCGTTTCTGTGATTCCTGAATTTCGAAGACATACTCATTATTTGCCTCCCATTCTCTAAACATAGATTTAAAGAGGGAAACAAAGTAATTTGAAAAGACATCCCCAGATAAGATTTTAACTATTACAGACTTCTCTTGGATTGTCTAACAAAACATTGGCAGTTCTTAAACACTCAGATTTACATTCTCCCAAACAACAACTATTGTTCCACCATTTCTTTTTTTGAAAGGGACACATAGATGTACACGTGTAAGTGATTTTATATTCAAAAAACCCTCAAACATATTAATGTGCTTGTACTAAAGGCTGGATTGAACTAGATTCATTTTAGGTACTAATAGGTGTCCATTACTACAAAAGGACCTGAATCAGCCTGTAACACTACCAAGTCAAAACCACCAAGCTATCTCTTCCCTTAAAGTACTTAAATAATTTAGAGAAGTTCTCAAAACAAGGGATCTCCATATTTTCTAGAAGCGGTAAAAGACGTTCATCTTAATTCTTGTTTGTTTAGCAAAACCCATAGGCATTAAAAAACACATTAACAATGAAGTAACCTGTTATGCAAACCACAGTGGAACGAAGACGTAATTTGCACAGATACGAAGTTTTGTCACAGGAAATCACGACCATGTAACACAGCCCTCAAGCTTTCAGTACTCCTGACACTCATACCTCTGCCAGTTCTTGTTCATTCACACTGGCGGTGGCACTGGCTTTCTTTCCTGAAGTCTGTTCACTGTCAGATCCGCTGGCATCCCCTTTAGCATAACTGTGGACTGTAAGCACCCCAGCTGGCCCAGGAAGAGTTTGTTTTGCCAACGGATCAGTCGATTCAGAGTCAGAACCACCAGAACACGCAGGTGAGCTGGGCTGAACGCTGGAAGTTGCACCCTGCTTCGAAGTCATCAAAACAGAACTGGAATTTGAAGCATGTGAAATGGAGAGATCCAACGCAGCTGCTTCTTGCTCTTCTTCTTCTTCCTCAAGCTTCACTGTTTTCAGTTCTTCAAATTTGGCTGAGTCCACACGATCTAGAAGAAAGGATATACTGACTCTTTCTAAAGTTTGGGCAGCAGAGAGAACATTTGTGCAACCATTTGCACAAAGGCAAACAGGAAAGCAAACTTCTACACACAAAAAAGTGACATTAAGTCATATAAAGAGTAGATAATTAATTCACACACCTATAAAATCATGGGTAGCTTAGAGAGAGAGAGACAATAAAAGCATCTGTTAATTGCCTCTTCCAGTACAAGGACTAGCGTATATCAAACAAAACTAGCAGAGAGTGAGTTCAAAATAAACTGAGATGATCCTTTTACAGAGTGTAGCTAAACAGCCCAACTCCCACCCACTGCTGCTGTGGGTAAGAGGTTGCATCAGTTCATGGGAGACTTAACAGAAGAAAAATAAAAACCCACAAACCAATAGAAGACTATTAAATACAAGTTGCAAGGGGCTGGAAAACAGAATCCTAGAGGGAGGCATCAAGTATTCTTGCCCAGTTCTTAAGTTGTTCCAGTGGCTCCTTGGTTCTTCCTTAAGAGCAAGGATAACTGACCCATTACAAGCCACATTAATTTTCCTCCAGCCTATTGATTACAAAATTACAATTAAAACATCTATACAGCATACCAGACCCACAATACCAGGAAGTATGCGTATGTTTTACTACACAATTTCTGTAAACAGGTCACATGACACAACAGGGATACAGAGGACCTTAGACTACTGAGGCATCCAACACATCTCTGTATGCATACAGACAAAATAAAAACAAAAATCAAAGGCTAGAAACACTATCTTCTTAAAAAAGTCTCATGCAATACCTCCTGCTCCTTCTAATTCATCCAAAAGGCAACATCCCTGTGACCTACCTGGTCAGTCAGTCATTGGAGTAGCTGTAAGATGGTCGCCTGTACCTCTGCTCTCCCCCAGCATTGTTTTTATATAATTCTCACTGGGGAGCTATCCACAGATAGGCCACAAAAGCTAACAACTGAAGCTGTGGTTATTTCATTTACTCAAACCAGTGGCAGAACTGTCAAACAAACTTAACTACAGAGCACAACCTAAAATTGTTCTAGATGCACCCTCTGGTCTTGAAAAAATCAAATGATAACATCTCAAGTCTCATGACAACAAATTTCTGAAGTGCTCACCATGACTCTGATAAACTAGTGTCTGCTTTTTTGCACGTGACAACATCCTACTGACTAGCATCATATGAGAGAGTGCCCCAGATTCAGCTCTAGCAGCTTCTCTCCCTGAAGAATACTACCGTGTCCTCTCATACCAGGATGAAGCTTGACACACAGTTACCTGGAAGTTTGGGCCCCTGTTCGCCTTGCTGCACAAGTTCACTTGTAGGTCTCTCACGTGGCTCTGCCACTTCTGCTCCATACTGCGCAGAGCTCAGCTCCTCCTTGGGGAAGGCCTCGCTCTCACTCACCTCCTGAGGCACTTCCAGGCAGACCCTGTGCCTTTTTGTTCCTATGCGATGCTTGGGGATGCTGCAGAAGACAAATCCGTATGTCAGGTTACCAAACACGTAAGCGTGTTGTATTTGTGCCCGGATGCACAAAATGCAGCCTGGTTTGGATCAGTGTTTTATGAGACAGCATCTGGCAAGCCAAACAGTTTCCAAATTATTCTGAAGTGTTTTCTTTGCCTTTAGAGAAGCAAGAGTCAGTAATCCTTAGGGATGACTCCTCACATCTGTTAGTCACGTATTAGGCAGCTATGTTCTAGCCAGGCATGCTTTACCTTAAACAAACAAACAAAATAAGTCCCAAACAGAACCCAAACCAACCACCACTAACAAAATCACTACCAAAGACAACTTTAGGAATAGTAGCTGATGCTGTCTGAAACAAATTTAACTGCGAAATGTAAGCCGATTAGCCTGTCCACCTTCAGTGACCAGGAACTGCTCACTGATGTCACAGCTTGCAGCACTGACACTACTGGAATTTGCTAGTAAGTACTGTCCTGGGATCCCAATACAGCCCCTTTTTCTTCTGGCCTCCCAATGTACAGTGCACACTTCCAATCCAGGCTTTGGATGCCTGTCCAAAGGTGAAGAACTACCTTCCAAGCTGGTGCATCTCCTGTCTACCACAGGCCATCATCAGTGTGGACTCAAACAGTGAAAAAAAATTAAGAGTAAACCCTATTCCCATGAAAACAGATTACTGCTAACTGTGACTGCTGTTGTTCTATCAGAATGGCAAACATTCAGTTGCAGCTGGGTCCATTTTCTAACAATCCAGTAGAAAAGCACTACCTTTTTGTCTCATCCCCATCCACCTCCTCTTTACATGTCTCTCCTGTTTCCATTTCCTCTGCACACTGTTTCCCATTCTTGACTCTTTGCATGAGATCCCCTTTAAGGAACTCTGCTGCCTCTGGGGTTGGAAGAGCGTGGTCAATGACAGTCACGTCCTTCCCAGCTTTCCAAAGCTTGTAACGATCTGGCTGGTACTTCCTCACGAACACATCCATGGAGATCTTCACCATGTCCTTCCGACACGAGCACTGAAGTCACAAAAAAATACTCAAGTAAGGCCACATACTCGACAATTCTACTCTGCATTCCTGTACCACTCTGCTTTCAGGAGTTTAACTGAGGAAAAAACATCCCACAGTTACACATAATTGAGCCTCAGAACTCTCAAGACTCTTTCCCAAGAAATCAAAAGGGCATATATTAAGTTACTATAAACCAGTCAGAAAAGTCAGCAAAAACGACGAAACATAAAACCAGATGTTATCACAACAACTAAGAAAGAAAACTCACCAGCCTATTTACAGAGTTGCTGGTAGAAGCTGACCATTTTAAAAAGCTCTTATATAAAAACAGTCAGCAAAACCAGACACTATGATGAGGAAGTTGGAGCCATACAAATGTGGGCCTACCCAGAGCCGCAGAGGCTCCCTTCATCCGGACATGGTTACAGTGAGTGCTTCAAAGCATTCACTTCAATATAACTTTTGAAAATATAATCCACGTTTGTAAGGCACCTCTACAGGGACATAACACTATCCAGTTTAAAGGTTCAACCAAGATACTTACTTTCATAAGTGACTTACGTTACCAAAGTCATACTTCCAGGCTAAAGGGTCAATAAATAATGGTTAAAATATCAGACAAAATACTGGGGAGTCCTGACCACAAAGCATACCCTTTCATCTTTGGAAAGTCAACCAGTCCCCCGCTTTTCTTTGAAGCTTCACTCGACCTACACACAGCTAAAAACCATGTTGTATGCTACCCATAGTCGAAACAAGCATGTCAAGCAGGAGGCTGACTGGACATTGTTACTGTATAAAAAAGCAAACATCACATCTTAAATGGACAAAGCACTGAATTCACTCCCTTAGAACACTGTGGGCATCAGGCCTGCATTCAGGTTACTTGTATGCAATAGGATGGCAACAGACCACTTACCAATACAGACTGCTTCCCATACTCGATCCACCGAAGAGTAGCAAAGTTGGTAGATTCAGCACAGTTAAAACCATGATTAAAGCCAGCATGATAGCTATAAGGAAAGGTTATCATGAACTCTCCAGCCTCCTGTGTCACCTAGCAGACAATCGAGACATCACATCGTTATTCACAACTTCCGAGTCTACTTGGTGGGTCTGAACGAAAAGGAGCTCCCGCACCCCTCCTGCAGCCTATCCAAAAGCCCCACCCACGGATGGTGGTGGGAGTTACTTGCTGTAATGGATAGACTCCATACTTTTCTTCACTATTCTCCTACTTGTGTTAAGTACCTGTTTACTGGGAAGCAACACTCAACAGTTTTACTAAAACACACACAAGTGGTCAAAGTAGCACAGAAGTGGTTATACATATGAAATACTCTATGACAAGCTATCTGAAGGTCATAAAGACACTCCTCTGTATCAGCTGCAGGTTTGGCTGAACAGCATCTAAGGCCAAGTAAAATAACTATCTATGTGCAACTTGGAAATTTACTACTGTTTTCTTTTGCTGTTCATATAGCAAAAGTATGACCCTCAGTCAGTCTTCCACTGCTGCTCCAGCATTTCCCCCTGACTAACAAAGGTTCATGACAACAAAACCCCTCAGCTGCCCACGCAGATGTGACAGTACTTCTGAATAAGGACTCAAAGGCTACATCTTCAATGTGTGTGTGTGTGGAGGGCAGGTGGCGGGTTCTCACCTGTGAAAGTAAGGAAGTCTACACAGTTCTTAATGCAATGGAAAAAAAAATAATAGGCAACAAGCCATATTGTCTATTGAGGAAGCAGATCACAACAAACAAAATTAGCAGGGGACAAGTCTGAAGCAAAAAAAGAATAGTCTCTTTTCACTGAATACGCCGCTAAGCAGTAAAGTTAATCTAACACATCCTGTTGTGTATAGTTGTGAGTTTAACAAAAAAAAAAAAAAAAAAAAAAAAAAAAAAAAAAAACAAAAAACAGAAGACAAAAATCTTTGTACTTAACAGTCCTTGACTCATTTTTCTGTCTCAAACTTTCAGACTCCAACTGCTGAATAAACGGAGCTACAGTGGGAAAGGATTGCCTTATACCCTCCCTGTTCCTGTTTTCCTCTCTAAGCATCTGCTAGTGGCTGCTGTTAGAGACAAGACAGGGCTGCATGAACCTCTTGACTGAGCTGGTAGAACCAGAATTACTTTTCTACACCTTATCAAATGGGATTCCGTATTTCTTCAGAATAGATGGAGAGATGAGGGTCATCTTGTGACGGAGAAACGCTTCACAGCTTTGGGCACTTCCTGGAAAGAAACCTGTTTAAAATAAGGGCAAGAAGAGATGTTACCATTCTGCCATGAACTAAATTAATTTTTCAGTAATTTTTAGGAAAAGTTGCTGTCTAAACAGCATTTCTCCCTAGGCCTACAAGTATGGACTACCTTATTTGAGGTTTACTAGCTTGCATTATGAAGAAAAACAGCAACTCCTGGAGATTTATCTTTAACAGATGCCAGTTTGAAAGAGTACGAGAAAGACAGCACATAGAAGGATCTTGGCTTGGCTATAACCTTCCAGTTCTAATAATCAACAGTTGAGGATTTTCTCACTAAAGGTTAGACAGACCACAACTGCATTATTTGTACTGTGACATTTCTCTTGTGTGTATACTATAAACGAACACTCAGAAGTAATATCATCTATATTCTAAAACGCAAACTGTCAGCTCAGTTACGTCAGCCTGTGCTCTTACAAATGTTACAGGCATGTTGTACTCAAAGAGCTGAACCCCGCTGCGGCTGTCCATCCCACCTTCTGCAAAAGGCAGGACACGAATTGCTCAATTACCTTTTGCAAGTCTCTCCAGTCGCTTCCCATGCTCTGGAGGGATAGAGTACCTGTAGCCATGAGAACAAGTCTGTTAAGTTCATGACAAGACATGACAAAATCTCAAAACTTGACTGGAAATCAGAAACATCCATCAAGGCATGAATAAAAAAATACACAAAAAAAAATCAAATCCTCCATCTCTACACCGTCTCTTTCAAGGTTTGATGACAAAAACCCAAAAATCTTTATCAAGGACTTTTACCTCTCTACCCCAAGAAAAAATCAAGAACCATAAGCTGACCATCTCCTCCACTGACTTTTGCTTAAGCAGTCCAGGAATTAAGAAGCCTGACGCATTTCATTAGCAGATCTGCGCAGCGAAACATGAATTGCGAGAAGAAAGGGAAGAGCGCTTCCTGACCTGCCTCAGTTCACAGCTGTGCAGTCGCTAGTATACTCAATGCAAGGAGGAACACTGAGCAAGAGAGAAAAATCTTTCAGCTGCTCAGATCAAGATGAGACTGAGTCAGACGTAATACCACATCCTTAACATGTGCACAACTTGTGGTGTGCTTTTAGGGCTACGCCTCTCTCTCTCTGTACACACCTTTTTATGGGTACTAAAAAAAACTCCTAGCTGGTTTAACTAGAGTAAACAAAACCACCTGCTTAGCTTGCTTTCGCTCTGGAATAGAGCGCTATATTCTTGCTGGAGTTCCTTGTCAAGTAAGTCAGACTAAGGTATCGGCAAAGTTAACTTTTTCCACATGCTACTGTAAAAGATGCAACGGCCGAAAGGTTTATCTGACTGAACTGTTCTGTTTCGTGTTCCCATGCTATTGCCACTGCATGGGGTTGTTCACTGGGCACATAGAGCTAGCTATTATTTTTTTTACTTCAAAGCTGTATTAAAAGGCAGCCAAAAATATTAGTTTCCAACAAAACTGCCATGGAAACAATTGTTGAAGCTGCTTGAGAAATTTATTTGTGAACAGAAGGGAATGATTCACTCTTAGAATGCAACCCATGCTGCAGAAAAATTTGGGAGCCTCCCCTAAAAGCAATCATGAAAGCTCAGACACTGGATGAGCCACTCCGCAAGCTCCAGCAGCCTGCTCTGAGATCTGTGACAAATCGCTACATTTCAAAGTCTGTTAAAAATTCCCTGTTCCTCTCGTGCCTGCGTGACACCAGGCGTATTACCTCTGTACGGTCATTCCAGAGCCTCGGGGAATCATAAGCAAGTTTTCCAAGTTCTGGCCCTATGGCAGCAGAGAGCGGCCACCTTACATTATAATTCTGGAGAACTCTTTACATTAGGACAGCAAATGGACTTTCCAGAAGGTAACCAAACACACGCTATTGAGGACATGCACTGCTCTGCAGTTCCTTACAGGTTTCTAGCGTTCTTGTCATCAGATACTACTGCGGTGCGAGATCAGAGGGATGGCAATTCCTTTAGTCAGCTCATGTACCTTCACGATTTTGATTCCAGTATTTCATGGTATTGTTTTTCTACATCTAGAAGCTTCCCTACAAAAATCTTACCATGACTTGGGTTCTCCAAAATGCAAGTAATTAATACTGTAGAGATCCATGTCCTCGGTATGCCAAGCAAAAGAAGTTTTCCACATGCCAAAATACAGGTAAGGAGTATTCACTCCTTCAATGGTTATGCCGCTTTCATTCTCCACAATATCCAGGATTGTGTTCAATCTGCCAATATTCCACACATCCACATGCTGCAAAACACAAGCCTCAAGTTAAAGAAGCATTATGAAGGACAGAACCGCACAAGTAAGACGACAGTTGCAAAAGCCACCAGATGCTTGTGAAACCATCCACCAAGACAAATCATCTACCAGCACAGCTCAAACCATTAGCTACTTCACCCAAACCAGGAGTTTTGCATGGTGTAAGTTTACGTATGGATTGTTTACTAGCCACCTTTATCACGGGAAAAAAAAAAATTATCAGCCAACATGATTAGGAAGGAGAAATAATCATGAAGCTACAGACTACCGACTCTACAGAGCAGAGAACAATAGTGTGAGCTTCAGCTGACGTTCTATTTAAAAGATGTCAGACTGAACCCTCTTAAACAGAAACACTTTTCATTCCAAACACCTTCTTTAAAAAAGCAAACCATCATAATTTAGGAGGCCAGCAAGCAGAACACATACCCTTTTCTAACGTTTATCATCCTAACGCATAGCGGCTACAAAGCTGTCCCCCAAAAACACACGCACTAGTGGATACCACCACAGTGCGTGTTCACTGATCAACGCTTGAAATCTCACATGCCTTTCAGAACAAAGCACCATAAAAGCAACACTTCTGCAACAGTGGTTTTTGCTTTCTTGAACTAAACTGTATTACACTGCAGCGCTAACAGACATCCCTTACAACATCACCTGTTAGCCTTCTTTAACTATGCAGGTTAAATGGACAGTATGTTATGAACATGCGGTTTATTGTGTTCCTATCTACTCCAGAAGCTGGAACTCTGCTAAGACTACCATTAACTCTTTCTGAAAGTTACGGTAGTATTTATGGATCAGTTTTCTTACCTTGTCATAAAGTGTGCCATTAACATCTGCACCATAGATGGGGGCATTGAATGTAAGGTTCTTCCAGTATTTTCGTTCAAGGTCTTCAAAGTCCGTGTAGCGGGGTGTGCAGTACCTGAAAAAACAACAGAGATACTGAAGACTTTGCAGTTTTGATATGCAACAAGTCTAAACCAACATGCTCCAGCACTGAAGGACTCAAAAGCTATGATAAAAATACCTAACGCATGTTATCAGCCAGACCCCGACCTCCCAATAGCAACTGGAGCAGCCACAGTTCTGTTCCTGTGACACTTTGGGAACAAAGGATCAGGAAGTAAATTACTTTCCCTGTTTCTGAGGTTACTTTCATTTTTGCTTTGTGCACTTGCTCTCAGGTCAGAACAATCTCAATTTCTAGTTGTTGCTACTTAGCAGAAAAAGATGTAGTCAAAACCACGAATGATACAAAGAACAACTTAAAAAAAAACCAGCCACCAAAACCAAGGTTTTCTGCCACTGTAAAAGTAACAAACATTTCCACACTCACCTGCTAGTAAACTGGTCAAGCACACTCAGTTTACCAACGGAATTTCTGGTATTGATGTCCGTTACCTGCTAACCGTATACTGGCCTCTTTGTGCAGCACTGAGGGGTCAAATGTGCACTCTAACACCTATTTAACGTTCATATTTATATACATTCCAGACAATGCCATAGGTAACATTAAAGAGTAATTTTCAGTAAACTACTCTATTTGAGAAACAGAACCCCAAGACATTAGCCGTGTACTGCTCTCCCAAGACAGGATAAGCTTTAGCAGGCAGAGCACTAACAGTGATTTTTAAACTTGTTTTGCCTCAACTCCTTTTGAAGTCATTTTCCCTCTGCGTCCCTTTTCAGGTCAAGAACATTCTTTTCTCTGCTGCTCCACCCGGTACATATGCCGATGGCCCAGCTGCTAGCGAGGAACGGACGGGAGCCCACGGCAGAAACGGAAAGTTCTGCTGGCACGACCCATCCCCTCGCCGCGCGACGCAGGCGGTGCCCACCAGCTCGCCCCGCTGCCCGAGCCCGCAGCCAGCAGCGGGCCGGGGGCGGCCGGTACCCGGCGGGGGGGACGCGGGCGTACTTGTCGCTGTTGGCGATCCTCCGGAACTCGCGGACCGTCATGGCCTTCTTCTGGATGTTGTACTGGGTGAAGAGGCCGGACTGCCCCGTCACGACCTGCTGGATGGGCGCCGGGATGACGAGCTCGTCGATGTCATCGTAGCACCGCCGCGGCTTCCACTCCTTCGGTGGGACGATCTGCGGGAAGC
>Ga0181612_172811_pt1 | contig 23423 bp, 12 predicted proteins | sample HoacroProtozoa21_FD_119630 | JGI IMG/M metagenome (GOLD analysis project Ga0181612, IMG submission 119630) | Hoatzin crop microbial communities from Cojedes, Venezuel. Combined Assembly of Gp0051906, Gp0051904, Gp0051908
GAAAACTGTATCAGATCTCTTTTTCAAGCAATAATTTTAAATAATAAGAAGTAAATGCTGTAGAAACGTGCACTGCAAAGAGAAACACAGTTACAGAGTGTCAGAGATCTGATTTCGTTCTCATAAAGTTGTTAAACATTGCAGAAGAATGTCTGTTCTCATCTATATTTTTTGTCAAATAGTTTGATTTGTCAATGAAGAAGAGAAAGGGAACCTCTTGGAAGGATGCCAAACTATAATTTAAAAGAAAATAAAGAAAAAGAAAATAGCCAAGAAGTGGACCAGCTATTAGGTTCTCCTTCTCTGTTCTGAGTCTGGGATTTGGAGACTTTCTCTTTGCTTCAAAATTAGTTTTCTTCTTTGCTACAGAATTTTGCTCTTCTGTTTTTTCTTCTTGCGTGGACCTGTCCCCTTCTTGCATCAGTCAAAAACTCATCAAAATTCCATTCACGTGGATGTCCTATAAATTATCTGACAATATTGGAGGGAAAACGAATCAAAACCTGTGCAAACTCTGCCCTTTCTTTTGTTGCAGAATATCCTGTTCCCCCTGGCTGAGAAAAAAATGTGTGTCCAAGACTTCACCATGCCATGTCTCATGTCTGACAGCAAAAAGTGTTAGGTTTGTGTTTTGTTAGCTTCAGAAAAGGACGGTGAAATTTCTCAAAGACAGTTTCACTTTACATAGAGCCTAGGTCTCTCATATTTAACATGTTTCCTAAATGAATATCAGCAGATATTTAGCTGATATTTATGAAAGGAATGACCAGCTGGCTTATTGTTGGTGGACATATCCAGGTTGGCTATACAAGTGAAGGCCCAAATGGACCAGATGTTTTCCATCACAGCACACTCTCAAAGTGCTGCTCTTATGCCTGAACGAACCCCACACGTCAAGCAGTAGTCGTGCCCTGATTTCTGTTCTAATGAACATTGCAGCATGGAATAAGTTACATTCCGTCTTGCTGACACAGCGTGCTTCAGCTGCTGGTGTGGCAAGCTGTTTCTTCACTGAAGCCGAACTAAGAAATGTCTGGCTTTATTAGACAGATTATCTTATTACTGTTCTCTTGGCAGTTCCTCACAATGGCACTTGTATGGCACCATGAGAAAGTAAATATCCAGAGCACTGAAAGTGCATTAACCAAAAAATCCAAAACATGCGTACACTTCCAAAAAGTTATTTTGGGACAGATTTCAAGGACAATATAATCTGTTCAGTAGCAAACGGAGGGTTAACTTCATGTGACTACATTTAACTTGCCCAGTAGTGGAAGAAATAGAGAAAACTGCTGTAACTCGGTTGAGCTCCCTGAACTGTGATAAAAGGAGAGTCTACAACCATCCTCCTCAGATGTAACTCCTTATCCATGGTCTTACCTATATGTACTTTATAGTCTAACTTGGGTTAGTCGAACTTGCTTTCTCAACACCCTGGTAGCTTAAAAGTGTAGGAGCAATCAACCCACTTGGCTAGTTTCACTGCCTCTGTTTTTCTGTCTCTGGCCCCAAAATTTAGTGTTCCTTTTGATATATAATCTCAACTTCAAGAGAAGGGCCACAGAATACTCTATATCAGCTTAACATATGTGGGCCAAGAATTTTGGCACTCTTGGAAGATAGAAACTATAATTTGAGCCCCCTCAGGATAAAGAAGGACTGAGATTTTTACTTTCTGGGAAAATTCTCTAGCTATTCTTTACACTGTTTCATAAAAATTGTCTCCTTTCACCTTCTGCTTTTTGAATAAATGAGTGGGTTTTTGTGTAAAGAGAAATATATCCTGTGTTTTATGCATCTAAAGTGCTGTTAGATTGGGTCATTGAAGAACTTGGATAGAGAACATAGGCACAGGTGTGTTTCATGAGTCCCAAATAGATCAGAGAACAGACGGATACCAAAAAACCATTAAGTTTAGCCAAATTATGGCCAAATATTGGTAATATATAATAGCAAAACTTTTAAAATATTGATGGAAAACACAGTGTTCTTCTGCCCTGTCATATTCATACGCTGTTTTTTTATGAAATGGTCACTGGTGCTATTTGCTTTAATCGTATTTTCACGTTCGTAATTTATTGAAAAGGAGAAGCATTTGGGGCAACTGTTGTTCCTTTTTTGGATTCATTTATTCCTGCTGTACTACTGCAGTTTTATCAAAGATACTGCTAAGGTGGAGGTAAAGAATCTTTATGCTTGTATGCCAGTTGTCTTGTGCAAGTTGAGATAGTTGTGTTCTGCAGAGTACACCTGAGCTGAGGCTCAAAATGTTGGAATCTTGTAAACAACACGCACTGTAAGTTACTGATTCCTTGAGCACACAAGACAGGTGCAGGATGGCTCAGACAGGAAGAGGAAATCCATAAGATTCGGCTTTCTCCTCTTGGTGATGGTTAGAACTGAATCTTTACAATGGGAGTGTTCTAAGAAACTGTGCACACCTGCTGGGGCTGGGGTATTTTGGCTGTAAGGACAAAATGTATTGCTCATAGGGCTAGAAAGTAGCTGATACTTCTGTTGAGGTACCTAGAAACAGATTGTGGCACCTGAGACTGCTAGCTTTACCAGCATCTGAGAAATTGTCTCTGTTTCCTGTTCACATAGCCCTTCTTCCAGTGCTGCTGGTAAGAGGCTAAGAAAGATGTAAATAGAGATGGTCCTCCCTTCTGCAGTTACTGCTGCCGCCCTGGTGACTGCAAGACCAGAAAGTCCGCCTGTGCAGAGCTCTCTTTCTTTTTGCGCTCCTGCCTTTTCAGTAAGGACAGCAATAGGCCCAGGTCTAGTACAACGTCTTCCCAGCAAGACACAAATTTTAAAAAAGAAGGAAAGCAGAGGCTGTTTAGGGGGTGGAGCATGGAGATTACATGGCTTAAGGAGTCTGAGGTGGGATTTCATATCCCAGAGAACTGGGGAAACTGGAGGGGGTCCCAGTTCAGGGTACAGTGAGAAAGGGAAAGAATCCCTTACAGAGCCCTTAACCACTACTGAAACATTTCAACCCACGTGCTATTCAATCTCCGCAATGCTTATCACTCCCCCAAAGTACCTTTCTTCTCTCATTCCCCAACCCAGATTTCACCACCTGCTTCCATATCTTCTCCTACAGAGTGCAGAAGTCTGATGCAATTGAATCCAACTGGTGCAGAAGTTCCAGCCTGAGCAGTCTACACACATGGATCCGATTTCTGGATCAAGGCCTAAGGCTGACACTGTAGCCAAATATTTCCTGTGTTACGTGAGATCCCACAGTGTGTAGCTGTGTCCTGGAACAGTGTATTAAGTTTGCAGTGTTGCGAGTCACACTTCTTTTAAAAACTAATTTTCTCCTAAGAAATATCCCTTTAAAATGGTACCAGCTTTTGATTGATTGTTTGTGGTAGAGAATGGCTGGTGGGAGTCCTGTTTGGCTTTGTGTTCTTCAGTTTACTTTGGGAGAAATGTAAGAGACATTCTACAGCTTTTGTTACTACTGTTTTTCAGCTGATATTTCTGTGTTGGTGAACTTTGAACAACGACTGCAATCCAGAAACAGGCTAGTCCACTTTACTGTTTACAGCAAGTGCACTACTCACACTGGGATTCAGACAATTTTCCTGAATTTGTATAAAATAGCTCAGGAAATTTGGAGTGCTAAGGACACTGAAGGGATCCTTACTGCATTCAAGAACTGACTGTATGTAAATGCTTTTCATTATGTACAGTGGTTTCAAACTACCTTTAAATGTTGGAGATTCTTCATCTTAGTCTACACGTTTTATTTTGTTCTACAAAATTATTGTATGCCAAAGCAACATCTCTCTTCTGCTTGATCTGCTGCAACCATTAATGAAATAACTTTGCGTATTCAGTTATTTGGGCCATTAGAGTCCAAAATTTCTTTTTCACTCTGAGCTTGGCGAAAAAGAAGTATGAGTTTTTTGGACAGAGGAAAAATAAGGTGTAGAACAACGTGAGGGAGGCTCAGGCTTTGCAGCAGTCTTCTGTTATCATTATGTGTGTTCGTAGTATGTAGGTAGGCCTTCTGAGAGGAGTTAGGACTCTGGAGATAGTGACCAGTGGAGCCAACAACTATGAAAGATTTTCTAATCCAGTACAACCAAATTTATGCAGTGACCTCATGAAGTAATTTTAAATATAAAGAGAAAGACTTATTAGAGAAACCAAGGAAATGGAAATGAAAGATAAGCAAGCCATAGCCATTTGCGATTTTGGGGCCTTTTCCCTTAAATAACCTTATACGAATTTTTTCATCTAAGTATGGTTACTTTATGGGATTGCCCTCATAAGAGAAAGAAATCAGTAGTCAGCTGGCTCATCAAAAAACCCTGATGATGTAAAGTTTGAGAAGCTTTTTCCAGATATCCTGCACTGGATTATATTTGGACTTGAAAAAATCTCCATAATTACCTAAAATTTCAGAAACAAATGATGTTTGTTTGTCAGTTGCAAAGGATCAATTTCCTTCTGTATTTAAAAATCTGTGCTAATGCTACTGCTAGTCAATACTGTTTTACTGATGTTTGTTTTGTTACATTATCCGGTGTGTTTGAACACCACCAGCCTAGGCATTTAATCAAAGAGCCTGTCTCTCTGTAATGATCTGAGAACTGATGAAATAGTGTCTGGAAAGACCACGTTACTTAATCTTTAAGAACAGAGTGCAGATTTATTATTTATTTTCAAAAGGTGAATCACTAAAATGAAGCAATCCACACTGTAAGTTATTCTGGTATTGGCTCTGACAATTTACAATGACATTACATTTACTTATAAACTAAAGTAAATTTTCTGATTTAATATTTGCTTTCATCGAAATGAAAATTATCTAAGGAAAACAAAGGGATTTTAGGAATGGTTAAAACCAAAAACAAAACTTACTTTAACATGATAATTACCCTCTTTAAATCTGGAACTATATATGAAGAACAACCACTTTTTTACATAATTAAAATTGTTATGTAATGTAAAACAGGACTAATAAACATAACAAAGCCTAAGTATTATGTTTTTTAGGATTAATCATATTGAGACTCATTACAATTATAATTCTAGTGGCTAAGAGATTTGGCCTATCGTATTATTCAAATTAACTGCAGAAAAGTTTTTAAAGTAGATTTTGTTTTTTTAAAATATTCTTTTATATAATCATGTAATAAAAATTAGGTACTGAAGTAGCTCAGAAAACTTTACAACTGTTTTGTTAGAATTAAAACTGAGGGCCACTTGAGCACTTTAGGTACAAGTTTGGTGTTTTATGGTCATCGGTCCAAGATGATGAGTGATATCGTTCCACTAATAAAAAGGTAATTTTCCTGAGCTTTTCCCACTTGAAAAAAGGTGAAAAGGAAATACCCCAGAGACTAGAAACGAAGGCTGTAGCTGTGAGGATTTCTTCTTAAAGTTCCCAGTCTGGCCCCTAAAAGTCTAAAAAAAAAGACAAATGTAGTTCCAGGAAGAGCAAATAACTGCAAACTCTTTCTGAATCAAAAGCTGCAGGATTAGTACAGTTATACTCACAAACAAAGCACTTTGTGCACCCCATCGTAGCAGGCAGTAATGCTTGGTTTGTTTATGGAATTTAAAACTCTAGTTTTAGACCCTGGTAAAGTCAAACTTAAAATTATGCTTGAGCTAAGATCAAATTAGGATCACTATTCTTTCGTGAATGTACATCTTTAAATAGATTTCAGATTCCTGTGGCTAGATTCCCCAGACTAAATGAGCTGCCCTTGGCAAAGGACTGGAAAATGGAAGAGGAAGTGAAGGCTTTAAAGCGTTTGTGGTTCCCCCCTCTCCAAGCTGGCGGACAGTCAATCCCGTTCCCATTCAGTGTGCTCAGATGCCCCTGGCCTCCGGGAGCTACTCTGACACTCAGTGACTGATGCAGGCAAAAAGGCAAGAGCTACTTGCTTCTCCGTGTGAGAATGGGGCATGAGGGGCAGACCTGGGCTAAGGTACTGGCCTTCTGCCTAGAAGTTCTCTATTCCTCTAAAGGAACAGGCCATTAAGAATCTTTTTGTACGCAAAGAGTCAATTAATACTACCATTAGGAAGAAGATCTGGCTGTAAACTGAACACAATTTTATGTCAGGTTTATGAAGAAATTTGAGGGGACAAAAGATCAACAGGAGGACTTGGGAAGGAACAGATCAGATGTGAGGATGCTGGACACTGATTAAAACTGATGTTAATGGTATAAGAGGGCTGTGTAGTTGACAATAACATACGTTGCTTATAACTTCATGTGCAGAGACTACAGCTCATATATGAGAAATGAGCGCTGACTATAATGTACTTCATTCTGAATGCCTTGGTTTCTAGGAGCATCTAAGAGGATAGATGCTTAAATGTACTGAACGTGATGAATCTGTAAGTTAATGAAAGCTTTCCTCTTGTGAACTTAAGAACAGCAAGGCCTCAGGGTCTAAAGTTTGAAATGAGGTGGCATCACATCTAGAAATCTCATCCTACCTGCCTCAGTGTCTCTGTTTATACAGTAAATATTTTTGTATAGTTCTATACTTCTATATGGTTTGTATAGACTTTCAATTGGTTTTGAAGATTCTTTAGATACATGCAGAAAAGAACAAAAAATATCCGATAAGTATGTGATAACAACTGCATACAGTAGTTTTTAGCTTCCATCTGCTAAGCTGACAAAAATTGTGTAGTCTGTTGTGTACAAACTGTAACCAACACATTAGTGTAGTGTTTATTGCCCAAATCTAGGTGCAGAATGTTACATCGAATCCTAAACCCCTTTCGTCTGAAGAGAGAAAAAGGAATTACACACAGCCTAGTAGACTACGCACCGATTTAAGGAAAACTTAAACAAACTATATAAATGTTTTTCAATGGAAATTAGTATATAGATCCACACAGAAGTTTCTCAATATTTTAGAACATATACCTCCATAGAAGTAAAAAACAAAACCAAACTAACAAACAAACCCCCAGAAAAATAGGTAAGAAATAAAGTTTTAATTTAATAAAAAATGAATGAGTTTGTCAGAGCCACAACCATTCCTCTGTCTTTTGTAGGCAGAACATAGACACAGAAAAACAATCTCCAAGCAAATAAAGTAACTTCAGTCAGATTCATAGTTTCCCTCAGACTTTTTTTTTCCTTTAAACTTGATTTATTCTCGGGTTTATCTTTCCAAGGGCTTTTAAAAGGTTTGAACCATGATTTGAAAACACAGAAGAGTTGATAACTAAGTAAATGTCTTCTAGTGGTGGATATAATTTTTCTTGAAGGTTAAAGCCAAAAGCACTATGATTTGTAAGTTAAATTCTTTGCTATTTGTGCTATATTTCTCATTTATTAGCTGTATTTTCCACAGCAATGACCAAGGGATTTTCAAAATGGACGTATGAGCACATAAAACTAGAAATAAAATGCAACTTCTCTGTAAAGAAATCCTTCGAAACATTTTTTTAAATTTAGGGTATCGAGTTCCTGCATTTCATTCTTCAGAGCAGAAAGGTTAAACAAATGTTTTAGACAGGCCATTACGAAATGTTTTCCTCCCTCCACAAGGATGATTTTTCACACCATGCAGTGCATTGTGCAATGTTCTGTTGTGATGCAAACTATGGATTTCTGTGGCTATGGGGCCTCTGGTTGAGTGGGAGATCAAGAAAATTCTTCCTTGCTTGCTGATGAATTTGTCAAGCAGAATCCGTTTCTGCCAAAACAGAAATGGCCCCTGCTTAAACTCTTTCCCACAAATCGAAAAGCATATGGACTTCTTTACATATTTCTGTTGCACGGGAAGTTATTTTTCTGCTGAATTCTGCCATTCTTTCCTCTGTGGTGGCTGTGTATCTCAACTCACATCCTTCTACCCAGTGTTCTCGGTTTATTCCAATTCAGCTACCATCCACAAGATGCTCAGCATTCACGTGCATCTTTTTCCATCCTGGTAGTAGGAACACATGGTCATAGAGAGGAAACTACAGGCTTTGGGCCTCTGCCCAGAGCAATTTAACTGGAGAGTCACCACATACTGTAGACAGAGAGCTGAGTGCATAGAGCGGCTGTGACTTCATAACTTGCAGTGCTAGCTGATACACCTCAGAACTGCACACAGAGCAGCGAAATGCCGTTGTGAATTACTGCTGTTGTTTCCAAAGCATTCTTAGGTCCTATTAACACTCTCTAAACTCTTATTTTTTAAAATAAATTCGGCTGATTTTATCAGGGAAAAGAACACAAAGCATCTCAAACCACAACTTTTTCTGTGCTCCTTTAATACAGAGTTTACTAAAGCCATTTTATCAAATGAAACTTTAAAAATAGACTTGTCAGCTGTTTATGCCAATATTGACTCTAAAATTAATTTTCATAATTGAATCACACATCTCAAAAGAAATTGGAAGCGATGGAAACACTGCTACAAAAACAGTGGGGTTTGCAAGTCTAATTTGACTACATAATATATAAACTCATTCTCTCCATGTTCAAACCCCTCCAGTGGAGTTTAAGTTCCACCAGCATAAATCAGCATCCCTCTGTTGATTTCATCAGGGCTACATTGGCTTACTCCCATTCAACTCAAATCCAAGAAAGTTTAGATAATTAGCTAATCTAAGTCACTTATGTCCCTGAAGAGTTTTGTTGTAAGCCGATGGACACCTTTCATTCCTGCTTCAGACTTTGGTTATTGTTACTGTTGAAATTCACAAAACAATTGTTCAAGTCACATCCCTTATTGTTGCATCTGATAGCAATGCACGATGCCTAGTCTACAGTATCCCCACCTTTATCTCAGTACTTGCTTTACTTCCTAGACCATAAAATACCATGAAAATCCTTCACTAAGAAAGGAAAGACATTGCATTTATTCTATGACTTGCAGCTTTGATGCAGACCTCGGAGACTCATTAGCAGAAATTAATTCATAAGTTGTGGAAATTTTTCTTGTCATTTCAGTTAGATCAGACAAGAGGCTAACATCAAAGTAGGGATATGAATATGTATTTTTCCCAGAGTTCTGTAACTGTTCAGACTGAAGGGTCCCTCACACAAACTTCAGTCCATAATTCAACTTGATAGTTGTTTCTACTATTATTCAACACTTTTAGCATAAACAAAAATGTTTTACTCAATTCAGTTTATTTTAAAATTTTTTTTATTGTGAAAGACTTCCTTAAATTTGATTTATCTTTCAGATTAGTAAAATTAGATTTTTATTGGCTTGAATGAATTAATTAATACTTTATTTGCTGAATTAAGTGCAATCAAGGAAACATTCCAGGCTCCTCATACATTAGTTCCAAAAGTCTTGAAAATACCAGCATCACTGCAGGCTGCAAAATCAGGTGAGGAAAGTACTGAGTTTATGGGATGAAAGTAATTGAAATTTTGGTTGAAAGTAGCAAATTTTCTGTCTTGGATGGACTTAGGTAATACATCATAGACAATTGTCAATGGACGCACTGTGCTATGTTGTTGTGTTCCTACAAACAGTAAATAAAACTGTCAGATGTCGTGTCATACTTTTTGATGGTTTTGTCCTTAAAAAAGGTAATAGGATCTGTAACTTTCCTAGGTGTTAATCCTAACAATGTGAAGCAAGCATCCATTCCTCTCCTTTGCTTTGTGATGAATTGTCAAAATCACGTATTTGAAGTCCTTAGACAGAGAGGGCATGGAAAAGAGTACAAATGCTGTGAAAACCTGGCCCAAGCCATTTTGGTTTTGTCACTATGCCAAAGAATGCTAGCTATTTTCAAAGGCTATTTACGAGTCAGAGGAAGTTCCCACCAGATGAGAAATGTTTTAAGGAAAGTTAAAACCTGGGCCAAACTATTCCACAGCACAGAATCTTTCTAATCTGCACATACAGTTCTTGCATCTATAAAAAGGGTTATTTTTTGATAAGAAAACAGAATGCATTGAACCTGCATAGTGATACGTCTTTGTCAAAGGCTGTTGTTACAGTCCCTGTGGTTGGTAATGTAAACAAAGTGCTGTAGGTCTGTTTTGATGAAAGATTGATCAAATAACTATCCTTTTGCTGGATAGCGGGAAATGCTTTGGAGAGCAGTTGTAAAGATTCTGGTATCATTTTACTGTGACCTGAGAAATGAAATGAACCGGCTAAATAAACAATGAGTAAATTTGACCTACCTTTAGTCGTAGGCAAAATGTTACATAGTGAAACTTTATTAATATGACTATAACTTTAATTTTTTTGTTCTCTGCTATTTCTTTCCCTATGGTAAAGAAACAAAGTCTCTGTGATTCATAAAATAAGTTTTAAAAGCAAACTGGAGACATGTTTTTGTAACTTACTGAAAGCGTGAAGCTCTACTAATTTAGGAGAAGATGCAGTCCTTGTCTCCATAGGACAATTTATACTACAGATATTGAACATAACTTGAATGTATGACAGATGACAAAAAATAGTAATTCCAAAGATGAACAGAATTTCTTAAATAAATTATATACTCTAGCCACCAAAAGAGCAATTACTTCTGCTTATATCTGATAAATAAAATTTACTTCTGCTTATATCTGATAAATAAAATTTAAACTATGGCAGGATGCACAAGAAAAATAAACAATAGTGCACTTAAATGTGTGTATATATACATACACATAAAAATACTGTATTGGGAAAGTGGAAACCACAATTTTTGACCAAAGATAATTAAATGAAAAAACAGAAGTTCTTGGGAGATCTGTGGAGCCCAAAAGCATGGGCTCCTCAGAGTTCGAAGTTGTCTTCTAAAGCATCTTATTTGAACACCACGAAAACAAAGCATTCACACTTCCTATCCATTCTTGAGTACTCTGCTCACTCTAGAAAGTCCTGTTGTTGATTGATTATCACAGAAATCTAGTGCACAAAACCAATTTAAGCTGCAGATACTGAACTGTCTTTTACTTTGCAGCTATTTCAATTTTGCATCTAAACAGCATAGCGAAGGCTCATCTCTTGTTTCATCCTTTGGTTAAATATTAATGATTGACACAAAGTGTTGAAACATTATGATAAGGATGAGAAGAACTTTATATACATATTCAAAGGAGCTTCTTGCAAAAGCCATCATTAAATGAACTCTGAATGTTGCAGAACTGTTACAAGACTTTCTGAAAATTCAAAACTTGAAAATGGTTGATAGGAAGATTGTGTTCTGTTATTTCTTTCACCACTCTCATTAACGTATTTACCATCTCACAGCTAGAAAGAAACACTTAATATTTATCCATCAATTTATTTTTTCATCTTCTTGCTTTTATCTAATAGTTCATTTGCCATCATTTGATGTAAATGGCAAAGGGCTTCCCCTGATGTGTAAAGCTTTTGGAATAATAATTTTATTCCATTGAGATTCTATGTTCAGCCTTGATCTTAACTGAGGGAAAATACTGAATTCCATACCAATGCAAATTGAAGCTTGCAAATTAGTGATTAAGCAATGGAAGTCTATTTATGGTATATACAAGATCACTGGAGAAAGTTCTGTTTCAGGAAAGCATACTTTTCTGAAAAAGCTGCCTAACATAATAATTTTTACTTTTCACATTGTGTAATTAACACACATAAATATTTTTTACATGAAAAGGTCATCACTTTTTAATGAAAATTGAGCAGAGAGAATTATAACCTAAATTATTGCTTCGTTAATTTCTGGAGCTGTGCGAAATGCAACCAGCAGAAGACTTTCAACATAATACTTCAACTCTGAAATATAAACAACATTATCTTTAAACCAGGCACATTGATGAGGGTCACATGGTTCATATTTTTTGTGATTTTTTAGGCCAAATTCTGATTTGCAATTCTATTTACGTCAGTGTAGTTACACTGTTGTAAGTTGGGGCACAAGGCTTTCAGGCTGTGTTCAGCAACCCCTGCTGTCTGCTCTCCTCTAGAAACACCCTCTAGGTGCTTAATATCTCTTTATCTCTCTCACAGTTCAAAGAGGGCCTGCTCTTTAACCGTTTCAACCACCCTAGTCTAAAAGGCTCATTCTCCATCACACATCAAGATGTGTAATGGAGGCTTCTGGATCTGGAAGAAAAAGCTTATTCTCGAAACAAGTGCATGGCAACACTCTGATAAGATCTTGTCAGCACGGTGGCTGCATTTATCTGGGCAGTTATTCCAGAATGAATCATTTGTGCATAGAAGTACCTGTAGATCTCTATGTACATATCTTAAGGATATCATTCCATTACTGATATTTACATTAGTGTAATCTTTGCATTTTTCGTATCCTATCTTATTTTACCTAATTCTGTAGTAAAGCTAAACTGAAGTCATGCATTTGTCATTTTGCCACCAAGACTCACTGCCTAGCTCATCTTCATGGAAGTAACTTCCACAGTCACAAGCAATTGTTACACAAGTGCTGATTCCCGCGCTCGCAGTTCTCACCTTGAAGTGAGATGATGTTCCCAGACTGTCAGGACTCATGCCTCACCACCGCAGTGCTGTTTCCTCTCCCCGTTAGAACATATGAAGGAGATTACCTACTGCAGGATGCACTATGTCAGAAGTCACCATTCTTACTCTACGCTAAAGAAAGCATTTGTATAAAAGCTGCTTTCTCCACTCAAAACAACTCAAAACAACATGGAGAATAATAAGCACAGAAAAATACTTGAATCACAACAAATGGTGAAAATAGCAATCTGGAATACCAGGAATCACAATTGCCCTCTTACTTTCTTATACTGTAACTTTAGTAGTTACAAAAAAAGTTGCCTGAAAATATGATTGGGAACCTTATGTCGCCATTTGCAAAATGAACAATACCTGCTTCTGCCTAATTCTAGGAATTATGGAGTATATTCCTTAAAAAACTGTATATGATATGCAAATATTGAGCCATCCTTGGTGGGAGTGGGATTAGAGGATGCTTTTAAAGAAAAATCACCCTACTATAGTAGGAATACTTTATAGACTCAGAAGGTCCATTTTGTGAAAAGGATCCGAAAGCCAAATGGCTCCACGGATTTATGGCTTTTCATCATTAAACACAATTTGCCAATGCAATGTCACACAGAATAGCTGCAGTATAAATCAGATTCCGATTTTAAATGTATTTTCTATCTCCAAGTCAATACATTTTGCTCAGATGCTCAGTAGGTTATGTTCTTATGTCTTCCTCAAGAGGCAGACTTTGAGGCCAGGTCAAAGTCCAGTATTTTAACTAGATAGGATACCAGGTAACATTTATTTTTATGTCTATCCCTTGATAAGGAACGAGACATTTAGCTGAATAGCATTGTCTGTTCCTATCCCATCAGAATTTCAAACACTGTAAAAAGTAAATTCCACATATAAGGAATATTTGGAACCACATTCAAGAAGCAAGAAAACCAGGCTATAACAAGCAACACACACACTGTAGTGAGAGACCCATTTTAAAATATGAGCGCTCCAATAAATATCAGAACTGTTCCAGCTCATAGGAAGCTCACTATTAACTTTAGTTTAAAGAATTCCATCTTCTTCAAGAATCATTAGACATATCAACGACAGCCATAACATTAACCATGTCCTACTGTCTTGTTGGATGAATTCTTGGAATTCCCCTGAGCAGCAGGAGAAAACAGGCATAGTGATGCTTCTGCACTTTAACACTTGCAATGATTTTTCTTAGACTGTCCTCTAAACGGTACATTTCCAAATTCAAAGATATACATTCTGTACTCATAATGTCCTTATGACAGTTATCATAAGCAGAAAAAATGAGGAATAATTGTCTTCTATTTACCCAAAGCTGGCATGCAGAAGTCATTGCCAATTCATAAGCAATTGTTACTGTGGCATCAACATGTATATTAAAAACATTCATTTCCAGATTCTTACAGCAGGATCCTATGTTATCTGTAGTTGATCTGTTTTCTCTGCTTTTTACTGTGGTGATGAATATCTTGAGCTGGGATTTTATCTAATTTTTTTCTCAAAATAATAATAAAACTATAGAAAATAGCATGTTAGACTTCCCTTTACAAACCAGAGTTGCTGAAGCAGCAGAGGATTTTATTTGTAAAGTTCAATCATATATTTTTATCAAATACAAACTATAATAATGAAATGTTCCTATAAATGTCAGCACTTTATCATCCTTACACTAAAAAAATCCTTTAAAGAAAAAATAAAATGAAGCACACAAAGACAAATGTTGATCTTAGCCAGATGTGAATTTGTAGTCAGCATTTTACAGACCAAATACCATTTGAACAGAACAGTACAGAAAATATTTTAAGATTTTTTATTTAACCTAAATAAAATATTTATGCAGGAGAATTTCTGTGGAACACAAAGGCAAGCATTCATCAAGTCTTGCTGCCTGTTTTCCTCAGCTCAGTATTATGGTAAGTAAAACTGTATGAGTCATAGACCAAGAGCTTTATACATGTTAGTTGTGTGGGTGGATCCTCAAGTTGATGTTGACATGCCACAGCCAGCTGTCTGTGTAACCTGTGCAGTAATCACTGCTCAACTCAAAACACAATATCCTTTACCTACATTCCTGGGTAGAACCTGTTTATCATCTATTACAGTATAGAGATCCCTCTTAACCTGATAGAAAGTTTTCTAGAAATAATTTAGTAGCACCAAAGAACGGCAGCTCAAGGTAAAGAAAACTGATTACAGCCAGGTGTTTCTCTGTACACAAAGTCCTTGTATCCAGCCTGCTTCTCCTAGCCTACTCCTCTCTCAGACTTTTGACAATTGCTTGTCTATATTTGGTATTTTTGAAAACACGAATTAAAAAATAGATTTTGTGGTGGTCTGAATACAAGTTAGGATATTTCTGAGCCAAGACTCTGTTCAGATACTGTTTTCACTGTAGGAAAATATTAATCACCTTAGCCTGGGTGAGCCTTTACTAGTTGAAAAGATAGTCCATCTAAATGAAACTACATTTTTTTAGACTTGAGTCAGCCTGGGTCAGGCAACACTCAGTGTTGCTTCTACAAAGTTACATGGTTTTTCCTTATATGATTTACTAATGTATTACTGAATGTATTCTCAAATCCTTCCTGTTTATTTTCTTCTATTGTTTTTCTTCAGTTCTTCTTTCACTGCATTATCTCCACCATTAAAAATAAATTTCCTGTATTTTCTCTTATCTGCTACTCATACAAATCTCTTTTGCCCATCCTGTATTCCCTTTTCCATTTTCCTGGTTCTTAGATTTCACCTTTCTTTCTTCTTATGCTTATTCTTTTAAGTCTTTTCCTTTTTTCAAAGTCTCTTTGTCCACCTTTCTCATATCTGCTCTATGAACCCCTTCTGCAATTCAGAAGGGATGATGGGATTATTACAATTGGTGAGCTGCCTTTTCTTCCCATCCTAGCCCACGTCACCCTTTATTTAGCATGAGCGGTGGCACTTTCTCAGTAAATTATAGGAGATGAGAAACTGAAGAATGGCTGTCAGGGTGCAGACGGAAAACTGTTGTCAGTTCTTGGCAGTGTGCTGAATATATATGCAGTTAAGAGTAACCCATGCAAAGGCACACATTTAAAAAAAAAGCCCCACCCAAAAATCCCAAAGGTAAATAAAGCACTGTTCTTGGGTTCTGATCCTGTTGCTAACTGGCACAACTTCACTTTTAGTAATGAATCCCAGGTTAAGACCAGCTTGGGATCTGGCCTGAGGTTTGTTCAAGTGAGATTTTGCCAACTGCCTCCTTTCCTCCATGCACAGAGTATGGTGAGCATAGCTCCTAAGATAACCATCAACAGTTGCGCCACAGATGGGTTCTGACTGTGTAGGAGGTCCAGCTGAAAGAAAGCGCTTCTCAGAAGGGCAATAAGCCTGCGCAGAGCTCCGTAATTCTCTGCTTCCAGGTAGCTAACTAGCTAGTTCCCAGTTAGCCAGTTCAGAAAGAGCTTAGGTATTGCTCCTTGACAGCACAGGGAAGCCAAGGTGCACTTTAACTTTCTCCACTGAGACCTGCTTCATGCCCTGGTTTCCGTGGGATGGAGATGCAGATGTTCTCCCCAGAAGGTAGTCAGGGCACAGCCACAACTGTTTACACCCTCAGTCTCTGAGTACTGAGGGAGGGCCGCAGGTTCCTCAGCATTAACTGCACCAACATCAGTCCTCAGAGTAAACAGCCTCCTTCTGTTGTTACTCAGACACTGATCTCCAAAGTACTATTCCTGCCTTTAAAGGTATGGAGAGTCATCAACTGTTTTAAATAAGCACTGCTGAGATTTTTGACCCACTCAAATAACTAATGTTGGGGATTTTTTGTTGTTACTTGCTTTGGCAGTAAGTTTCTTTTAACAAGAAATCCATGCAAAGCCCAAAAACTCATAACTGTGACTCCTATGGCACTCCTAAACCAAACTGTATGTGCGTATTCCTTCTAATACAAGCATTCACTCAAGGCACTAGTCACTGGGGGGCACAAGTCGTGTTGTTTTAAATTTTTTTGACAACCAATCCATGCAGGTTATTTAAACCAGAGAAAGAAAAACATATTCCCAGTGTCTTTGTTTTTTGTACAAGCAGCAAAAACTATTGTTAAAAGAATCATTTTTTGCAGGTGAAACAAGTCCTTGGAAGTGTTTAAAAAAAAAAAAAAAAAAAAAAGCCAGCAGGACTCATGTGTAATACGTTCCTGATCTGTGCATTTGTGACCTCCGGGGCTGATTATTGTGATTTATTTTACCTAGCAATGCTGCCAAGCGCTTGGGGAAAAAACCCTCCAGCTAGTAGAAAAGCAGCAGCTTGTTTCCTCAGCAAAACAGGTCAAAGTGAACCAGTCATCTCAATAGCCTGTGCAGGCTTCTTGGGGATAAACACTAGTCGTATGTCTCTGCCCTCGTGTTGGAAGATGTATCTGAGAGCCCTCTCCAGCCATAACCACTGTCTCTCACAGCAACTGTTTCTTGTAATAGTTCAATTGTGAAAATGTGAAAAACAGCGCTGCACAGCATGGTCTCTCCTATGCTTTAGCATATTACAGCAAAGGGTTCTCAGAAATGGTTTGGTACATGCTTTTCCTTTTTCCTTTTTTTTTTTTTTTTACTATCCTGACAACATACTCTCTGGAAAAATATAAAGAAATGTAGAAATTATAATGATGAGCAAACTATTTCTAATAATACTGCGCTTCATGCTGTCATCAGACGTCAGTGAGAGAGTTTCTTGTTGTCATTTGGCAGTGGCTGCAGTCAAACAATGTTTTCTTTCTCTGTACTTGCATGGTACAAGAAGGGTGTTCCAGCAACATCAGAGTAACAGAGCTGATAGCATGTGACAGTTTAAGATTAAAATTGTTCTTATAGTTTTATGAATTTATAGCAATAAACATTATGCATCAAGCTCATGTAAACGAGTGCCATTTTATCAATTTTAATATATTTATGTACTGCACGTACAGATCGTCAATTTAGTCCAGGCAGAATTATTTCATTTCTTGTAAGCTTAATAATGCATTCTGTATTAGCTACTGTATTTTATTAGTGCAAGACATGTCTTTTTAAGGATCAAGGCCAAAACCGCAATTATTATTTCTTCTTATCAACATTCAGCTTTCACAGGCAATTACAACTTATGCATATTTTATAACAAGCATTTGGAGCACATGCTGATTGTGTAGTACTTGCTCAATGCCTTGTAATATCCAAGAATGCTTATGGCAGTATACAGTGTTGTGGGATCTTACCATATGGAAGAACCCTTTTCCCTTTAATCACTTACACAAACCAGTGTTTTTCGCTTGGTGACCCTGCTATATCTTGTTCGTTTCAATTATTAAAGATGAAAAGAAAGGCAAAATATTCCTGCTTACATTTCTTGTCTGTATGTTGGCACTGCGTGACTACGTGGAAACAGAACTGCAGCAGAGGAACTGCCATGTGGAAAGAGACCTGCAGTCCCTCTGGTATCCAAACACCTCGCCTGCACCTGTTAATGACCAGGTCCAGATATTTGAGTGAACCAAGCAAGAAGCCACAGAAAAAGAAAGTCTTAATCTTGATCTTCAACAGCTAGCTAGCAGACAGCTTTTGCTTTGCAACATGAAGGCTTGTATGTCTCAGAACAGTATTGTCCTATCTAATTTATCCCACCTAATCCTTATTTTTGTAATGTATATAAAAAACTTTTTCTTCACCTGCACTCAGAATGCCCCCAGTAAACTGTGAGATGAGAAATATGTCTGCAAGGTGTGCCACACGACACATAGCATCTGAGACAGCTGAGGATCACACAGTACTAGCTTCCTCGCCATCTGTCGATCCTGACCCATCTATTACAATGAAAAGTTAGGGCTGGGTGGCATAGAAGAATCGCCTTCAACTTTGCCTCAGTCATGGATGTTTCAGTGTCAGGGAATCCACGTCTGCCCCTTTAAGACTTCTTTCCGTCTTCTTCCTGCTGTCTCAGCAACATTCTACAGAAAGAACTGGAGCCAAGAACTGGGATCAAGATGTGTAATTGTGTTTTGAATTCTACTATGCTTTTGGCTTTGGTAGTAACTCATGGCTGTGGGTTCCACAGCTTAATCATAGAATTCATTGTCAAAGTCATCATGAAGATCAGTAATTTAATGAGATTCCAGCCAAGCCCAGGAAGCATTTAAAAAGTGTCAGTGATTTTTGGGAAGGTTTTATTTAAGAAGCAATAATTTTTCAAGGAAAGCTTTTCAGAGCTTTCATTTATCTTTATCCAAATTCAGTTTAACGTTTTACTTTCTTCTTATGAAATTCCAGCTTAGTATTAATATAATGCTTTTGAAATGGGGAAACTCTGAATACAAATGAAGATGTTTTTAGCATTACCTAGGCGCAAAGTGCTGTTTTGCCTGTTCTTTCCTGCTACTTTCAGGGGCAAGTACAAAACCCTGATCCCATGGGGTATGATGAAAACCTTTCAGGGACTTTAATGGAAGTTTTCCCAGACTTAACTTACACGACAGAGCTGTACCTGCATGATGAAAATTTTGGAGATGGGTAAATGAAGCCATTCAGCTAAACACCTATGTGTGCACATAAATGCCATAAAACTCAGTTTTTTGGCAGATGGCTTTCAAATTCAGTTACTCTGCAGAAGTTTATAGCAATATATTTTTGCTCATCATGTGTTCTGTGGGAGTTTTCCTACGCAGTATTTTAGAACTTTTAGTGTTCGCAGTCTCCCATGAAAATGCTTCTTTTAAGACTGAAGTTTACTTCAGTTCCTATCAAGAAAAGCAAGAACTCTAGCAGATAAAAACCCTTGAACTCCTTTTTAACTCCAAAGCAATCTCCAAATACATGGGCAACAGCTTCAAAATTTGAGCAGAAAATTCGTCTTGTCAGTTAAGTAGCAATCTGCTCTCTTTCTATGTAAGGACACATCCTGAAGGAAATGGGTAACAAATACCAAATTGTAGTTTTGGTTTGAAATGAGAACTTTATACTTCTTTCACACTGCATGACGATTTTATGTTGTTATATACGAGAGCTGCTGTATTAGAAAGCTTTTTTTTGGCATGGATTCTAAAGGGCAGAATTTCTGTATTCTGTATCCCTGTTATGCTGGTGTTCTCCTGAAATGAGGTTAATTTCACAACGAGATTATAAATTTTGGCTTTTTTCTAACTTGTATTTTCGCATATGTCGTACAATTGAATCAACTTCCCTGTGAAGAGCAGCTGTTGGAATGCCGATGTGTCTGTTGCTTGCAGGGTTGTGCGAATGCAGTCACAGCCGTTCAACTTTATCACGACAACACACAATTCTGGTATGGCACATATTACCAATATGCTTCAGAAACAACTTTTCTCATCTGAAATCCTCACTGTGAAAAAGAATGTGTGTATTTATTAATTCATTGTCAAAGGAGCAGACTTAGAAACTATCTAAATTAAAGCATAACTTACAGTCTCTTGTGAATAACTGAATAACTTGGTTCAATGTTAGGTCACAGTGGAACATAGACTGTAACAGGAATATATAAAAGCTCTGAAGGGAGCAAAGAGACTTTATTCTGGAATGGTGAACATCGTTGCCAGAGTAACATAAACCTTGTGTGTTTTCACAAGGAAATGAGTCACTTGTTTCTGTTGGCCGGAACTCTGTTTTCTTTTAATTTCATATTTTAGCTGCCTAATATAGTTTGAAAGAAACCTAGGGCTGCAGTCTTTGGGCTAAGATACCTTGTTAATTAAAGCAGAGTAGAAGGGTAGCATAGTAATTACACAGCATTAAGAAAAATTGATAGGAAATAGGCATTATCGCGTCGTGTGAAGGAAGCCTTGATCCCTTTATAGCAGTTCTGTGAACTGTTTACATAGTTCTGAAAAGAAGAATCATTTTCACATGTGTTATGTGTATACCCGTATGTATACTTACATCTGTGGCTTGTGTTCTTTGTGAAACTAATTTGCAAGTTCCCTCCTTGCAACAGTGAGTCTTATAGTTAACTTAAGGACATCAGCCCTAGTTGTCATCAATGAACAGACTATGTTAATGTTAAAGATGTTGGATCAGATCCATACAAACAGTGAGGCAATATTTCCTTTCTTTGGACCAACAACTTAGAACCAGTAAGATTCTTCTCCATTTTCCTGGTGTTAAGGCAGCACCGAGTGTTCTCGCAGTGTCACCCCTTCTTGGTGAGGCGTCCTCACGAGACTTGAGATCAGCACAGCTCATTCCTAAACCACTTTCTATTTTCTCTTCTTACAGCTCCAAGCTGTGCCAAGCAAAATAAGTAACACAGACTGTTTGAGCAATTCTCAGCTACAGTGGAGTCTCTGAAGGAACATAGCTGGCTGGTACAACATAGACTACTTTATCCTGTATGTAAATTGGGCAGAAACTCCATATAGCTCCCTTCACTACTACAGCCTTAAATGGAAGTAGCAGAGAATGAGGGCCAAGTATATGAAGTCGAGAATTAAAGTATATATTATGACCTTGTCTTCATGGCAGAAATCTATATGCATAAACATTGCACACCTGTGCATGTGTATGTGATAATTTTGACACATGAGGATTTTTTTTGTTTGTGAACGTGTATAGGTGTAGCAGATAATCGTGCATTTCTTGCATCATGAGTATCAACAAAGCAAATTCCTATTCCCATTGGTAAAGATCATTGAAAAAGCAATGCTTTATGCTTAGATGTGAACACTGGGAAACGCTGAAGAGATGCTTAATGCGTCCTGGTCCAAAACCAGTGTTTGCACGCATATTCTGACTCACCTGAGAATCTCAAAATGTTTGCCAGTTAAATATTGAGACATACTTTTGACAACCCGACTAAAACATAAGCAAGTGTTTTTAAATAATTTCAGTGGAGAGCAAAGGAGAAATGGAGAAGCTATCTGAAATTTAAGGGTCATCTACTGTGATTGTCTCAAGTGAAAAAAAGTCCTGCCCTGAACCAGCAGCTTGCATTAACAGTTCAGACACAGATAGCTAGTTAGGACTTTCTGGGCATGTTCAAAATGCTATAAATCCTAGAAAGCACAGCAGATGATAATCAGATATGTAAAAGTGTAGCTGAAGTGAATTGATTACTGCAGCATTAAGTATCTTGTTTATTTTGAAATGTATTGTGCAGAGTAATTGGGGATTAGGGATGGGTTAGGGAGAAAGTGCGGAGAAAACAACTTAAAATACTTGGAATATATCAAACTCCTTGTCTCCCTTACACAGAAGACTAATTCTTTTTTTCCTCACCAGAAAGTGGTTTAGCATATAAAAATAGGTAATGATACAAACTGAAGAAATAAATACCTTGTGTTACAAGCGCTGGAGATTGACTTTCTCTAACAAAGGGTTACCACAGATGAATGTTGATGTTTAAGAGCAGCATTAACTTGCAGTCTTTGTGAAACATATAACTATTAATTTAATTGTGTTTTCCATTCAATGACTCTGACCTGCCTCATCTATCCAGTCGATATACCTAAGCATTTTGACAGCTGCAGGCATTACAGAGTGTTTGAGTACCTTAAAAAAGAAGATGACTCTACCATAAATTTTAACTAGGTTTTTACTCTTTGGTCCTCCTGTTCTCTTCTGTTCAGACAGGTGTGGGAATGTGGAAAGTACATAGCAAATGTCATTGTGTGTTTACTAATCCTAATGAGTGTTGTTATTCTGCAAATAATCTATGCCCCACATTTTTCTTCTCTGTCTTCTGGCCACAGCTGTTTCACATTTGTAATGAATATTTTACTGTTTCTGAGGAACACTACTCCTGTAAAAATCCGCAGAAATGTGGAATCCATTCTTACAACATGGTCAAATAGTTTCTTTGGCCATTTCAACATAACAAGTCCAAAGGACTTCAGAGATCAAGATTAGAATCTAGAATTCAGTATGGATTCAGTGCAGGGGTGTTCTGCCTTATGGGTTTTCAGATTTTGGAAACATTTAACAAAAATGAAGTAGAACAGGTACCATTACTGATACTTAGGTTTAGGAACAAATACTGCTTGGAAGCCAATATTCCTAACTGAAAACCCTAAAAAAGAGATCTTACAGACTCACTCTCAAAATGGCTAGTAAAGATTTTTTACCTCAGGTCACAGCTGTCCAACCTACTATATTCAGTGTCCCTTGTATGGTCACATACGTCATGATTCATGAGCACTGAGAAGAGAAATCTGTAAGAAATTTTTGCTTGTCTCTGTGTGGGTTTTATGTTTCAACTGGTACTCATTTTGAGGATGATGAAGACATAAGAATTTGTTTTCAATATTTTTGTGGGGCTTTTGTTTTTTTTTTTTCTTTTATTTTACTAAAGGCAGTACTAAAATAGTAAGGTCATTCGAAATAGTATCTATTGGTTTTTTAGCCATTAGAAAAATAAATTAAGAACTTAACAAAACTTCAGCCCAGTGCTGCTCCCTGTACAAAGCATCAGGTAATCTGAATGTGTTTTGATAGCACGTGCTACACTAAAATTCTATGAAAGGTGTTACAAGCATTTACCTGCATGGACACATCTATTTATCTAATTATTTGATTAGCATTATCATAATACCTTGGCTATTTAGTCACAGACTAGGTCTCCCCATGGTAATTTCACTGCATTTTATTATAGTCCCACTGTGTATTCTTAGTACAATATTACCTGCTCTAGAAAGCTCATGATGCAAGTGAAAGGTGGGATCCAAAACAGATACAGAAAGATGGAGCAGGACACCACTGTAATTGAGATGGCATATGCTCCAGCACTGTCTCTATAGGTGTTTCTGACTGTGCAGGACTGGGCTTAGAGCAAGAAGACCCAGAGCACTCGAGTTATGCAACTTTGGAATACTCAGGTTCATCAACTACAGTTTTGTGGAATACAATTCAGGTATTCTCAGGTTCCTTTCTGTCCTGCTCTCAGTCATATTTTTAATGGGATGCCACTTCTTCAGAAGTGCGTTGTTACGGTTTTCATAGTATCAGCCTCTAGAACTTCAAGCCAAAACTTGATTTTGCAAGC
>Ga0181612_134110_pt1 | contig 23417 bp, 12 predicted proteins | sample HoacroProtozoa21_FD_119630 | JGI IMG/M metagenome (GOLD analysis project Ga0181612, IMG submission 119630) | Hoatzin crop microbial communities from Cojedes, Venezuel. Combined Assembly of Gp0051906, Gp0051904, Gp0051908
GCAGCCTACTGTAGGTGACCCTGCTTCGGCAGGGGGGTTGGGCTAGATGACCCACAGAGGTCCCTTCCAACCCCTACTATTCTGTGATTCTGTGATTCTGTGATAGAAACGAAGTTCCAGTTTCTGCATGAACTCTAACTTGAAATGTCATGTAAATTGTATGATCGCCATGGAAATATGCATGGAAGATACCAAGAAGTGTAAAGTTATTAAAATAAATACTTTTTTGTGTGTCTTATATCGGTGTTACTGTACAGGCAGGATATTCTCTGTGCTTAGTCTTTTCTGGTATGTAATAATGTCATTATACCACTTTTGTGATTTACACAGAGAGAACTGGCAGAATTATCAACTGATGAATGCAGCTCAAGATTTTCCTGTTTCCTGCGAGAGATGGTGAATGTCCCGGTTTCGGCTGGGATAGGGCTAGTTTTCCTCCCAGTAACTGCTATGTTTAGGATTTAGTTTGAGAAGAATGTCAATAACACTGATGTTTTCAGTTGTTGCTATGAAATCAATGACTTTTTCAGTTCATCATGTTCTGCTAATGAGCAGGTGTACAGAAGCTGGGAGGCAGCATAGCACACAGATAACCACGCTGGCTAATGGCAATGTTGCATACCATAAATGTAATGCTCAGCGTATGAATGGGGGTTGGCAAGCAGGCCGGAAGCTATGTGCTCTTCTCGTTTTCCATGAGTTCAAATCCTCTCGTCTGGGAGTTTAAACGTTTCCAGGAGTTCAGTTCCTTTCCCAGGAGATCTGGGAGTTCAGGGTTCCGTGATCATTGCTTGGGGACTGGCTGCGAATTGGTCGTAGAAAAAAATGTATTGTATATAGTTTGTTTTGCATATTCATTATGATTATTATTATTCTTAGTAGTAGTAGTAGTAGTAGTAGTAGTAGTGGTATGTACCTTGCTGTCTTATTAAACTGTCTTTGTCTCAACCCAGGAGTTGCCCCTTTGGTCCATTTCTCCTCCCCATCCCACTGAGGGGGAAGGGGAGGGGTGAGCAAGTGGCTGTCTAGTGTTTAGTTGCTGGCTGCTGAGTTTATCTTTGACACTAACATTTTCCCACTTGGCAGAGTAAATCCGAATCCCAGACGAACTCTTTTTTCAACTATATATACCAAAAAATTCTGTATTGTTTCCACATAAAGCAATAATGACATAATTTTAAAGCAACATTTTTCATTAAGCACAAAATTACCAGTTCTGGTACAGAACTTTTTCCTAATGTTGTGAATGTATCTATTTTTTCAGTATTAATTTGCTGAATTGTAAAAGTAAAAATGGTGTTTTCCCTATCTACTTGAAAATGCAAATTGTTCTCCATATAAAAGCTATAATACCTGTAGAAGATGCTTTTGGTATATGATTAAGGCCTTAGAAAGGAAAGAATAATTTTGATCTATGGTTTAATTGTTAAGTGACTCAGAGAAGTAACATCTTAATCTTGAAAATGATTCATATGAAAAATTTACTTGTAGGCTAACAGTGTTTAAACTTCTGCAGTGACTGATAGATAAAAATCTTCTCTGAATTCAAAGATATCTAAAACATAAGATGACTTATTTTTAGTATCCATCTATATAGACCACGTCTAACATATCTCTTTACATTACTGTCGCCGTTTAACCTGGCAGCCAGCAACCAGGACCAGACAACCGCTCACTCACTGCTCCCCTTCCCCCCAGTGGGATGTGGAGGAGAATGGACAAAAGGTAAAACTTGTGGGTTGAGATAAAGACAGCTTCATAAAACAATGAAGGAAAATACTAATACTAATAGTAATAATAATAAATAAGCAGAACAAACAATACACAAGACAATATATTTCCTCACTTTCCGATGACCATAGCGAGTCCCCAAGCTCTGACAGCAAAACATGGAACTCACAGATTTTGCAGAGCATAGAACATTGTAAAATGACCATTAATTTTAATTCACTCTCATTGCATTTTTCTAATTAGCTCTAACATAGAAACGGAACAAAATTATTGAAACATCTCAGAGCTGTGCTTTCTGGGCACCTCTCTACTCTATTCATGGATTGGTCATCCATTTGCTCACCATTTTGGAACGTGAACCTTTCTGCAGTTTGTAGCCTCTCTCAGTTACTATGTCTATATTAAAGCATTAGACACTGAGACAAAATAGAATTCCACCTTATTTGGTCATGGAAGACTAACTGACATCTAAGTGGAGTCCAGCTGAGCGGTCCTCAAATCACAGTGATGTATCTTAGAACAGAGGATAACCTTTCTACTTTTTTAATGGCATAATCAGTCCAAAAAGCACTCATAATGTTAAAGCTTGTCTCAGTGCAGTTTAAAAGACTTTATTCTAAGTTAAAAACAGTCTCCATCTCAAGGTGGCCCCTCTATGCTGTTATTGCTAACTGGAACAGAAAGTGAGCTACACCCAGGAAAAATTTTGACCTGGCTGGAATGATAGTTTCCTTATTTCCTCCCATAGATTCTAAATCAAATAATCTTTAACATCTTCTGTAACCATACACAAAGTCATCCCCAAACCATTCAGCTCTCATTCACAAGCTGCAACACCTCCCCACGTTCTCTGTAATAGCAGATCCATATAGTAGGAGCTCCAGTATTCCCAGCCCACAGTAACAGCAGGTGCTGTAAAGTTTCCACCCACCTTGCAAGCACATCAGACAGTTGCAACACCTCCATAATGTTCCTGGCATCTCGACCCAAACTTAGTCTTTTGTGCTTCGCTCTCTGACTCTCGTGATAGGAAAAGAAAAGAACAAACTTGCATACCTCTGCCTGAAGTTCAACCGTGGTGCCTGAAAAGGATGTTTATGCATACTTGTCCTGTTTTCATCCCACACTCTCATCCAACCAAAGACCTTTTGTTCCATAGGAATGAAGTAGAGAGAGCAGCTGAAAGGACATTTTTCACCCTGATATTGCTTTCCAAACTGCCTGTGCTGTATTTACAAATCTTTTCGTGATGCTCAAACATGTCCATATAAACACAATGTTTTCCTAGTTACTAAACCTTCTCACAGTCTCAGGTCACATTCAAAATGTGCAATTCTGTTCTGGGTATTTTCATAAATCTTCAAATCCAGATTTATTTGCCCCTGGTCTTCTAACAGTTATGCTCCCTCCAGCTCACACTCTGATGTAAGGCCATACTATTTTTCATTGCAAAGAAAGGAAGCCATGAAGCATTTAAGCGAAGAGCAAAGGCCATACTTAAGTCTGTCAGGAGACAGAGCTGTACTCAGGTCTCCTGTTTGAACTCCTGGCTCATTGCTCCTTTACATTGTGCAATGTTTAAGGTGAATATATCGCATTCTTCCTCTGAGTGTGTTTGTTCGTTTTATATGCCCATCATTCCAAGCCATTTACACACATTCAGCATGTGAATAAATATCTTCAAACCTTTCCATCTTGGATTTTCAGAATACCACAGCTATTGCTACTTCCTCATTTCAAGAAACTTTCAAGCAATCCTCTGAGGTTTCTTTCATATTAATACTGCAGTCTCAACTCGTAACTTTGTCAGTATAATGAAAAGAGACAGAGATGTCTTCTGCAGATGTAGAAGTTGATAGTCCTTTCTAAATTTTTAAGAAAGCTTTCGAGAACTACTTAGTTATTCTGTATACATCTTTGCAAGATTTTGCTGCCTGTTATATTCTGGTCAAAGCCCTATTCATCATCTAACCTTTCTTTATTAATTTCCTTTTCTATTGTATCCATACAGTGCAGATTCAGCTGTAATTAGATAAGCGCTAATAAATAAAAAATGCATGCTTTCACATTTATTGAAGATGAACATTACAGTCAATATTTTAGCCTTACAGCTTACATTGACTATATTCTTATGGTCATGCATCTTTCACTCAGTAACACAGTTCATCCTCAAAAAAGTACAATACATTCAGAATGCTATTGAAGTATTATGGTGGAACATGAGAATAGGCACAAAATGTATCTAAAATAATTCAATGACTAATAATGAATAACATTCACAATATGAACTAGAAGTAGGCTAGAAGACTTTGTACTACACTTGCTATAACTTCTCTTGGCTTTTTATTTAAGGTAGTGTTTTATTTAAATCTTGGGCCAGGTGCAACATAGGAAGCATGAAAAAAACTGTATAGGATGATGTTCTTAAAGGACTCTACCTACATACTGCACAGCATCCTGTGTGCTCCCCAGGACCTGTGCAGGCAGGCTGCTTTTGACGGGTAAATGGAGAAAAGCTAAAGGGCCTTCAGGGTTTTTCAACCACCAGGACCTGCGACAAAATGTTTGCACCACCTAAGCAGACAAATAAGACTTAAATAAGGCATCAGTTTTATTTACAGTCAAGCCTGTTTCCAAGTCCAGAACAACATTCCTGCTCATCCTGCTGATCCGTGCAGGAGTAGTGTTGTTAGCTTTTAAGGGAGGTTGATACGATATCTGTTGTGGGAGGGAGTTGGAATGTTCTCCTTATCACCAAATGGGCAGATGCAGGTGAGATTTTGTTCCCTGCATTTCCAGAAATGCTCAGACCTGGTGGACTACAACTTGACAGAGTTCTTTGGGTATTCATTCCTCACAGGGTGCTATTTCCTAGCAAACCACTGCATAAATGGACGTGGAAGACCATTAAACATCAGGGGCTTGTTAAAGTCACCGTGCCTGTGATCAAGTGCTGAAAAAGTTTATAACAAGTCAGCAGGCGTTAGAAAGCGTAAGATCTACTTGTCATGGGAAAGTATTGTCAGGCTTTGTATCATGCACAGCGTAGTTCTGTCCCTGCTGATACTTCAGTTATGGTCACCTTTAGTCAGGAGCTACTTTTCTGCACACAGCAGCATAGATTAAAAAGAGTTAGAGTGCTGAATCACTTGCAGATTCATACAGTGGAAATTTTGACAGGTAACTTTTATACAGAATAAATTCAGATGATACCTTCAGACGCACATAAGACATGATAATGGTATTTGTACAAGAGATCCCCGGAAAATTAATAGTCCATGTATTGGGAAGTTCACATTATTCAAGTCTATGTCCAAAAAAGTGTTCATGAAATGCTGGTTATAAAATCAATGAAGAATAAAATAATTTATGACTCCTTTATCTCCCTGCTTCATTGCCCTAGCATCTAAGAAAGTTGGAAGCACAAAACAAAAGAAATGTTTCTGCAACCAAAAGTAAATCAGCAAATTACTAACTGATAATAAAGGACTGAAAATATATGCTCTTTCACAGAAAGTGTGCTCTTCTTTTTCAGCTGGTGAGACACTGCTATAGTTCTACTTATATTCAAAACCACTGAAAATATTTTCTCCAATCACTGTGAGAATAAAAGGTAGTATTTCCACATTTAATGTAGCAGAAAAGTTTTATTATTCCAATTAAAAGAATAAAAGGCATAAAAGAAGAAGAAAGATTGAAAGAAAACATAGATATGAAGTCCTGACTGTAATTGAAAGTGAGAGAATCTTTTCTGAAACGAAATTCAGACTTCGCAAATTTCTTGTAGGCAACTTTCATTAAAGAAAGTATATCTACTTTTTGAAGACTTAGACTTCTACAATTAGACAAAGTGAAACAATTCTCAACAAAAACTTAAAGATAACAAGGATTGTGTTAGTAGTAATAACAACAATAGTGATTTCAAAGATACTGACTTGACATTTTCAATGAGTTCATAAATGTAAAAGAGTGTACAGTAAATGAAAAAAGTGGAATAAAAATAGGACTGAGACAGAAAAACAGGTGGAATGCTGTCTTCAAGAATAGGAGTGTAAAGAACATATCCTGTAAAAGCATGAAATGCTTAGCTGAGTTTTCATTCACCCTAACTTGAGCAAGTTTATCTGTGGAAATGTTGTTTTTACTTGTATATTCCTTAGAGACAGCTGACAAAAGTTTTAGTGAGGAAACTATTGAGACAGCTATTCTAATAAAATATACTTTCAGCAGTAAGCTGAAGTTTCTGAAATTTACAATATGATTCTGCAAAAACACAGACTTTAATATAGGGTGCAGTTCTTCATGCAGCCCACTAAGCCTGAAGCTTTTAACACCTCCATTTCTCTATCTTCAGAATATGCAGAATATTCTATCTTAAACTGCATTAGTGTTGTATCTTAAAGTATTTACTTAAACAAAGAACACTTTAAATAAGAATGTACGTACCCTTGGTATTGCTTGCATTCAGAGATGAGAACTGAGAGGAGAAAATGGAGTGTACAACCAGGACTTCACAGGCTTTTGTAAACACGCATTTTTTTTAGCAAACATTACATATTTTGTTTGTTTTGATACAATTTCTTTCACAAAAATAGAAAAATATCTGTGTTTTTCTGGTTGGTTGGTTGCTTTTTTTTCAGATTAGAGGTTGATCTTCGTACTACATAGTGAACTACAGGATGCTTATTGGTTATCTGAGAAAATTTGTAGTGCAGGGTGGGAAGAAGATCTAGGGAATTTTCTAAGGACTTACTAACACAAGCTTTATTCCACCATTCCTTTCTAATTCTTAACACAAGAATCTAATATTAATCATAAGCATTTGTTATGTCCTATGTGCCTACATGACCAGGAATTCAGACTTCTGCACTTTTTTTTGCAGACATCCTACAGGAAAAGAGGAGAAGTATCCCTTGCTGCTTATTCACATACACATAGAAAAAGAGGGAGAAGTGGAATTGGCTGAAAGTGAGATTGTTGAGCTAGAAAACAGACAAGTAATAGGATTACAATGTGTTTTTTATTTCTAGTTAAACAATTTCACCTGGAAAACAGCTGCCTCCTCCAGTGGGATACAAATGACACTTGAATTGCTCCAATGCAACTGATGTACATCTATTTTTGAGAGAAGATGCAGTCCATATCTGTCTACCTGGGCATTTTAATGGATAGAAGGAACATCTGGAAGTTAAAATTGTGTTCACATTTAAGAAATGCCAAGAAAATGTAAACAACTTAATGAAAGAATAAAGGGGAAAGTGGATGAGTCTGTTGATACAGGAAATCAACAGTTACAAATTGATGAAATTTGTAAATAAACATTATGTTGGATTCAACATCTCTTATAGTGGCTTAGGGCCACAGAGAGAAGGATGGACATGGGTTAGGTGAAATTCTACACAATGTTTGCAACATCTAAGGAAAGGTCACATTACGAAAGGAATCTCTGAACTTAGACCTGCAGAGATATTTGTCTATTTTTAAATTTGGGCACTTACATTCCAGGGTCTGAAGCTTTATTGTTAAAACTCCTTAAAGATGAACATGAAGATTTCTGAGACTTGAGAATAGACTCAAAATCACTGCAAGTACAAGAGTCGAGAAGTACTACTGCTGCCTGTCCTTCCTGGAGTAGTGGTGATTTGAGACAGCAGAACTAAGAATATAATAGATGGGATGATTAGGGGGAGGATCGAAGGTGGGGAAAGGGAGGAATGAAGGTGAGTTGGAGAAGCGTGTGACTATGGTGAGTACGGGCTCGGCCGTCCTCCTCCCTGCACCTGGGGATGTGGGACCACCACCGCCATCTAGCTCTGGGTGGAGAAGTGTCCCACTGCAAATGGCTCTGACGCGCAGCAGTGAGGAAGCTCGTAGGTCCTGAAGCCCACCAGATCTGACCATCTCCAGCAGAGTGGACAGTGGAGTAATCTTTTTTCTTCTTGTTTGGGTTACTCATGTAAAAAAAATCCCTGTCAGCAAGCAGAAATGATTTATATACCTAAATAGCACCAGTAAACAATAAAAATATTCTCAAGAATTTCAGTGTTTAGTTTTGGAGAGTTCTATATTTTAATATTTACTTTGCTAGAGCACTAAAACTTTAAATTATCATCAAGAGGACTTTATACTCTACTATATTAAGGAAATAAAAAAATCTTTACAAGTTAAAACAGTGTAGAGACTGTTTCTTGTCAGATGAAGTGATTAATCCAATGCAGCCCTGACCTCTAGGCACTACCAGAGTAAATAAAGAAAAGAAATATTGAGCCAGTGCCATTTTATAGTTCTGGCAGCCTCTGCAGATGTGGTATTATTTCTGATTTTCTATGCTTAACATGACATTGTGAAGAGAGGATAGCAACCAAGTTATAAAACTAACTTAGTCATATGTATCTCTTTTGTGCAACTGCCTTTAGCACTTCACAGTGTGAAATGCATTAGCCTATACTGGGTGACAAATGAAATGATGGAAACTGTATTCTTAAAAGAGACTTCTTGCTAATTAGTTTTTAAGACAAAAACCTAGCCCTCATCGTTTTGCCCATATAGTTGAAATTATCTTAATTCCTTAACTCTGGCAAAACTGCACATTGTTCCCACAACTCAATATATTAGTATCTGCATATGCACGTTTAATTCACATTTAAATTTAGGTGTGTGCTGAAGCCTTATCTATATTTGTAGCTAACCTTGCAAAGCACAAATATGTTCCTGAAATTGCATTCTCACATATTTTGTAGCTGTTTTCTCCATAATTTTCAAAGTTACTAAATTCCCGTATTTTCAGAATAACAGCCACCTTGCAAAGTTTCCCTTGTGATCTTTAGTACATGAGCTCTGTATGAATCACTACATGTAAGCAACAACAAATCACTGGAAACCTCTGGTTCAATAGCAACTTGCAGGCAGAATTTAATAAAGGTGTATTACAAAATCTATGGATTTCTCAATTCTGATAAATGCAGGGAATAGGCATGGAGGTGTGTCTCTGGGCAGAGTTGGGAAAAGTTGGGAAAGAACAGTTTTGGCTATTAACTGATCTGGAAATTCATCATTTCATCTGGTCTACTAACAGCGGAATAGAGCATCACATTCTCCAGTGCATTTCAGGTGGTTTTTATGTAATCAATACTAAATTACAATGTCTAGAACAAGAGATGCATTTTAGGATAGATGTATTTCACATGGATTAATTCTGCTTGGGCGTCTGATAACAGGGCTATTTTTGCTTGTATTTATAAATATATATTATAAAATATATTTATAAATATATATTATAGAATGTTTGTATTTAGTTCAGAGATGACATGCCTCTTACTGAAGTGGTAGCTATATCAAATATATTTATAGACTAAAAAAAAATAAAAGAAAAAGCAGCTTTTTGAGCCCTTCATTTTTTGAAGCAGGAGAAAACCTTGTACCCTCAGAAATCACTCTCTACTACCAAAATAACATCTTCGTCCACTTTACAGTTTGTGACACAAATTAAGAGCAGAATATGTAGTCGTTCTGCTCCAAGTGATAGGATGTAGTCAGCCATCTAGTCTTGTAGCTATCCCAGGCAGACAGGGTCACGTTCAACCTCTGTCACAGATCTTTTGCTATAATTAGTATTATAATAATACTCCAGATAAAAAATCAAACCAAACCAAACCAACTTTAAATATTTAAAAGGATGACTCTAACTTTGGATATCTCCTTGTGAAATTCTCACATTTTTTAATCTTATCATGAATGGTGATGCAAGGAAATCTCTAGGAATAAGAGGATTTGAAGTTTTCCACTAAAAAAAGAAAGCAATGGAAATTATATTCAATTCATGTTACTATTACAGTTTAAATATTGGGGTTATAAAACTATGAAACATATATAGGCTGAACCGTATCATACACATGTGATATCACCTCTTTGGGATGTTAAGTTGCATCCTTCATCATATGTGCTCGTGTACTAATCCAGCTGACTTCAGCAGGAGTTACACAGATAGACCTGAAGCCATAATTAAAGGTGCTACTTATTATAGGAGGAAAAGGTCAAAGCAAAATGAGGATCTTAAAATTTAAATAGAGGTATTAAATTATGCCTCCAAAAACAGTAAAATAGTTACCAGAAAACTATATTTATGATAATTGTGTCAATTGTGAATAACCTCTTAGCGCAGATGGAAACAAGGTTTAGCCTTCCTGACATGCATAGAGAACCACAACTTAAATCTTCATAGTGGAATACAGAAAAAACAAAGAGTGCATTTACATGCCAAAGAAGGCTACAAAGGCTTAGATTCATTGTGACTTTGACAATTTAACTCCAGGCAAAGGTACAGAGATACTTTTGAAGTTGTGAGAACATAAGCATGTACAGGATGTAGCAGGTCTTTACTCATTACATATTTGGAAAGGATTTTTTAAAACTGTCTTTGAAGATAGAAAGAGGAGACTTCTCCATTGAGAAAGTTTTTCTGTGCCTGGCATTTTATATTGGCATTTCTTATGGTAAATGCCTTTGCATGGCACCAAGCAGAACTTTTAGTCAAGAGACAAGTTCATACTCTGCTCTAGAGTGATTGTAAAAAAAGCCCAAATCAGCCATAGGGCTCAAGTGAAGCTTATGTGGGACTTGCAGCCACAGCTTTTTCATTCTCTTTTTCTAAGGGCAAAAGCCAGCACTGACGATGATTTTGAGCACCTGAACTCATTTGACTGATGTTGTAACGTAGGTGAGTTTTACCATATGACACCATTTGGGATGAAAAAGAAAGATCGGTATCTTCTACAGCTTTTTTGTTTAGCCTCCTGTACATTACATGATCTGTTTTGTTAACTCAATTCTTTTCCTCAAAATCTAATGAGTCTGAAAACAATTTAGCTTCTTACTGTGTGCTTTACCATGTTCTTCTGATTATGTTTTGCATTTTTAGAAGGGACCAGAGTTATATACTGCGTATTACCTGCACTGGCATCTATCACATCTTGGAAAAGGGAGGAGAAAAGAAAGAGAAAAAGGAAGGCTATTACAGAGCAAAAAATGTATCAGAAGCTATGAAGAAAAGGACAGAAAGTGGGAGAGGACTAGACGTGTTCGCAGTGTCATCTGGTATCTCTGCTGCTACCTATTGGTGTCGCTGTCTCTACTGTTAGTCAAATGTTTGGTAGCCATGTAGCTGCTTCACAATTCCTGAAATAGACTGACTTACATAAATCAGCTGTGCTGTAGGCATATATCAGGAATAAAACCAGCAGCTAAAACTTGCTGGTCCCTTTTGACCATATACTGCTTAAACACATTCCCACTAAGGGATCTAAAGTCTGAATGGTCATGTTCCAATGCACCAAAGCAAGATTTGTATAAAGACACAGGGCTAAGACTGATTTATGGAATAATCATAATTTCCTATAAAAGTATTTAAAGCTGACAAGAGAACACAGCAGTGGGATCATGTGGATAAGAAGTCTAGCTAGTTGTCCATAGCTTTAAGTAGTCTTTAGATGCAGTGACTTTAAAGTTCAGATCTGCTTATCTACTTCATGTTCCCTGTTACCGGTCCGATCTGTGAATGTAAAGCAGTAAGGATATTAAGCCTGTACTTCTCTGTATAGTTCTCCTTCACCACACCTTCGAACTAGTTTTAAATTAGTCTGAAAGCACTGTAGAAGAAACATTGTTGCTGTTTTACACCTATCTATACACCTGCAACTACTAAAGAGATTTCAATGTTAATCTTTAGTAATTCTCCTTTTTAAACCTCATTGAAATGATGCTGCAGTGGGGGAAGCCGGGGAATATAATTATAGGTGTTTTTTGAATCAAAAACTTGAGTTTTCTTTAAAGGCTTTTAAAAATACACTTTCCAAAAACTAAATATGAATTTAAGAAAATGTGTGCTAAGGACTATACTTTTCCACTACTATCTATTAAAATCAGTTTTATTTAAACAAAAAGCTAGGACAAAGCCGTTACAGTTGCGAAGAAATTTAAAGAAATCACTGAGCTGTTGGAAATCACTGGCTAAGCTGATGGAGTCAAATTAAGCTAGCTGCCTTATTGTGAGCATAACCTGTTTGCAAATGCAAAGAATATGTTCTTAATTTCAAGTTATTTTACTATTTGAACCCATTTATTATCTTATTCTATGTCAAGAGGTAATTAAGGTTTTTTTGAAAAGGTAGGAAATATGTTTTCTTTCTCTAACCTTTGAATAAACATTACACAAAAGAAAACGAGCTCTATCAGTTATATATTCTTGTAGGATATAGTGGTCAGAAATAAAATTACAAATAGTATTGTATTTGTTTAATAAATCACTTAGATTTTCAAAACAGATTCTATTCAAAATTGACGTTTCCTATATATCCAGTACTTCTACAGTACACAAATATACAAATTAAAATGCTGGGTTTGTACCATTTTAATTGAATTCCAATTTCCATTCTAATGAACCTTGACAGAAATCACAAGTAAAAATGAAATCATTATCTAGTAAAAAAGAAAATATACCATTTACCATTCTCTGTCATAAAAAAGACCATGTAAAGACTAAGAATTTGGATAAACAGCTCCTGAAAAATAGAATTGTTTAATAGACACACGTTTAGGTTATCTTCCTCTTTAAGAGTAAAAGGCACAAATATAGTGAGAAAGGCTGTATTCAGATACCATATTAGCAAGCAGCCAACGGGAATCAGTGTCTCTTTTCCATTCGTTTGGGAAAAAGAATGATAGACATATGCAAAAAAGATTAAAATTGCTGTTTTGAAATCCAGGTTTCTTGTTTGCTCATTTAAATCATGATTAAAATTGGTGATTTAAAAGGTTTTTAATTCATTTTTATTTAAAGCAATCCAACTTCTACTGCTTAATATATGGTTTAAACTGGTAAAATGAGGACTGTCCACTAGTTTAACCTGCTTAAACAGAGCAGAAACCAGTCATTATTAGCATCAGAAAGGAAAGGAAAGCTTCTTCATTTCTGTAAGCATCTGACGCGCCTCAGAGAGGGCAAATCTGGTTTCTCCAACCTCAGCGTGTCCTGAACTGAAGCCAGACCTGCATTATGAAACATATTTTAAACTAAACCAATTGCTACTTTCCAGAACAGAGCAGTAAAAGCAGCATGAATCCACCTCTTAATGTTTACATTGTAGGCAATGTGTTAAAGTACTCAAAATATTTATAGAATAGATTTTTTTCAAGGAGTAGGTACCTGAAGGTGTAGATTGGGACTTTTGAGAATCTAAGCAGTTGCACAAAATTAATTTTGAAATCAGGGGGCAATGATCACCCTAATAATTTCAAAATGCTACTAGGCTTTTAAACATATTTCTTATTATATAAGTAACTGTAAAATACATTCCAAATACTTAGGAGCGCAAGGTTCTTTTAAAGAAGGTGAGTAAATGGTCAGACCTACAGTCCAGCTGTTCACACACAAGTAAACACGGGTTAACTGCACACACACTCTTGTGGCCTGTCATGGACTAGCAGCATAACACATTAGCTTAAATCTCTGGTTTATATGTCTCAGGCTCCTTGCTGTCCATGGCTAGTTATCTTTCTGATGGGCTACCTAAGATAATGATACCTTAGAGTTTCTCTGTACCGACTGCACATGCGTAGACACCATACCAGCTGTGAGTAACGTTGCCCACAAATTCTTAAACCTAAAGCTTAAGCTAACAAATTTGGTCTCGTACTTGCTTGCCTCAACAGGCTATGAGAAAGCACCCAGGCTACAGTCAAACTAACCAGCTTGGGTGTCTAGGCTCACAGGGACAGGAAAATCCAAGTTATGAGGAATTTCAGTGAAAATATGGAGCTTCTGCTCACCCTAAAGTCTTTTTTACAGGCAGTCCTGGGTTTTCTGACTTTTTGTCTCCCTGGGTCACTAGACCACTGACTTTACCTGGTACTTCTGAACAAGAGCAGATTGATTCCTTCAAAAAGTCATTGCCAAAATTGTATTTTCCTCACTTCACTGCAAAAGGCATACTATCTGTTCCCTCGTCAACACTGAAAACCAGAAAAAGAAGACATCTTTTCATTTTGCAAATTCGCTTGTTGCAAATAAATGCTACAGAAATCTCCCAACTCACTGTTTAAAGAGCAGTCTAACTGAAGACTGGAAAACACCTCACGTGCCTTTAGCCATGAAAATGAATCATTTAATCTAATTTATTCATCTAGACCCCTTTGTAGTCAGCACAATTAGCACCTCTAGCAGCAACTCATGATTTACCATGAGAAGCAGCTATCTCCTTCTTGCCCCTAGTGTGACTTGGCTAAACTTTTTGGCTACTGGAGACTGCTGTTAGCTTCTGGCCATCACACTCGTGAAGTTGTCATGATTTTACCCTCTGGCTCTTGTGTATTATTTCTCATACATTATCAGTTTCATGTATATTAATCTTCAAGCATACTTATCATGTTAATTCTACCTTTTGAAATGGTTTACATCTTAAAACTTTTCAGAGTTAGCAAATAGCCTGAGAAAAGGGCTGAAATCAGAAAGCTAATTTTGATTTTGTCACTGACAAGCTGTGTGTGGCCGCAGGGCTAGACTGTCTCCTTGCAGCCTGCTCCGAGACAGAGGAAATGTGCAGTTGCACTGCTCTCAGCAGCAAAATACAGACCAAATTGTGACTCGTTGTCACATTTCTGTTTGACTCCTCTTGCTCCACTGGGGAAGTAAGTTGTGGCAGACAAACAGCTGGCATAGAAACCTTGTCTTTCTCCCCTCCTCACCTCCTCAGATTAGATCAGTGCACAGTCTCTGGTGCATTGCAGCAGGCAGAGCTGAGTCTCTGTTCACTCTTCTCTGCGTGGGAGGACAAAGTGCCCGGGGACAGCCGTCAGCCTTGCACTGTTGACCTGCAGTAGATTGGACTAGAAAGGACCAACTATAGGGCTGCTGCTGGAGCTATCGTGCACATACAGATTAAGCTGTACGTTGGTAGAAGCTGTTTCTCAGAGTGCCAGGCTTTTTGTATTCATATTTCAGCAGTGGTAGCTCTAACTACATCTGCCATTGAGTCCAGCTTAATGCCCGTGTTCATGACCACAGCAGAGTAGTATAGTTAGATACCCATGCCTTTCTAGGCAAAGTCTTGAGTGGATCACAGTGAAGTCCCTGGCCATTACAGAATATTCAGTCACAGCTGAAATGTAACAACAACAACAGTAACAATAAAAATAATAGATCCTGAGAGTGTTGCAAAGATGGAGTACTTAGTATCTGTACAGAGATTTTTTTTTGTATACAATTTTAAGGACTTCCACATTTTGATAGTACATTTCTGTGGCTGCAGTTCCATGTAATCTGAGGAAGCTGAAGATAATCCTTTGGAATCTTCTCCTAAATATCTACCAGCAGGAGACCTAGGTCCTGCCAGCTTTCTGAGGACATTTATAAATTGCTGTCTTCAGAGATTTCCTTTTGTCTTTCACCGGGTGCACTTCACCAGTATTTCCAGAACTAACAATTTGTAGCTGTGGAAACGAACAGACACCACATGTGGCTTGTGATGCAAGTAGATGGACCAACGTCATTGCTTGGTGGCTACATTTTTAAGCTACTTAGTCACATTGTCATTACCATGATGTTGACCTGAACAAGCACCCCATTGGCCCCATGCGTCTTGTCTCTGAACAGATCATGGTACTGACATAGGCTGTCAGGAAAAGATACCTTGAGACGTGCACCAACAGTATCACTTTGCCAGGGCTGGACCTTCTCTCTAAGCCAGCAGCCACACTGTCCACAGCAGTGTTGGAGCCCTTGTTGCTGTTGTGCCATGCTCTCTGACATGTCAGCATGGTACCCCAAAAGGCAAGGAGCCAAACAGTCTGGCTCATGTGTGGCTGGCAGTGGAAAATAAAGTTAAGAATACCTACCACACGGAGCAAGTACTTTAATCTTAATAAAGTCATGAAGACCCGAGAAAATCATGAGCTGGGACGTAAAATGAAACTAAATAAAATAAAAAAGGAATTGTGTGAAGCAAGAGATACTTTAATTGGTTTTTCTTTTGTCCAAAATATATGTTGCTGCAATTCAGTTATGAACTTTTAGACTGCCTTGTGAGTGCCAGCAGTAGCCCCAGAGGAAAATAAACTGCAGTGAAACATTAGCCCCAGGCTGAATTCTTAGTCTTCTGCCATGAGTAAAATTTCCATCTTGTGGATCCAGAGTTTAAAAATCAGCCAGTCAACAGAAGTTCATTCCAAATATAAGAAAGCAAAACTAAACTAAACTAAACTAAGCTAGGCTAATTTTATGGCTTATTTACCTGTCATGCTGAAGGTCAGATTACTGTGGAGCTGATGTCCCTTACCACCTGAAGGCTATTGCTTTGCACAGAAGAAACACAGAAGACAGACACACAATATTATAGCTAAGGAACACGTGTAAAAACAGAATATAAGCACTATAAAAAATTTCAAATTCTTTGTTGTGTTTTTATTTTATTTTAGAGTCTTTTATTACCTTTCTTTAGTAAGCTAAATGACTGAAAAGTCACTTCCAGACTGACTGAGAAGTCTTCTGGTTATGCTATAAATTTTAGACTAAAACTCTGGCTAAACATGGGATTTACTTCTCTTGGAGAACCTTGCAAGAGGTACTTCCATACTGCTTCTCTGATAGTATTAATGCATGCACTTTGGAAGACAAATATAATTTCATGCATTTCCCTGATGGCAGGTACAAAATAACCAATGTTTCCAACAAACCTGGTTAAGAATATCCAGTAAACTAGTGCTAGCATTTGGGTTAGAGCTGTCAGGCTGAGCCACCTGTTTTGGAAGTCTTTACTGCCAGAAGCAAATTATAGATCCGTCCAACTGCTGATTAAAAAAATCACACGCACGTTGTCTCCTTGCTGGGAATAACCAGACATCAGGCAAGGATTGTGCAATTTGACATTAGTCCTAACTTCAGTCCTTTAGAAGAGCACAGGCTCCCTCTCTAACAGCACTTAATGCAGGTCCTCTTACAAATATTAACAATGAAAAATGGAAGATGAAAAGGACAGCTTTCATACACTGAAACAACACATAATCTTGACAAGTAGAGTAAAAATAACTTTCAGATGACTGTTTGGAGGCATTTTTTTTGGCAGAGTCATTATTAAATTTGGATAAACGGTGGAGTAATCTACACTGGAAAAAAAATTTGGAATGAAATTCAACTAAAATATTCAGCACTAAATTTAAAGAAGGTTGCCTTTTAAATATATCCCCTGTCTGACTGTGGTTGATAAAATATTGTTATGCATCTAAAATGTTATTTAAATATGAATGGTCAGGAAATATTAAAGTACATGAAATATTCATATCTTAGAATATGTATTTATTGGTTAATACAATTGCTTTTCATTATTGCAGGCCTAGGTCTGGCGTACTTCTTTCAGTAAAACTTTCACTGACTTCTTTAGTAGTTTACCTGATAAGGATTGCAGAGTTGATAGCTTTTATCCTTCGGTGACTTCAAATACAGTTCACAAATGCTATGTGCTCCTTATGGAAAAATCAGGGCCACCAAACTAAGCTGTTCTGACTCCGGCAAACCTCTGATTATAAGGGGCTACCAAAGCTTTGCCTGAGCAAAGGCTTCAGGGTGGAACCACCTAACATTTGTATGTTCCTGTTCTTGTACCACTCTAATGGAGCTGCCTAAGCAGTGCTGTTCTGCAAATGAGACTCATGCTATTTTTAGAGGTGTACAGAGATCTAGCTTCATTAACTGGTAGAAACTCAGGCTAGAGGAGTGAAAAAGAAAAATCAGGAAAGAAAAGTAGAAAGCAACCCAACGAACAATATTAAATGGTCCTGGGGTGAAAACATTATTTGCTAAAAGCGACAGATCATATTGACACTCTAGCTCAGTTACACTGTCAAAGTACATATAATGTTTGGTTAATTATATTTGAAAATAGTTACCGTACCTTCTGCTGTAATCTCGGCCATGATGATGATGATAAGAGATACTCTGTTAAAAAGGTCAAGATCTACTGTGGCAGCTTAGATAATGCTTCTGGGCTGCTGGCTCTTGCAGGAGCTGCAGAATGAGAAGGAGGGAGGTCCTCTGCTTTTTCTAATTCTGTTCCTTCTTCTTTTGTGCCCCTCTGAACTTTCTGTTTCCTCTGCAGACTCCTGCCCTCCCAGAGCAACCTAAGGCCTTCCAGAGGCAACACTTAAAGCTCAGTCTAAAGTATCAGCTTCTAACAAAAATAGCCACTTCTCACAGCGAATCTTCAGCATGTTTTTTCTAATATCCTAAGAACGATGCACACGACAAATAAGAAAGTAAGAAGGCCCAGCTCTAAACAGGACAGGAACACATGGAAAGGCAGCAAAAAGCAAAAGAGCTGGGAAAGAACTGTTTTAATGCTCCTGCAGCCTCACTAGCATAATTGCAGTTCTTTGGGGGGTATGTCAGGAAACATGAAATATAGAGTTCAAAGTAACCTTATCCATCCCAGCTCAACTTTATTCTTAGCACACTCGGTGCTTAGCACATTCTTCCTGGCCTTATTTGGTTTGGGGAGGGTCCTGTGAAGCTTACCGCTGACTAAGGGGGAGGGTAAATTTAGGTGATTTTCTCCACTTTGATTCTTAGTCGCAGTTCAGAGCCAATTAAGACGTCATTTTAAACCTATGAAACTGGTAACTTCTTCAGTTTGGGGTTCTTGTTGTACTCTTCTGATTTGCTGCAATTAACACACATACCTATGATGTTCATCTAAGTATTACAGAACACTGTTAAAAAAGTAAATAGTAATGGTTTATATAGTTGAATAACATGAAGGCAATATGCAAAAAATATTAAACAGATCAGATTTTTTCTAGATCTGATTCATGGAAACAATTCATCAGCTCAAAAAATATATACTTTTAAACAAGATTTTATAAAGCTAAAAATAAGTAGACTTTTAAAACAATTTAGAGGAACAAAAATATTAACAATTTAAATAAGAATAATGGTTTTATAAACCTGAGCAATCTTTTCATTCTATTGCTTGCACTTTCACAGCTGTGGAATTACGTATGTGGGTAAGAGCTTGAAAATGAAATTTGCAAAAACGTGCCTTCAAACCAGCATACCTCTACCTAAATGTCATCGTCCCATGAAATTAGACACCACCTGAAACAGTTCTTACTAGGGAATCTATAGTCTGCTCGTCTCTACTGCATGGGCTGGTATTTGCACTTCTCATCTTCCTCCCAGGAGATATAAGCACCTGGCTCTGTGGCAAAGTACAAGGAAAGGAATCCATTTATCCAGTGCACAAGACACAGAAGTGAACATTCACAGAACAGTTTACAGTCACCACCAGGATTTTTTTTTTCCTCTGCTCTAACTCACTTCTAACCTGCCACATGTCTGAAAATGTCAGCCTTTTCTAGACAAAGCTTACAATCAGCACTCCATCCCCTTTCTTCTTCGGCTCTACTGACCAAATCTTTTGCACTGACAGGTTTTGATTACTCATTGCTCAGTAGTCAGTGCTTTTCTGATCACCCTTCTAACCCTCCCTTTGCTCTGTTAGCCTGTCCTTCAGAAGATTCTCCTCACTAAGACTGATGAAAAGATTTTAGACAAGACCTCATTCCCTCAGAAATACTCTTTCTTGAGTACCAAAACGTTCTGTGGAATCACATTCACATCAACAAAACACCTGCTCGCAGTAGCTTGGTGATTAGTAAAGGGTGCCAGGATGTGTGATAATAAGGCAAGGCCCTTGTCCTTCTTCATTACTTCTTTCTCTTCTGCTGGAGCTGTTTCTTTTTACACAAGCAGTTAAATATTTTGGGTCACCTGTATTTTGACAGCTATGCTACTTGCTTGAGATGTGAGAGATATCATCTGATATGAATACCCCATGCACAGAATTAATCAATATTGTGAAGTCAGGATTGTTTTAGCTTGTATTATCATTCAAACTGAAATAAAATAATACAAACCCAGTTTGGGTATACAAGAAGAGAGAACTGGGGAAAATATTAATGTCTGAATTTTGTTCTTGTTTTATGTAGCAAGATCCTGAGCTTGCGGACTATATCCAGACATATCTGCTTGTATAACTGTATGTTTCTGGTTGTCTGTCCCTCAATGTTTCCATTTCAGCTCCTACCACCTGCCCTCTCGCCTCCATGCCTTACTTCCTTTGCTGTTATTTATGCTCACTCAGTCACGGGCCAATATTCTGAAACCAAAATATAAGAGCAAAGAAAGTGAGAGAATCCAACTGGAAATCAATTTTCCACAATATCAGCCCAGTGGCCAGAAAGAGAACTGCTTGGTAGTCTCTGCATCCCTTGTATATGCAGAACATTCATTCTGGGAAGCAGGGTAAAGCTGTCATATGCACTGATACCTTACAGCAAGTATAGCTCTAAGGAACTACTATATCAGAAGTTACACAGTTGCTCCTTTTAAGGGGAGGCAAAGTCAAGGGAGGTGATTGTCATTTTTACTGGAGATAATCATGGCGTTTGCAAAAATACACAGAACTTAGATAAACCAAGTTCTATTTCAGTGTATATGCATGTACATTTTTTTTTGAAAAACAAACATTACCATCTGATATTTATACAGAATATCATATTTCTTCTTTAGGAGTCTAAGCAAGGGAAATTCTCAAAATTTTGTTCAGGGCTGGTTAGAAGTTTTGCTAAAATCTGAAGTTTAGTGCCTGGCTCGAGATTAGGAGTTTCTTCTGCACTAATCTGTGAAACTCATGTTATGCAGAAGGGCAGCAGAAAAACTATACAGCTCTCCATCCAACAAAGTAAATATTGATTCCTTATGTACTGAACTTGACCCAGAATGTATGTTGGTGGGACCCTTCTCTGTCTAACCTGATAGGAAGTCTTCTTTTGTAAAATGTCCCTTTTCTCTCCTTGTTCATACTTCAAACTATAACAAAACTGAAAACAAATGAAAACTACTTTGGTTCTTGCAAGTGATATCCAAACCTGGATACACATGAGTTCTCCTCATTTTCTTCCCACCAGGTCTCAGGCACAATGTGAAAATGCTGTTGGCTTGAGTAAGCAATAGGCACTCTCTTCCCACTTACAGGGGCTACACAGTTAATGAACTGTCCTGGGATCAGATCTCACATTCAGTAGTGATGGAGGGACTTGTAGCAGCAGGTTAAGTATCTCTTCTCACACCAGATACATGAGATATACAAGTCTGTGCTAAAGAAACTAAAATGAAGGTTCTCTTTGTTCAGTAGTTGCCTGGGTAGGGAAAAACTAACAGTCTTATGAAGAGGTGAGAAGGAAGCACTACATGCTGCTACAGACGTCTGCAGGTGACCACGTGCCTTGATCTCAGATAATGTATTTCAGTGAGAATCCTAACTGATGAATCAAAGAAAAGCAATTATTTGAACCTTCTATTTCAGGAAAATGTCAGAGGTTTGCTATTTGACACGCTCTAATACAATCTCCCGCTTTTAAATGAAAATTTGTGTTGTTCATATAATCAAGGTAAAAGTATAAGAATACTTTATGAGCTAATTTCTGGGTTGCCTTGATGATATTATTAAATAAGGAATAGGGAAAGACAATAGATCACATTGAATTACTAGGTAATGAGAGGAGAGATTTTCATACTGATACAAAGAAGCATTTGAGGAATTGAGTAAAACCATCAGTCAACAAGAAAATGCAGAACAATGTTTGAGCTTGTCTCTAACACATTACCAAGGAATTCACAGAGTTCAGTCTTACAAAATCAAACTAAGCAAAAGAAAATAGCTTTGTATCTCAGTGCATGTTCAGCAGCACAGCAGGGTCAAGGAAAGGAAACTTAACCTTAACTCCAATTTATCTGATGAATCCTGGGAGTACGTTGTTATCAGAAACAGTCAGTAATCAACTGATAAGAACTAAATATAGGATAGAATTATAATGCTAGGGAGAGGGTGGGCGGTACTGAAACCAGTGAATAGTAAAGACACATGCAGGAGCAAATATAGGGTAAGAGTGATGTATGTAGCTGAGCTTTGATGTGAATATGAAGAAACACACTAATATAAGTTTGAGGCATCAGCTGATTTCCACTGAAACAGGTATTTCCATTCCGATTTTTGTTTGATTTGTATTTAGGAATACAGTTACTTATAGATGAGATTTTCATTCGATCCCAGTGTTATGGCCCTTTTTTTCCAGTACAGATAGGACCACATTTTCATATTCTGATGTCCTTGAAGTCCTGATCCGTCAGAGATGTAGTTGTGACCTTCTATGGACCATCACAAAACTCCAAAATAATTGTGTTCTGTTAGTGATTGATATTTCATGAATAAGAGTTGTAAGATTTTTGGAATCAACATGACAAAAATATACACCTATTTTTGATATTCTGAAGTACACCAAAACTGCAGAACTAAATAAGACCTAAGTATCATATCTGATCTAGGTTAAAGCTTGGTATATGTTTAAACATTCTCATAAATCAGTCTGCTTCATTTCTCAATTAGAATTACATACATAGTACCTTTAAACAATTTCATCATTAATATATGGGACAGTCAGTTGAACTCCATAGTAGTTCTGTCCTACATTTGATGTGAACATCTGACAGACAGTTAAGAAGCCCCGTCTCTGCAGGCAGACTGGTCTAAGTGCAAATCAGCCTCCGTCTGGGGACTACTGACAGGCACCCTGGGATCACATCACCTTGAGGCTCTGAGCTCATTAAGGGGCATTTGGTAGGTTAGATTTCACAAAAAGAAATTACTCCAAAGCTATGTTATAGAAACTCAGCAGATACAAAAAGAAACATCTATGATACTGAGTATTCCACTTTACCATAGACAATACTCCCAATTAGACATTATACTGCAAAACTGCTGATGTAACTTCAGTCTGCTTGTGTGACTGAATAATGAACCATTTCCAACACCCAAAAAGGCCCATTGACTATAAAACTACTTCCAGGAAACTAAGATGTTGCAAGATATCTTATTTGGTCTTCCTGCAAGATGACTGAATAGACAGTCAGTGGAGGGAAATCAGGGAAAGGCAGCCCCCTTGTTTAGGAGAGTGGTTTTTTTCAGTATTTTTCTGTATTCTTTGCTCTAACCAAGAATTATTATGAGCAAGGTTCGTGGAGGGCATCTGTTGCAGCGTGTCAAGATGGACTGTATTTGGATGAACTTTCGCAGTTCCAAATTACATGAATTTTCTTTTGCTTTAATCTACTTCATTCTTGATGTTGTTAACAGATTTTATTAGCACCCTTGTGCCTTTACTTTCTCATTTGGTAAAATTCTCAGAAGCTCTCTCACAGATAACACAACCTCCATGATAGTGAAGAACGGGTATCTGGAACTGACCCATTTTAAACACCCGTGACAAGAAGTCCACTTTAATTGTCCTTTCCTTTAGGATGAGCTGCATCCAAGGTTGATGGTGTAGAGAACATAAAAAGTAGTCAAACAATTAGCAGAGATGGGGGTTGGCTCTGACATAACATGAATTACCCCATCAGAAATATTGATTGAGAACTGTTCTAATATCCTAATGAGCTTGGTATACAGTCTGGTTAAAATGCTCTTTCAAAGCGAGATGACTTCACTTCTGACAATGCTTTCCTTGAGAATAGGACTTTTAAAAAAAAAACAAACCTGCTTTTTCAAAATTTTATTTTGAACCAAGTGTCTATGTTGAAAGAA
>Ga0181612_176954_pt1 | contig 23415 bp, 18 predicted proteins | sample HoacroProtozoa21_FD_119630 | JGI IMG/M metagenome (GOLD analysis project Ga0181612, IMG submission 119630) | Hoatzin crop microbial communities from Cojedes, Venezuel. Combined Assembly of Gp0051906, Gp0051904, Gp0051908
CTTTTGCTCGGGTTAGCTTCTCCTTCATTGCATCTACACAATCGGTAATAGCCTGTTCGAAGCTATGAGAATTGCGCTCGATGATTAGGTCTTCGCCCGGAATGTGAATCTGAATCTTCGCATTCTTGTTGTCGGGCTCCTGGAGGAGCGAAAGGGTTACATCGGCCTTCTCGGCACCTCCTTTGAAGAATTTGTCGAGTTTGGATACCTTTTTTTCAACGTACTCAACCAGCTTCTGGTCTGCGTTGAACTTGAGAGTCTTGAGATTAATCTCCATTTTTACCTCCATTTTTACTTGCCCTTGGATGGGCTGAATTATAAACTTTTTTTAGCCTTTCGATAGTGTTGTGCGTGTAAACCTGCGTTGCGGCTAGCGACGAATGCCCCAAAAGTTCCTTGATGGAATTCAGATCTGACCCTTCGTCCAGAAGTTCGGTGGCTATAGTGTGTCTTAATACATGTGGGGACTTGCGTCCTGTAATGCCCTCTACGCCTCCCAGCTCCTTTTTGACGGCCCTATCTACATAAACAGGGTACAATCTTTTGCCGCTTGCTGTGCGAAGCAGGGGAGTATTTGACTCGCCTTTGCCCAGCACTATCTCAGCTGCTTTCAAATATAGTGAAATTTCTTTACATAATGAAGCGGTTAGCGGAATTTCTCGCATTTTATCGCCCTTACCAAGAACCGATAGTTGCCTTCGGGAGAAGTCTATTGAGTTCATATTCAGGGAGATAAGCTCGCTTCGGCGGATTCCGGTGGAATATAAAATCGAAATGATGATTCTTCGAAGCAGGGCCTCATAATGTTTTATTGCCGTATTGTCCCTTGGCCCAAGGGCAGCAATGAACTCCAACTCTTCTTCGGAATTCAGATGCTCGGTGGAAGCGAAATACCTGTTAAGCGCATCTTGCCGGTAAAATACGGGCAGCCTCTTTTCGACCTTTGGACGGGTTACAAGTTTTACCGGATTGCTCTCCAGCTTCCCTTGTTTCATTAGATATTTACAGTAGCCGCTCAGTACACTCAGGTGCAGATTCACCGTTTTAGGCTCTTCTTTTTTGTCGTCCAGCAGATAAACCTCGTAATTTCGAATATTCACCGGGGTTAGAATCTCCTGCTCCTCTTCAATCCAACTGTAGAACTCCAAAAGGATGTTGCGATAGATTTCCTGCGTCCGCTTTGAATATCTGCGAACGCCCGCAATATAGGCTATGTACTCATCTACTTGCATGGTGTGAGCCCAAGTTCGGCGGCCTTGCGGCGCATCAACACGTCGGCTTCCTCAAAATTGTTGCCAATCTCTCCGTCTAGGATGGCATTTTTTACGTATTCCTTGATTTCGCCAATGGTATTGCAGGGGTCGATTCCGTAAACTTGCATGATATAGTCGCCCGTGATGGGGTTTTTGAAGTTGCGTAGGGCATCTTTTTGCTCTACTTCCACCAGTTTTTGCTTGACCAGTTCAAAGTTGGAGCGGACTTTTGCCACCTTGGCGGGGTTCTTCGATGTGATGTCGGCATTGCAAAGCAGCATTAGGTCGGCAATGTCGTCGCCGGCGTCGAAGAGGAGCCTCCTTACGGCGGAGTCGGTAACTATGTCATCCACCAAGGCAATCGGGCGCATGTGAAGCCAAACTAGCTTGCGAACATACTTAAGCTTCTCATCCTGAGGGAGTTTGAGGCCCGCAAAAATCTTGGGTACTATCTTGGAGCCGGCCACATCGTGCCCGTGGAAGGTCCAACCGATGCTGGGGTCGTAACGCTTTACGGCGGGTTTGCCTATATCATGAAGTAGCGCTGCCCAACGTAGCCAGAGATTGGCGCTGCCCCCGCTCCATCCTACGGTGTCGGGAAGTTCGAACTGCGCCTGAACGTCGCTAGCCGCCACATTGTCCAGCACCATTAGAGTATGCGAAAAGATATCCTTATGCCCACGGCCCTCTATGGTTTCAACTCCCTTAAGGGCAGAGAGTTGCGGCAGAATGCAGGGGAGTAGCCCCGCTTCGTCCATTAGCCTGAAGGCCATCGAGGGTTGCCTGCAAACCAGCATCTTGTTTAGCTCTTCGGCAATTCTTTCTTTCGAGAGAATTTCGAGCCTGGGAGCCATTCTGCGCATGGATTCCATTGACTCGGGAACAATCTTGAACTGCATCTCGGGGGTGCTAAGCTTGGTTGCGAAGCGCACTGCCCGTAGCATCCTTAGAGGATCGTCGGAATAGGTGGTGTCGGGCTCAAGCGGGGTGCGGATAATGCCCGCAGCAAGGTCCTTGATGCCCCCGAATGGGTCCACAAGGGCACCATAGTCTTCGCTATTTAGCGAGAAGGCCATGGCGTTGATGGTAAAATCCCGGCGAAGCTGGTCGTCCTGAAGGGTTCCGTTCTCAACTATCGGCTTGCGGGATTCCCGTCTGTAGGACTCTTTGCGGGCTCCCACAAACTCCACCTCGTCGCCCTGATAGTGCAGCATGGCGGTGCCAAAATTTTTGAAGTAGGACACGTAGCTTCCCGTCTTCTGCCCAACGGCATGGGCAAAGTCTATTCCGCTTCCCTCGACCACAATGTCTATATCGTTGCAGGGCCTACCAAGGAAACAATCTCGTACGTAACCGCCTATGGCAAAGGCTCTTACGCCACGCTCGGCAGCCACGGCGCTTATGATTTTGAATATTTCTTTTTGTACAAATTCGCTGGTTATTGTTGCTGACATAACATTTCTTCGTAACTTGGCAAATGATCCATTTGAACGAACTCATCCGCTTCCCGCTTGTAAATATAGCTAAAATTTCCGTTGGTTAGAAAGATATACTGTACGCTTGCCACCGCACTGTAGCGGAGCGCTTGCCGCGCCACATCCTCAGTAATTGGCACCTCGCTTTGTTTGCACTCCACAATTGCGAGCGGAGTGGCATTCTTGCCATAAACCAGGATATCTATCCTCCATTTTTTGTTGCCGTATTTAACCTCCACCTCGCTATTCATTTGATGCATTGGCACACCGGCGCTTTGATTCAAAACGCCTATAAACCACTGCCTAACCCTCTCTTCGGGGGTATCGGCAACCTCTTTATGCCTAAGTGGGTCCCAAATCATATATTTAGGATTTTAGCGCTTAGCTCGATTAACAATTCTTGCTGGCTGGTGATTGCACCTTCGCCACCCTTGCCCAGATAATCGTACTCGCAAAGCATTGATACTATGGCGATTGTCTTTTGAATGGGGTAGTTCCTCACTGCGGCATCATACTCCTTGAAGAAGAACGGCGGAACCCCGAGAATCCTGGTTTTCTCGCTCTCGTCGGGAGCGGGCCTGCGCATTAGTCTTGCCTCGTATTTTAGGATGCGGTAGAAGTGGGTGTAGAGTGCGCTAACCGCCATTGGCATGGCGAATTTTGCCCCCGAGCCCACGTGGGTAGCTATCTTCAGCGCCTTGGGGGCATCCTTAAACGAGAGGGCCTTGGTGAGTTCGAAAATGGAGAATTGGCGGGATACCCCCACGTTCTTTTCGATATCCTGCACGGATACCCTCGTGCTGCCTTCGGGAAGGTTCTTCAGAAGTTTGTCGGTTTCGGCGATAATCACCTGCAGGTCCACTCCCGCATCTTCGGCAAGAAGCGCTGCGGCGTTGGGGTCGATGCTTAGCCCACGGCTGCGGTAATAGCTTATTATCCAATCTCTTATGTTGTAATCCTTGATGGCGGGAGAATCTACCACCACACCCGTCTTTTGCACTGTCTTGTATAGGCTCTTGCGCTTGTCTACGCTGCCCTTGTGAAGCAGAATAACCAGCACGGTGGAATCCAGAGGTTCGGCGCAGTATACGGCTAGATTCTCTATATCCTTCATCAACTGGGCTTCCTTAACCACCACAAGCTGCCTGTCCGCCATCATAGGGAAGCGCCTTGCGGCGGTAATCACCTGTTCGGCGGTAACATCTGCCCCATAGCAGATAGTTTCGTTGAAGTCATTGCCAAAATCGTCAATACAGTTGTCTACAATGGACGTGCAAACAAGTTCGGGGTAGTAGGGCTCATCGCCCATGAGTAGATACACCGGCTTGAACACCCCGTTTTTGGCGTCTTTTACCAGTGCCTCGCATTGAGCGGCTACGTTTATGCTTGTCTTTGCCATTGATGTTTCATTTCTTCCAGAAGCAAATATAATAAAAAATGTTATCTTTGTAGACTATTAAAACGAATTTCTATGCCCATAATCGAATGTAAGGAGGTTTGCAAGAGTTTCGGGGAGAAGATTGCCCTGGACCATGTGAGCCTGGAAATGCCCGAAGGCAAGATTACCGGCCTTTTGGGACCTAACGGAGCGGGGAAGACCACCCTTATCCGAATCATCAATAGAATAACCATCCCAAACAGTGGGGAAGTGCTTTTCAAAGGGCAGCCCATCACCCAAAAGGATGTTGAGAAAATAGGCTATATGCCCGAAGAAAGGGGACTTTACCGTAAGATGAAGGTGGGGGAGCAGGCCATGTATCTTGCCCAACTTAAGGGAATGAGCCGCTCCGATGCCATCAAGGGCCTCAAGGAGTGGTTCGAGCGCTTTGGCATCCAGGATTGGTGGGATAAGAAGGTGGAGGAACTCTCAAAGGGTATGGCCCAGAAGCTTCAATTCATTACCACGGTGGTGCATAAGCCGGCTTTGATGATACTTGACGAGCCTTTTAGCGGCTTTGACCCCGTTAATGCCGAGGTTATTCGCACCGAGGTGCTTAGGCTCAGGGACGAGGGCGCTACCATAATTCTATCTACCCACAATATGGAGAGTGTGGAGGAGCTTTGCGACAATATTGCCCTCATCAACAAGAGCAAGTTGGTGGTAACAGGGGAGCTCGAAGATATCCGTCGCCGCTACGGCAACGATAATATCGAGCTTGTCTACACCGATGCCGAAGGCCGCCACACCGAGGTGCTGCCGCGAACGACCGACGGTGCCAGCACACTTCAAAAATACATAGAAAAGGGCGTGCAGATTAATTCCTATAAGGAGCTGATGCCCAGAATGAACGATATATTTATTAGTCTTGTAACAGGGGAGGCACGCGTATGAACCTTAGAACCATAAAACTCGTGATTGGTAGGGAATATTCCACCCGAGTCAAGAAGAAATCATTCCTTATTCTAACTTTCCTTGTGCCGATTTTCTTTGCCCTAATGTGCACCCTGCCCACCATCATTATGATGCACACCAAGGATAAGACAAAGAATATCGCAGTGGTGGACAATTCGGGGATAGTGCTGCCGTATCTTACTGATAATCAAACAGCTAAGTATAACAATTACACGGGTCAAGATCCCGAGGAGCTAAAGTCTAAACTTGGCGAACTGGGCATGGATGTTCTGGTACTGATTAGTCCGATGGATTCTTCCAAGAATCTTAGTGTGCAGACCTATAGCGACAAACCCGCCGGGGTGGATTTTGTGGAATCGCTGGAGAGTAAGGTAAATGACGCTGTTGAGGATTATAGGATTAAAAGCTATAATATCGAGGGCTTGCAGGACATCATGAATGATGTGAAGGCCGATGTGAAGGTAACAGAATTCACCATTGGCGATGATGGCAAGGAAACTGTCTCTGAATCAGGCATTTACATGATTCTCTCGATGATTCTGGGTATGATTATCTACATGTTTATCGCCATGTTCGGTGGAATGGTGATGAGCTCAGTGATAGAGGAAAAGAGCTCCCGAGTTGTGGAGGTTATAATTTCGTCGGTTAAGTCCATAGACCTCATGTTTGGCAAGATTCTGGGCATTGCCCTGGTGGCTCTGACCCAGTTTGCCCTGTGGATAGTGCTCACTCTGGTGCTGGTTGTGGGTGCCAATGCCATTTTCGGGCTTGGCGACATGAGTAGCATGTCCCCTGAACAAATGAGCCAAATGAGCGAAATGGCTACCGCCGGTATGGGCGTTGACCTTGACTCTATTACAGCTACCGCCGGCGAGAACAGCCAAATTGCGGTTATTCTCACCACCTTGCGAAACATCCCTTGGGGCAAGCTCATTCTGTGCTTCCTACTTTACTTCATTTTTGGCTATCTGCTTTATGCTTCAATGTATGCCGCTGTGGGCTCTGCCGTTGAGAATGAGGGAGATAGCAGCCAGCTTCAGTTGCCAATCACCATCCCTCTGATGATAGGTTTCTTTGTGGTGTTTATGGCAATGAACAACCCCTATAGCAAGCTTGTATGGTGGTGTTCCATGATTCCCTTCACCTCTCCCATTGTGATGCTCGCCCGTATTCCTTACGGAGTGCCCAATATAGAGATAATAATATCGTTGGTTCTCCTTGCCCTGACCTTTGTGCTAATGGCATGGGTATCCGCCAAGATTTATAAGGCTGGAATCCTTATGTTTGGCAAGAAAACCAGCTTTAAAGACCTTTGGAAATGGTTGAAACAGAAATAATTATGCGTAAGACAATTATATGCCTAGGGGCTTTGGCTCTGCTAGTTTCTTGCAGCCCTAAAACCCTAAATTACAGCTGGCAAAAGTTCAGTATGGATGGGCATCGCACCGGTGTTACCATCCCCAATGCCGATAATGTGCCCCAAGCTCTGGGGAGCGAAGAAAATGGAGTTTACACAGCTCCCAATGGCAGGGTGTTTACTAGCGGTAGTACTCCCAAAGTGGCTGAACTGCTCATTGATGTGCAACCGCAATTCGCCGACCTTAAGCAGGTTGTGGCGTATGCTCCCAAGGATATGATTAAGGTTCGGCCCGAGAGCGAGCTAAGCAATTATATTGTGGATTGCCTTCGTACTTCTACCGCCGAGCTTACAGGACGCAAGGTGGACATAGCCATTACCAATTTTGGTGGAATCAGGGTGGATATCGCAAAGGGCGATGTGCTAAAGGACGATATTCAGAGCATGCTGCCTTTCCGCAACTACATCTGCTATCTTAAGCTGAAGGGGAGCGATGTGCTTTACTGGCTGGAGTATATGGCCCGGAATGTGCCCCAGTGCATCTCTGGCGCCAGGGTTGTTGTGAGCGGGAACAAACTCGAAAGTGCCACTATAGACGGCAAGCCCATAGACCCCGAGAAGTATTACGGAGTTGGTACCATAGATTTTTTATTGGACGGTGGCGACGGCCTTAGGCTGGCTCGCAATGCGGTGGAATATATCCAGACCGAAACCAAGATTGGGGATGCCGTGCTAAAGCATATAATGCAGCAAAGTGCCCAAGGTAAGAACTTTGAGTATTTTACTGATGGCCGTTATATTATTAAATAGTTGATTATGAGAAGATTAGTATATATTCTTGGGCTTAGCCTAGCTCTCGCCGCCTGCTCCGGGCCCAGGCTGGTTATAGTGCATTGCAACGATACCCACAGCCACTTTGACCCCGTGAAAGGGGGAGTGTCCGATGGTAAGGGTGGAATAATCGAAAGGGCCGCTTTTGTGGACAGCGTGCGAGCCAAATACGGCAGCAAGATGCTACTCTTGCACGCAGGAGACTTTAACCAAGGTACAACCTATTATAGTGAGCTTAAGGGTAGCTTGGAACCCAAGATGGTGAATGCCATGGGCTACGATTGCCTTACCCTTGGCAATCATGAGCTGGACGATGGCTTGGAGAGCTTGTATAATCGCCTGAGCCAAATAAATTGCCCCATTGTATGCGCCAATTGCGAATTCCCTGCGCCTCTTAACAACATAATCGAACCCTATACCATAATCAAGCGTAACGGCCTGAAAATAGGCATTATAGGTATGCTTAGCGACGTGTCCACCAATGTTGCCAATACCATAGCCAGCAGGGTTCAGCAGCTCGATAACGCCAAGGTGGTGAACGAGTGGGCCCCCTATCTTAAAAATGATGAAGGCTGCGATATGGTTATTCTGCTAAGCCATCTGGGCTATGACAATGACCAGGCGCTAGTGCCCCAAATTCGCTGCGTGGATATCATCGTGGGTGGCCACAGCCATACTTTTGTGGATGATTTTATCTACGTTACCGATGCCGATGGCAAGCAGGTTCCCATCATTACCGATGGCTGCTTTGGGGTGGAAATGGGAGAAATCAAGGTTTACTAGCCTTGGTCTTCTTCGCTTTCCTTGGTATCTTCCTTATAGATTGTTCGGGTGTAGATTGTGGGGTCTTCACCGCTGCCGTCGTCAATGCGCTCGGTAACGATGCTATGCACGCTCCTCACTCCAAAAAATCCGTAACCGCCTTCCACATTGCTGGATAGCGGAAGTTCGGTCATGGTGGAGAAGGCCATATCTCCCAAATCTCCAATGGACGAACCTAGGTTGCCGGCAATGATGTCCTTAAGTTCGGTGGCGGTGCTGCCGTTGGAGGCAATCACACCTGTGGTCTGGAGGAAGTAATAGTACTCTGCGGGAATGGCTGCAAGCTCGAGGGTTACCTTGCCATGCACATAGATGGTATCGGCCTCCACCTTGCCGGGATAGGTGAAATTGTCGGCATTTGCAATGTAAGGGGTGGACAGTGTGCCATCTTCCTCAAAGAGGTGGTTATCCATATAAAGACCCTGGCAGAGAACCCTTCCCTTCTCGAAATTAACGGTGTCTCCCGCATACAGGCTGTCTGCCTCATAGTCATAGAAGAGTTCCAGTGCATAGTAGCGCTCGTCTTCGCTAGGGTCGGTAATATCCACATTGAGATTGTAGATATAGAACTGCATTCGGGTCTTCATTATGACCAGGTCCAATGGCTGAATCATGTATTTGCTCACTTCCATATAGGGTTTGGCGGGGAATGTGGCGCTCGAACTTACGCTGTAGCCGTCGGCGTTTGCCACCAGTTTCACCTCGTCTCCAGGTTCGAAAATGGCATCGAAGCTATAGATGGATTGAAGGTAGGAATTCACGCTATCCCTCTGGCTTACGCTGGCTATGAGCTCACCGTTGCGGTAGCATTGCACGCTGCCACCGCTGATTTCTTCCAGTACATTGGCCCTGCTTAGGCCAAGATATACCACATGGTGGGTCTCTTCGCTACTAAAGCTGGCATTCAGCATCAGGGCCTCGGGCACATCGCCGATGGAATATTCCATCTTGCTGGTGCAGCCGCAAACTAGTGCGCTAAATATTATTATATATGCTAACTTCTTCATTTTTAGAACGTTCTAGTCCAACCTATAGAGGGAATAAAGGGAAGTAAGGTGATACGGGTGAGCGTCTGCTGGTATTCCTTAACATCGCCCCTGTAGGGTACAAGAGCGCTGCTGGTGAACACGAAATTGGGGTTCATGCGATTGTAAACATTGTAGATGCTGAAGTCCCAGGTTGCATCGCCCCTCTTTTTGGGCACCTTATAATTAAGCCCCAGATTGAGTAGATGGGTAGGGGGTAGCTTGTAGTTGTTCCTCTCGAGCGAAAGCGCCGCCTGACGCATTCTACCATCGGACGTGAGCACCACTCCCTGTCTTACGGGCACGGTGAGATAACCGCCGCTGGCGAAGGTCCAGGTGCCGCTGAGGCTAAGCTTTTCGTTGAATTTGTGGTTCACCACAAGCGAGATATTGTGCCTACGGTCGTACTGATAGGGGAAGCGCTTGCCGCCGTTGAGCTTTTCGAACTGTCTATCGCTCCAGGCAAGGGTGTAGCCAAGCCAACCCGTGGTTTTTCCCGTCTTCTTTTCTACTAGCAACTCGATGCCCCTAGAATAGCCCTTGCCCATCTCCACGGCACTTTCCCAATCGGCGCCGGAGTTGGTCATAAGGGTAACGCCGTCCTTGTATTCCAGAAGATTCCGGGTCCATTTATAATAGGCTTCGAGCGAGAATTGCCAGCCTTCAAGTCCATTGTAGTACACTCCTCCCGAGATTTGGTCTGCAATAACGGGCTTCACCGTTTTTGTGATGGGCACCCAAAGGTCTACGGGTAGGCTCACCGTCGAATAGGAGAGCAGATGCACATACTGGCTCATTCTTGAGTAGGCGGCCTTTAGGCTAAGGTCATCGTTAATGGCATATTTTGCCGAGAATCTTGGCTCGGGGCAGAAGTAGGTCTTGCCATCCACAAAGAACAGAGCCATTCTAAATCCGGGGTTGATGGTAACGTGGTCTCCAATGGCAAAATCGTCTTCTATGTAGGCGGATACCTCATTGCCGTGCAAAGCGGCTGCGGCGGATGCTACGGTGGCAGAGGAATCAAGGGCGGTGGTATAGCTTCCTCCCTCCACATCAAGTCTTACGCTTGCCGTCTGAGGAGAGAAGACATGGTGGATGTACTCCGCACCGAACTTAACCAGGTGCTTATGGTTGGGAGTATAGTCGAAGTCGGTCTTGAGCGTAAAGTCCCTCATGCCCGATTTGTAGCTCATATCCACCTCGGTGGAAGCGGGGTCGTCGAATTCATCGCTATAAACAGTACTCTTGATTGCCATATCCACATCCATGATATAGTGGGTGTAGGCTGCGGTTACATTGGCAAACAAGCGGTTGCTGAAGATATGGTTCCAGTTGAGTGCGCTTAGGGTATTACCCCATTTTATGTCGAAATCTTCGGTCTCGTTGGCGGTGTAGGATTCACCTTTTTTCTCGTCGGTGTAATCGTCGTCAACGTTATTCTTGAATTGAAATACGTCCCTACCGTGATAACCGATGAGGTAGAGTCGGTCTTTGTCGGAGATGCGCCAGGAGAGCTTACCGTTGAGGTCGTAGAAATAGTAATTCACAGGTAAGGTATTCTTAATCAGCGGTCTAAGCAGCATTGTATGCATGCTGCGAGCACTGGCGCTAAAGGCGAGCTTATCCTTGATTATAGGGCCTTCGAGATGGAATTTGTCGCTAATCACCCCCACTCCCACTGTGCCACTGAACTCCTTCATATTGCCATCGTTTGTGCGAATATCCACGATTGAAGATACCCTGCCTCCGTATCTGCTAGGGAATGAGCTTTTATATAGGGTTACCTTCTTTACCGCCTCGGGTTGGAAGATGGAGAAAATCCCCAGCATGTGCTCTGCGTTGTAAAGAGGGATGCCGTCTAGCAGCAGTAGATTCTCGTCTGGGCCGCCCCCACGCACGTACATGCCCGAAAATCCGTCTCCACCCGATTGCACGCCGGGCATGAGCTGGATGGTCTTAAGCACATCGTGCTCCCCAAATAGCACAGGGGTGTTTTTAATCACATTCACAGGGAGTTCCAACGCTCCCATCTTGGTGGAGGAGAACCCGGCATCCTTGGATGCTACCACAGTGGAACTCTCCAGCTGGGCATTGGGCTTGAGGACTATGTTAATGGTGGTGTCCTTCTGCAAATTTATGCTAACACTTTGGTCTGCGTAGCCAATATAGGTGTAGGTAAGGGTATGGCTCCCCTTGGGCAGCGACAGGGTGTAAAAACCGTAATTGTTGGTTACCGTGCCGATGCTCCCTTCCAGAATGCCGGCTCCTATCAGCGTCTCGCCGTTGGAGTCGTCGGTAATGTGCCCGCTCACCGTAACCTTCTTTTGGGCAAAGGCTTGCGAGCATATTACTAGGCCCATTAAACTCAGTAGTAGTGTTCTTCTCACTTTGCTGCGTAGTATTTGTAAAATAATGCTATTGATTCCATTCCCTTGTAGAACTGGCTAAGCAGATAACTTTCGTTGGGGGAGTGGATGGTGTCTCGTTCCAGACCAAAACCCATTAGGAGCGGGTCTATGCCCAGAATCTTTTGCATCTCGGCAAGCACCGCAATGCTGCCGCCGCCCCTTGCGGGAACGGGCTCAACCCCATATACCTCGCCAATTGCCTTGGATGCGGCCTGGTATGCGGCGGAACCTATCGGAATCAGGAATCCGTCGCCACCCTCGCACTCTTTGACCTCGACGCTAACGTATTTTGGAGCGATGCGCTCGAAGTGCCTCTTGAAGAGCTTGGTTATTTTTTCGCTACGCTGATTAGGCACCAGGCGCATGGAGATTTTTGCATGGGCTTCGCTGGGGAGTACGGTTTTGGCTCCTTCTCCCGTATAACCGCCCCAAATGCCGCACACGTCCAAGCAGGGGCGAATTCCGGTGCGCTCCAGGGTTGTGTATCCCTTCTCGCCCTTAACTTCCTTAATACCAAGGAATTCCTTATATTCCTTAAGATTGAATGGAGCCCTTGCGAGCTGGGCTCTGTCGTCTTTGCTAAGTTCCACCACATCTCGGTAGAACCCCCTTACGGTAACTCGGCCCTTCTTGTCAATCAGGCTCGAAATCATGTCGCAAAGCACGTTGATAGGGTTGGCCACGGCTCCACCGTAGTGCCCCGAGTGAAGGTCTTTGTTGGGACCTTTTACCGTAACCTCCAGATAACTTAGTCCCCTCATGCCGCAGTTGATACTGGGCACCTTCTCCGAAATCATGGTGGTATCTGAAACCAGGCAGATGTCGGCCTTAAGCATGTCCTTGTGCTCCTTCATCCACTTGGGAAGCGAAGGGCTGCCGATTTCTTCCTCTCCTTCGAAAAGGAATTTTACGTTGTGCTGAAGTTGCCCCGTCTTAAGCAGATATTCAAAGGCCTTTATGTGCATGAAACTCTGCCCTTTGTCGTCATTGGCACCTCGACCCCAGATGGCTCCATCGTGGATTTCGGGCTCGAATGGGTCGGAATTCCATTTATCCAGCGGCTCGGGGGGTTGCACGTCGTAGTGGCCGTAAACAAGCACTGTGCGAGCCTCGGGGTCAACCATCTTTTTGCCGAACACAACGGGGTTGCCGTCGGTGGGGAAGACCCCTGCTTCGTCGGCCCCTGCCTCTCTAAGAAGTTCTGCAATACGATTGGCGCAATGGCCCATGTCGTTCTTGTTTTCGGCCTTGGCGCTGATGGATGGAATCCTCAGTAGGCTAAAGAGCTCCTCGAAGAAGCGGTCTTTGTTCTGCTCGATGTATTCTTTCATAAATATAAATCAAAATAATCCGTTACCTTGTCCATTAAATGCACTCTCCATTTGCCAAACACATTGTGCTCGCTGCGGGGATAGGGGAAGTAGTCGAGCTGGATATTCTGCTCTATACACTCCTGCACAAAGCTGAGGCTGTGCTCCCAAACCACGGTGTTATCTATGGCCCCTTGGCAAATAAGAAGCTTACCTTGCAAATTTTTTGCCTGATTTATTAGCGATGTGGCTGCAAAACCTTCCGGATTGTCGCTTTCCGTGTCCATATAGCGCTCTCCGTACATAACTTCGTACCACTTCCAATCTATTACAGGACCACCTGCGACTCCGACTTTGAATACTTCTGGATAGTGGGTCATTAGGCTGATGGTCATGAATCCTCCGTAGCTCCAACCATGCACGCCGATTCTATCTTTATCAATCCAAGACTGTTCCATTAGCATTTTTATGCCCTCCATCTGGTCGGCCATTTCGGCCTTGCCGCAGGAGCGGTTAATGGCTTTCTCGAATGCTGCACCCCTGTTCTGAGTGCCTCTATTGTCTTGAACATAAACAACATAACCCTTTTGAGCCATTAGCATCTCCCACATTCTTATGCCTCCTCTCCAAGTGTTTTGCACCATTTGGGAATGAGGTCCGCCGTAAACATATACAATCAGAGGATATTTCTTACTGGGGTCAAAGTTCAAAGGCTTGTAAAGACGGTAGTAATTATCGAACTTGCCATCGGCGGATTTGACCGTTCCAAGGCTCATCTCGCATTGGGCATAGTCTTTCAGGGGCTCCTCGGCCCTATTCAGAGTCTCAATTAGTTTTCCGTCGGTGGATCTTAGCTCCTGAACTCTAGGGGTGTTGAAGTTACTCCACGAATCCACAAAGCGGGTGCAGTCGGGGGAGAGGCTGACATTGTGCCAACCTTGTTCGAATGTGAGTCGCTGTGGCTTGGAGAATTTAGCCTTTTGCACACTGCGGTATTTTCCTATCTTAATTCTAAAAAGATGATTTTCAACAGGAGAAACCTCGGCAGAGGTGTAGTAGACATATTCCCCGTCGTTACCCACATAGGCGACATCTGCATCCACGCTTGTCAAGCGCTTTATATGTCCCAGAGTATCAACAAGATAGAGGTTGCGATAGCCGTCGCGGTTGTCGGTGTCGTAGAGAAAGTCATAGCTGCCCTTGATGAACTCAAGACTCTTTTGGGGCTCCACCCAAGCATCGTTGTGCTCGCTTAGAATGGTGCGCACGAAACTTCCATCCTCGCTACGATACATGTTAAGGTGCATATTGTGCTGTGGCCTATCCAGAACCTGGATGAAGATGTATTTGTCGTCGGGGCTCCAGCTAACGCAGGTAAGGTAGCGCTCGTCGGTGAATTCGCTGGGAATGATGGTAGCCTTTATGCTTCCCAAAGTATCTAGAATACAAAGACTTATATGTTCGGAAGCCATGCCGTTCATGGGGTAGCGGATACTCACCAGGCTCCCCGTGCGGGTGGAGATATCCAAAAGCGGGAACTCGCTCACACGGCTTTCGTCCTTGCGATACACCGCGATTTTATCGCCCTTGTTCGAGGGGAAAATGCCTCCGTTAATGCCAAACTCGTTGCGGGAAACGCTCTGGGCGTACACAATCCCTTCGCCCTCGCTCTCGGGGAGTGCGTATTGCTTGGGAGCCTTTCTTTTAGAGCGTCCTTCCACAAGATTATGGTCGCCTTCCCAGTGATAGGGCTTTGCCTGGGGTCTCGTTTTGGGACTGAGAACGGCATCTTCCATACTGAGGGTCTTGCCCTCTGCGTTTGCCTGTGGGAAAGATGCAAAAACCCCACTCTGCGCAATTGCAGCGGGGGTTTCTATAAGTAGTAGAGCTAAAACTAGATATCGTCGCATAGGCTAAAGGTCCGCTACACCGTCTGGAATCAAAATAGGAACGGTATTGTCTTCTTCCGCCTTGGTGACGGCCACTATATCATCCACAATATACCTTTGCATGCCCCTCCAGGGGAGTGCGCCACGATACTCCACATAGTGAAGTTCGACATTTTTACCGCTGCAGCGCATCAGTGAGTCGGCAATGGCCTTGTTGGTTACGGAGAAGTTGAATTCGTTGCTCTGTAGGCTGCCTCCGCCATTCGCACCCTTGAATCCGGTCTGAATCAGACGGCCTTCGTAGGTTTTCCATATCCATCCCTTGTAGACAATCTGGTTAAGTTCGCCGGCCTTCACGCCCTCGCCAAACTTGAAATAGAATCTAATGTAAACGAAGGCAGCTGCGGCAATCAGAAGGATTGTGGTAAGCAGACAACCGATTTTTGCTCCTGTTTTCATATCATTGAGTTTTTAATTTCCTTGCAAATATAATAATTTGTGAAGAAAAAATTTGTGGGTTTGGGAATTTTCTCTATCTTTGCAGTCCCAAAACACAAATGGTGGGTTCGTATAACGGTTAGTACTCGAGATTCTCAATCTCGCAATAGGAGTTCGATTCTCCTACCCACTACAAATCAAAGAGAGGTCGCTGCTGCGGCCTTTTGTTGTATATGGAAGAGCGTAAAACAAAAATCATAGGCTACCTCGCCGGCATTGCCTGCGGAGTTTCATACGGCACTAACCCATTGTTTGCCAAGCACTTACTATCCGACGGAGTGTCGGTGGACACCATGCTTTTCTTTAGATATCTGCTTGCTATGGCCCTGCTTGGGCTATGGCTGCTTTTTAGGGGGCAGAAGTTTAAGGTTAAGCCAAACCAGTTGGAACTGATGGCGCTTCTGGGTATCACCTTCGCATTCAGCAGCCTGCTGCTTTTCGATGCCTATAAATTCATCCCGGCGGGGCTTGCGACCACCATAATTTTTCTGTATCCCACGCTAACCGCCCTTATCATGGTGATTTTCAAGGTCTATCCCACTTGGCAAAACTGGCTGGCAATCATTGCTACCTTTATTGGGGTTGTGGTGCTCAGTGTTCCTTCGGGAGGGGTTAGCCTGAAATGGCAGGGGATAGTGCTTTCGATGGGCTCTGCCCTCGCTTATGCCATCTATCTTGTAACGGTAAACAGAAGTCGAAGGCTGCGGGATGTGCCCAGCAATCTTCTGACTTTCTACGCCCTGCTCTTTGGCTCGCTGGTGTTCCTCGTTCATCATGCCGCCCAGGGCGGAGAATTCATGAAGGGCTTGCTGCCTTCCAACGCCACCGCTCCTCTTGCGGGGGTCTGGCTAAATCTACTGGGGCTATCCATTATTCCAACCATAGTGTCGCTGCTTACAATTGCCGTGGCAACTAGGTCTATCGGTCCCGTAAAGACCTCTGTACTAGGGGTTTTCGAACCTATAACGGCCATTCTCATTGGCACCCTATGCTTTAGCGAGCCAATGACGCCCAATATCATTGCGGGTATCCTCATTACTGTTGCTGCGGTGATATTTATGATAGTCTCGGCTAGGAATTCCTAGAATTTTTATAACTTTGCGCTCCAATTTTAAGGTGGGGCGGTCTGTCGCTCATACGAGAGGAAAGTCCGGACAGGATAGGGCACCTCGCTGCGGAAATCGCAGATGGGAGTAATCTTTTGGCCGCCGTAACAGAAAACAACCGCCCGCAAGGGCAAGGGTGAAAACGCGGGGTAAGAGCCCACGATGTGGGGTAGCGATGCTCCATAGGTACGGCCCCGAGGCCTGCAAGACCAAATATACCGGCAGCAAAGTGCGGCCCGTGCGTTGCCGGGGGGTAGGTTGCGAAGATAAATGACAGATTTAAAAACAGAAACCGGCTTACGGCTCCACCTCTTTTTTTATATCATCGAAGCGAATAGGTCGTAGTCGGCAGCGGAATCAATCCTCACATCAATGAATTTGCCCACAAGTGCCTGAAGGTCAGTGCCTTCGGGGCAGTTAACGATGATTTCTCCATCCACCTCGGGGCTTTCGTACTGGCTGCGGGCAATCAGGCAATCCTCCATAACCGCATCCACCAGCACCCTTTGAACCGTACCCACGCGGCTCTGGTTAAAGGCCTCGGAAATCCCATTTTGGAGCGACATCAGCGCGTCGTAACGCTTTTGTTTCTCCTCCTCTGGCACATCGTCTTTCAGGTTCTTGGCACCCCAGGTTCCCTCTTCCTCGCTATACTTGAAGGCACCCAGACGCTCAAAGCGGAATTCACGGGCAAAGTCCAGCAGTTCCTCAAATTCCTTGAGCCCTTCGCCGGGATGGCCAACGATAACGGTGGTGCGCAGCACAACCCCAGGTATCCTATCGCGGAAACGGCGGATTAGATTCTTGGTCTGTTCCCCATCCACTCCCCTGTGCATATTGGCTAAAACCTGGTTGGAGATATGCTGAAGGGGTATATCCAGATATTTGCAGATTTTGGGATTGGATGCAATTTCCTCAAGCACATCCTCAGGGAAACCCTCGGGATAGGAATAGTGCAGGCGCATCCATTCAATACCCTCAACCTGACTCAAAGCCTTCAGCAAGTCCGCCAAAGCCCTTTTTCCATAAAGGTCAAGCCCATAATAAGTGGTATCTTGAGCGATTATTATCAGCTCCTTAACTCCCTTTGCAGCAAGGCTTTGCGCCTCATCCACCAGGGTTTCAATCGGCACCGAGCGGTGAGCGCCCCTGATATAAGGTATGGCGCAATAGGAGCAGCGCCTGTCGCAGCCTTCGGAGATTTTTAGATAGGCGTAGGACCCACCCTTGAAATAGCGCCTGCTGGCTAGGTCAGCGGAGGGAACAACCCCCAGGGCGGATACAATGGGAGCGATATCCCTAGCTCCGAACCAGCCATCCACCTCCGGAATCATCCCCGGAAGGTCCTCGGCATACCTCTGGGAGAGGCAGCCAAAAACCAGGATTTTATCGGCAAGACCCCTGTTCTTGCGGTCTACAGCCGCCATTATTGCATCGATAGATTCCTGTTTGGCATCCAGGATAAAACCGCAGGTGTTCAGCAGCAGATAATCGCTGTGGCCCTCGTAGTCCTCGGGCAGCACGCTGAATTCCCCTTCCGGTAACTGGGCCAGAAGGTGCTCGGTATCTACAGTGTTTTTGCTGCAGCCTAGGGTTATTACCTGAACCGTTTTCACTCTTGAGCGTTCATCGCAATTCGAGCCTCAATCTCCCAAGTGCGGAGCCTATCCTTATAGGTATCGTGCTTGTTCACCTTTTCCAGAGGCAGGGCGGCGTCGGAATTGCCGGCCCAGCGGCGGCAGAAATACAGCACCGAATAGATTCGTCCAATCTGGTATTCCCTGCTGACGCGAAGCACCACCGAATAGTCCTCGCCATAAAGCACAGTGGGGAAATTTATCTTGCGCAGTAGCGGTACAAAGAACCCGCGCGGTGCGCCTAAACCATTGATTCTTAGCGCATTATTACGGCCATTTTCGGGAGTCCACTCACGATGGTCGATGATTCCCGGAGGCATGGGATTCAGGTCAAAATCGGTAATGCGGTAGGACCCGATTACCATTGCGCACTTCTGCTCGCGGAATGCGTCCACAAAGGTCTGAACGGTGTTCTCGTCGGAATAAACATCGTCAGAATCCAGCTGAAGCGCGAAGCGGCCGCATTTGGGATGGTGGATGGCAGCGTTCCAATTGCCCCCGATTGCGTGGTAGCTAGAATCCTGGGCAATATATACCAGCCTATCGTCCTTGGCAAAGGACTTAATGACATCCACTGTGCCATCGGTGGAATTGTCGTCCACCACGATTACATTGTATTTGAAGTCGGTCTTCTGGTGAAGAGCCGAGTAGATTGCATCCGCAATGGTGCGTGCCCTGTTCTTGCAGGGAATCACCACCGAAGCCTCATATTCAAAGTCCCCCTCGTTGATGTCAATCTCCTTGAATTTGGGCTCAAGATAGGCTCCGATGGCCTTCAGATGGGCCGTGCAGGCCTTTTCCATCTCAATTTGCACCTCCCTATTTCGGGGATTTACATAGTCAAACTGCTTCTCGCCGGAAGTGCGGTAATCGGTATCCAACTCGTAATAGAGCAGTTCGGGGATATGCACGAACTTGCCGATGCGGGAAGCGCGAAGGCGAAGGTCGTAAAGTCCGGCAAACTGATAGTCCTCGTCCATCCCGGCAACGGCTGCAAGAAAATCCGAGGTACGATAAAGCTGCACCCCGCCAAAGTCAAATTCATCGCGAAGCGAACCCAGTTGATAGTCGATAACGGGATTCTCCTTTTTGCCGTTGAAATGGTCGGCATAGACCATTGTAGCGCTGGTATTGTCGGCAACCTGTACCATGCGCTCCAATCCCCAATTCACAAACTTCAGTTCGGTAGGGCGGGTAAAAATCAGGGTATAATCGCTATCTGCCTGCTCGGCAATCTGCTTGATGGAAGCCGAGCTGAAATCGCTCGGACGGAAGATTTTGACTCTGTCCATTCTTATTATTTTTTGGGATGTATCTTACGGAAGCGGAGCTTGATAACGCCCCAGAAGGCCTCACCGAAAATGCCACCTGACATCTTGGATGTACCCTCTTTGCGGTTAACGAAGATAACCGGCACCTCTGCCAACTTGAATCCGAGTGAAACGGCGGAATACTTCATCTCGATCTGGAAGCCGTAACCCTTCATCTGAACGGCATCCAAGTCAATGGTATCCAGCACTTTACGGCTGTAGCAGACAAAGCCTGCGGTGCTATCATATATCTTGCTATGCAGCATCTTGCGCACATAAACCGAAGCAAAATAGGAAATGAGGATTCTGCTCATAGGCCAGTTCACCACGCTCACGCCGTCGCTATAGCGGGAACCAACCGCAAGGTCAGCTCCATCCACACAGGCCTGATAAAGACGGGGAAGGTCGTCGGGATTGTGCGAAAAGTCGGCATCCATCTCACAGATGTACTCATAGTCGCGCTCCAAGGCCCATTTGAAGCCTGCAATATAGGCAGTGCCCAGCCCCAGTTTGCCTGACCTCTCGATAAGGTGAAGTCTTTCGGGGAACTCCTTCTGAAGTTCCTTAACCTTGGCGGCGGTGCCATCCGGCGAGCCATCGTCAATTACAAGGATATCGTAGCTTCCTTCGAGCGCAAACACAGCCCTGGAAATCTTCTCGATATTCTCGATTTCGTTGTAAGTAGGTATTATTACGAGTTTAGAATCCATATCCCACAAATTTAGGGAAAAATTTCAGATTCTGCAATACTAGAGCCCGAGGGAAATGCGACCGCGGTCCAAATCCACATCCAGAACCCTTACCTTTAGCTGCTGATGCAGCTTCAGTACCTTCGAGGGAACGGTGCCGCGGGGACCAAGCTGCGACACATGCAGCAGCCCATTTTCATGCAGGCCAATGTCAACAAAGGCCCCGAAATTGGTGATATTGGTAACGATGCCTGGGAGTTCCATGCCGGGATGCAGGTCCTCAAGCGAATGGATATCATCGGCAAAAGCAAACTCGGAAGCCTGTTCGCGGGGGTCCAAGCCCGGTTTTGCCAGTTCCTTGACTATATCCTGCACGGTAGGAAGACCAACCTCGCCACTGACATAGGACTCCGGCTTAATCTTGGCGCAAAGCTCGGCATTGCCCACCAGTTCCTTGACGGAAACTCCCAAATCGGCAGCCATCCTATCCACCACAAAATAGCTTTCAGGATGCACCGCAGAGTTGTCCAGAGGGTTTTTGCCGCCCTTGATTCGGAGGAAGCCGGCGCACTGCTCGTAGGCCTTAGCACCCAGTCTGGGCACCTTCAGCAGCTGGTCGCGAGAGGCAAATTCCCCATTTGCGGAGCGATATTCAACTATCTTGTCGGCAAGCGAAGAACCGATGCCGGCGATATAGCGAAGCAGATATTTTGAAGCGGTATTCAGGTTCACACCCACCGCATTTACGCAGGCCTCAACCGTATTATCCAGCTTTTCCTTCAGCAAACCCTGGTCAACATCGTGCTGATACTGTCCGATTCCCAGATTTTTAGGGTCGATTTTAACCAGCTCGGAGAGAGGGTCCATTAGGCGGCGGCCGATGGAGACTGCGCCCCTGACGGTAACATCCTCCTCGGGGAACTCCACCCTACCCACCTCAGAGGCCGAATAAATGGAAGCGCCATCCTCGCTAACAGTCCAGACCTTGCAATCTTGGGGAAGGCTGACCTTTTTCATCAGGTCCTCGGTCTCGCGGGAAGCGGTGCCATTACCGATTGCAACCGCCTGAATCTTGTATTTATCCAGGATGTCCTGCAATTCCATAATGGCCTTAACCTTCTCATTCTGAGGAGGATGCGGGAAGATAACATTGTGATAGAGCAGGTCGCCCTTCTCGTCCAGCACCGCCAGCTTGCAGCCATTGCGGAAGCCAGGGTCGATGGCAAGGGTGCGCTTCTGCCCAACGGGCGCTCCAAGCAGGAGTTGGCGCAGGTTGTCACCAAAGACCTGAATGCTCTCAATATCAGCCTTTTCCTTGGCTTCGCGGACTACCTCGGAATAAATCGAAGGTTCCAGCAGGCGCTTAAAGGAATCGTCCACCGCCAAGCGAATCTGCTGCTGCGACGCCCCCGAAGGATAGCCGTGGTCCTGACAGAAATCATAGTATATCTTGTTGCCGCATTTTTCGGCATCGGCATCAATATTCAATGAAAGAAAGCCCTCTTTTTCGGCTCGAAGCATTGCCAGCAGATTGTGCGAAGGAATCTTTGATAGCGGCATCGAGAAATTGAAGTAGGAACGGTACTTGGATGCCTCCTGACTGCCCTGAGCGGCTTTTGTGGCCTTGGAGCAGATGCGTCTGCCGCGGAAGATTTCCCTAAGATTTTCCCTGATTTTGGCGGTTTCGCTCAGGCGCTCGGCAATGATATCTCTTGCCCCGGAAAGGGCGGTTTCAACATCGGCAACCTTGTCGCCAACGAACTTGCGAGCATCGGCTTCGGGATTCCTGCTGCGATTGTTCCAAAGGGCATCGGCCAGCGGCTCCAATCCCAGCTCTTTTGCCACCGTTGCGCGGGTCCTACGCTTGGGCTTGTAGGGCAGATATAGGTCTTCCAGCTCGGTAGAAGAGGTGCAATTTTCGATTTTCGAGCGCAATTCATCTGTTAAGGCACCCGCCTCGGAGATGGTCTTGAGTACGGTTTCCTTGCGCTTTTCCATCTCGTCGAAAACATCCACCCAATGCTTTACCTCGGCTACCTCGGCATCGTCCATTCCGCCGGTCTTTTCCTTGCGGTAACGGCTGATAAACGGGATGGTATCCCCTTCTGCAAACATATCGGCGCAGTTCTCGACCTGCCAGGCCTTGATTTGAAGCTGCTGTGCAATGTAATTGATGTATATTTCCTTCATTAGTCTTCGGTGCTAATCTGCTTCAGGCGCTCACGGTAGGCCGTAAGTATCCTGGATCGGGATATGAATCCCAAATATATGTGGTTTTGTGTAATTACGGGCAGGCGCCATGCGTCGGTCCGCTCGAACTTGCGCATAACGCTGTCCATCTTTTCGTCTTCGTAAACATATTCAGGAGCTGCGTGCATCAGGTTCCTGACATAGATTCGGTCCAGTCCGCTCTTGTCGAAAAGGTGCTTGCGGATATCGTCCATCTCCAACATTCCCTGGAAACGGCCCTGCTTGTCCAGCACGGGGAACACGGCTACAGTACTCTCAGACACGGTTTTCATGATATCCTCCATGCTATCGTCCAGCCCAATGCGAGGGTATTTGTCCCTAATCAGGCTGCGGGTGTCCAGCAGGGTCAGAACCGCCTGGTCGCTATTGTGGGTAAGGAGGTCGCCGCTCTGCGCAATTCGCTTAGTATAAATGGAATAGCGCTCGCGAAGCCGGGTAGTTCCAAAGGAAGCGGCGGAGCAAAGCATCAGCGGCAGCAGCAGGTCATAGCCGCCGGTAGTTTCTGCAATGAGGAAGATTGCGGTCATTGGAGCCTGCATTACTCCCGCCATCAGACCGGCCATTCCCACCAGCACAAAATTCTGCTCGGGAAGGCTGAACGAATCGCCCATGCAGATATTCATCGCGCGAGCAAAAACAAAGCCGGCAAAGGCACCCACAACCAGGGTAGGACCGAAGGTACCTCCGACTCCCCCACCTGAATTTGTAAAGGTCATTGCAAACACCTTAAATACCATCACTGCAAGGCAAAACAGCACCAGAGGCCAGCCAGAGCCATATTTATCGGAAGAGAAATTGCCCGTAAGCAGAGCGCCCACCGAATCATAGCCCTCGCCATAGAGAGGTGGCAGCAGCATAATGAGCACACCCAGTCCAAGGGCACAAAGCAACCAGCGCAGCCAATGATTGCGGATGGTCTTGGCTATCTTGTCCTCCAGCCAAAGGGTTGTGCCTGTAAAATAGAGGGAGCAAAGTCCGCAAAACAGGCCCAGAACCAGGTAGAAGGGCATATTTGCCATATTGAATGGTGCCAGGGTGCAGCTAAAAGGCGTCTGGAATCCCAGCATAAGATAGGATACTACCGTTGCAGTCAGAGTAGAGAGCAGCAGGGGCATCATTGACCCCATCGAGATATTGAAAAGCAGGATTTCCAGGGTGAACAACACTCCCGCCAGAGGGGCCTTGAAGATGCCCGCAATGGC
>Ga0181612_109136_pt1 | contig 23413 bp, 15 predicted proteins | sample HoacroProtozoa21_FD_119630 | JGI IMG/M metagenome (GOLD analysis project Ga0181612, IMG submission 119630) | Hoatzin crop microbial communities from Cojedes, Venezuel. Combined Assembly of Gp0051906, Gp0051904, Gp0051908
CAATTCACATGATACAATCCTGATATGTAGACAGTGACTATACAATGCCAGTACTACCTAGAACGTGCAGTTCTGACATTTACCAGGCAGGTGAGATTCCAGGCAGCAGGAGTTTCAGGTGTGGTCAGGGAGCACCTGATCAGCCCAGCTCACTGCTCTTGTACAAAGACAAGGAAAGTGCCAAGTCATCCCGGTTCAATGCACACCAGCTAACGATTCTTGCAGTGCAAGCAAGAGTACAACGTTGTCTGGTTTTGGGATTGCTGGGCAGTGGCTGCACCACCACAAGCACAATTTAGCTTATTTCTCTCTAACTGCATCACCTTACATTTGTCTACAGTGAAGCTCATCTGCCACTTTTTTCACCCACTGAGTTTTGTGGGCAACACTTCCTGGAGTTCCTCACCATCAGCACAGTATTTCACTAACCAAAAAAACTCCCAGTATCATCTGCCGATTTGGAGATGTCCCTGCTTATTCTCCTGTCAGTCAGCTGAGGATTGACCATCTCAGTTTGCCTTCCCTCTTCTTTGCAGTTTTGCTGGTCTTTTTGGAGATGCAGTGAGGGCTGTATTAGTTCCATACCTGTGGGATCTTCTCTGGGTTCTAGTCTAAATATTATTCTGTGCTTTTAATGAACAGTGCCAGCAGCTCAGCAACAACCCTTAGTGAAGGGCATCCTCCCTCCCATTATCAGGGATGGAAACTTATGCTGGTTCAGCTTCCCCCTCGCTTGGGAAGTCAGGTAACTCCTGTTACTAAGCTAGTTAACAGCAAAGTGAGATCTGGCCTGGCTGAAGTGCATCGGTCTAACTCACTTTCCAGGGACCAGTTCCACTTTTTCCCCTCACCTTTCTCAGCCAAAGTGCCATGAAAACTGGCCTGCTTCTGGTCCTCTGTTCACTACGTTTCTGTGTATGCAAGTCTTACTTCCGTGGTTTGTTTTCACTAGTGCAAGAACTCCCAGTAAACATCGGCATACGCTAAGGCCAAGGTATAAAGGGCTTGAACCAGAAATGCACTACTGCAACCTGCAACTTCTTGCTCGTCTAGCAATAACTTAATAAATCTACCAAGTACCATCAGACAGATGACTGGAAAATATAGTGTCTATATTTAGGAAGGGGTTAGCCAGCAGAAGAGAAGGCATGTGGATAACCACAGTCCTTGAATTCTGACGTTAGTGGTATGCAAAACTTCAGAACAGCTTTTAAGTGAAAAGATAATTAAAGACATGGAAGTCAAATGAAAATGGCATAAAATACAACATAGGCTTAACGAAAGTAGATTGTACCAGATTAACCTCATACATTTCTCTGACAAGATAACCTACATTCTAGACAAAGGACATGTGATTGATCCCATCTGTCTTAACTTCAGTGGAGTCTATGATAGCACACTGGGAATTATTAGTAAAACAGGAAGAGATAGGGATTAGCAGAGAAATTTTGAGGATGAAAAGCTGTCTTGACACAAAGTGTACTTTTTGAAAGGGAAAGTTTATGGCTGAAAGAAGATTATAAATGAGGGTCCTCAAGAATCAGCTTTGACCCCACTCTGTATAACTTTATAAAAGTCACTAATGAGCAGGGAATAAACATTAGGAAAACACTGATGAAAAAATTACTCGCGAATGGAAAGCGTTTTCAGTGCAGGGAAAAAATGGACGGTACTCAAAGAAATAGATAACATTGAAGACTAGATCAATAAAATGGAAAGAAATCTAAGTAAAAACTGAAGGGTCACAGTCTTTGGGACTAACAGCAAGAAATTATCCTATAGACTGAATGCTCCTCCCTCAGAAATGGCTAAGGAGAAGGAGGACTTTTTTGCATTTGCTGATTTGTGGGAGGGCTCTGAGCCACTAATATGAGGGTGTTGTGAAAAAAGCAAATGCCATCCTAGCATGCGTAAAAAAGAGCTGTTTCTGTAGAGGTAGGGAAGGAGGCTTGCTATTTGGAGAAATAAAATTTCAAACGGAAGAGGTACAAGGAGGAACCACAGGAGTAATCAAAGGAATGAACAGCCTATTTTTGGTGAAGTCTAGAAGAAATTTGAGATAGGCAGACTGAAGGGAGCATGATTGTTATACGCTAAATTATTTAAGCTAAAATCAGAGTTTATCCAAGAATGAATGAGAAAAAGCTTTAAATTCAATTCCTTGGGCTTGAAAAATATGGACTCAAGAATTAAATTAATTTTTTGGTGTGAACAAGAGGGATGAGAAAATTTGTTTTAACAGACAGTCTTACAGTGAAGGAGATCATGTGATACAGAGCTTACAGTTAACCAGGGATGGCACTCAATTAACTGTGAAAGCTCCTTTTCAGTCCTGTATGTTACCTGTAACAGAAGCAGTAATCCAAATCTGCCACTTAAAAAGAGCAGTTAGAGGACAAATTTCTGCAGAGCACAAGCTAATTCTCTTGAGGTTGTGGGTCTTTTTTAGTCAATTAAATTTAATCTGACAGACAATCTTGATATTCAGGAAAGGCCAGTGATTTTCTGTTTGTAGTGGCTACCCCTTGTGGGAGCAGAGCAGAGGAGGGAAGGCAGTGCAGGCCCTTGCAGGTCCACAGATGGCTGTGACATGTGGCCGTCACCCACCATGGTACACAAACCCTTAAACCTGTCAGGAAGGAGAGAGTCTATCAGAGCAGCGGTGGGGGTGGACACACATTTGTTTCTGGTAAGAGGTTTCCTTCTGTTTTATATTCACACCATCTCTGTGCAGCTGGCAAAAGCAGGCTTGAGGCACAGGCTGTGAACTTGTCCTGTGTTAGATTTAATCTAGGTAGTGTAAGTCGCAGGAAGCGTGGAGATGTGCAGCGTGGACTCCAGCGGGACTGCAGCAGTCCTGCCAGGGATCACGGGCACGTGTACTCCAGTTTAATCAACACCAGCAAAATGTGCTTCCCATGCTGCCATTTTTTATGTAGACATATCCTCCAAACTTAATAATGCTTACTATCCAGAGGATTCTGCATCTAGAAATACACCGCGGTTTAATTTATATTTGATACTGTATGAAAACAAGCAGGGAGCTGAGTGCTAGCCTCTCTAGGTTTCTGCATCCTAATATAGACACATTTCATTACTTTTGTGCAATTTATTGGGGTCTTTCTCAGTCCACTGATGGTCTGCGTTATTCATGTGCATGAAACCAGTAGAAGCGATATATTAGCCAAAGACTGTGATGCACTGAGAGGAGATTGCCCAACTGAGACAGTGCTCAAGTGCTTCCCAGCCAAAGCACCACTGCAATTCTAGATGCAGAAAGAGTAGTTTTTTCCCCATCTCTATTTTAATCCTCTCTCAGTTCTTTGATGACCCAAACAGTTATCTAAACATAGAAAAGTGTTTCAGTAAACACACTTCAGGGAGGTTTAACAGATCTGGGAAGTATTGTCTCACAGAATCATCACAGCTATTCATGCTGGCAACAGTAACTCAGTTGTGATCTGAAATTTGACAAAAAACACATGAAATAGAAGGGTCATAAGTGAAAATGGTTAAGTTTTCAGGATCAGGACAGAATATGAGAACTAATAAAACATCCTTGCTTCTGCAGAATTAAATACTTTTGTGGGAGATGGCTCTCTATGACAGAGATGAAACTCATTTAGGATGACAAAATTCTATGATTCTCTAACCTCACATGATGAAGTTCCTCATATATTACCAAAAAATCTACTCTTCCCTAACTCATGCCTGTTGCTCCAAAATTTACTTTAGAAGATGCTTCCTGTAGGGAAATGCTGGAACATAGGAGAGAAGGCTGTAGATAACAGACATCTGCTATCCACTTTTTAAATGACCTGTAAGGGCCCAGACTTCCCCCAGGTAGCTCCATTCCCATCAAGCTCTAGCCCAAATCTGCGTAATATTGCAGCTTCTTTGCACCACATTAAAAACACAAAGAATCAGGCTGGGGTTATCACCAAAGAAACAAATATAGCCTGCCATTTCATGGTCAAAAAGTGGAGATCACAGCCAGAAATATTTCCTCTGAGTTATGGAACAAGTCTCACAAGAACAGTCGAAATTCATCACCCTTGAACTGGAATTCTAAAATTCCTTTTGCCTCAAAATCAAGCTCTGAGCACTAACCTACAGCCACTACAGACCAGTGCAGTGCCATGTTGATCTCTCTTTAGTGCAAGGTGTCAGCACTGACTGCCTTTTGGAGGAAAATTATCCACCAGGGGCTTCTTAATACATGAATATAAATTCAGAGGCCAACTTGAACACACAGCTCTTTGCACATTACTGTGTTTTTTTCTGAGCTGAAAGCCTGAGTCTTTCTGCCATTGGTATACGACGGCAAATGGAGAACAGTCTTCTGTCTCCCAATGCTGGTACCCAAAAAAACAAGGTTATAGACTCAGTTGTCAATGGCAACAGCAATATCATTGTTTAGCCTCTAATTAATAGCATAGAGTGAGTGCAATTATCACCAAGCTTATGTTACCGCAAATAGCAATTCTGGTTCCTTTCTGCACAAATATTATGCAGCACACAACCCTAATACAGCTGCCCAGAATGGTGCTTACCTGTGAAGTCTGTAGCAGATGACTCCCAACTTTAATTTTCAAGACCCTTCCTAATGATAAACAACAAACCCTTCCACACACTGAAAATATTTTTACTTGCATTTCATCAGAGTTGTAGATTTCCAAAGGGCAAATTCTGAGGATTTTTGTCTCCAGCTGAGCTGGTTCACACAGAGTACAACACCCTCACTCTTTGCACTCGAAGGCAGAGAAACTGCTTTCACGTGAATATTTAGCCAAACCACATCTACGTTTGTGCACCCTTTGAACAAGCCTCCTTCCCCCTTCCCCTTCCCTGTTTCCCTGCCTGCACAAGCAAGGAGTTTTAGAATCACAGGAATGAATGTCAGCAACTCCAACAACAAATTGCACTGATGTGCAAATTATATTTCCCTAATGCTTTCTTACCTTACCTCCAGCAATCCATACTTTCCTTTTGCAGGATATTTATGGATAAGATGATGCAAAGATGTACTACCCTTGGATAGAAGGCACAAATCAGTTAAAGCAAGGATGAACAGGTTTTCTTTGGGGAAACTAAACCAGTTCACACTCCATTTCTTTGTTTTCTTTCAGAGGCAGGAGAAGATCACGCTGTGACCACACTGGGAGGGGTGACACCTTCTGAGGGATGTCTGGTTGTAGCCAAAGATATCTCTGGTCAGCTAGGCGAGCAATGCAAAGGATTTCCAAGACTTTCAGTTTCCCTCTGGGCAAGCAACCACAGCATATGATTCTAACATCTGAAAGTGCATCCTAAAACCAGGAAAGATTTTGACCTTGTGACTCTGTCTTAAAGGCTGCTACATTGTTTTAATAGAAACCTTCCCATTTCCACCCTATATTTATTTACGGCCCTTTTACATCTGTTTCCTCTTGCACCAGCATTGTCCTCTACCTTAAATATCTCTTTTCCTTTGTAGAGTTTACCTCCCTAATGTATTTATAGACAGCAATCATATCCCATTCTCAGCCTTCTCTCTGTTCATCGTAATAATTCTAAGCATTTATATAGCATTTTTTATGTCTGAAGTTTTGCACAGACATTATGAGTTTCTCCTCACCAAGAAGATAGGCAGATAAGCAATATGAGAGTTTTCATTTTTTCATTTTTGGATCTTCATGTGTGTGTGTGATGAGATCATTCAGGCAGAAAGCTGAAGCTGTCACACTACAGAGAAGCATCACATTGCAGCCAGGAGAAGAGTCAGAATTCACAAGTACCAAAGAGCATCCCAGGAAACAGCCTGAATCAAGGCCTATTTCAGCTTGGTTTTCTTTATATCCATTTTCCCATCCTCCTAAAAATAGGTGTTTCATAATAGTCCATAATCTGACCTATTAAAGAAGTGACATATTAGTAGGAACACCATTACTAAATTTGCTAGTAACACATAAAAGAAAATAAACTTATAATATATATCCTTTTTGTATGACATTTCAGTACTCTGGCCACACTATTGCTCACCAAAAATCCAAGGGTCACAGCTGAGTACACTTTGTTCTGAAAATCTTGGAGGATCTTATGTTTAGAAATTTTCAAATGAGAGAATAATGGCCTCCTGCCTCCAAAAGCAGAGGAATATATCTGGAGATACTGAAAGAACGTATATTAAACAGTAATGAAGAAATGAGATATGTCTGGCTAGTTTTCATATACATAGCAGGGAACATGTAAATGTTTAGTGCTCAAAGAGCTGAAAAAAGAAAGCAAGGAATCAGATCTTATACACACAAAAGACAAAATCTGAGCTTTCCTTTTCAGAAGCTATCCAATTCCTGTTAACACAACCCAGCGAGTTTTTAATCAATAAGAGTCCAAGCAAAATCAAAGTGTTGGACATCAATTGCTCAGTAAAAGGGAATTTCAAATATCTGGGTATTCTTGTATCTGATTAAAAAAAAAAAAACACACACACACAACCACAGACAAATTAAATCAATGGATGAGAGTCTTTCTTCTAATGAAGTCCTATTTCACACTCCAGATGATTTCCAATAGACAAGTTTCATTGCCTCCTCATGACCACTGCAAAATTGCACAAAAAGTTGGCTATGTTAACAAAAATGCAGATCACTGTTACTGTAGGTACACTAAGGCTTTCTACTTCCTCTTTTCCCAATGATGAAAGTTGGTGGGGGAGGGGAAATGTTCTAAATTGGAAAACATGCAATATTCCTAGTATAAATTATAGCATACTTTTAAAACCAAAGAAGACATGGTAGATTACCATCTCACTTGAGATTTGCATCTTTTCCTGAGCTCCAGCAGGACAGCAACCTCCAGCAGTTATGGGTGAGTCCAAAGTGACTGTTAAATGCCAGAATATGGTAATTGCTTTTAAATCTATCTGGGCTTCAAGAGCAAGCACGCGGTCAAAAAGGGGGTGTCCCTCCCTGCTTTATTCCCCAGTCCCTGGAGCACCCGAGCACACCCAACTCAAACCCTGCAGCCAGGCCTGAGCGTCCTCAGGACTCTCTTACACCCAACCACAGCAAAAAGCAACCCAAATGCCAAGCTAATGACTGCACCTACCACATGTTGTTTTTCTCACCAGGGAATGCCAGAAAAGGTGTTACACATTAGTAGTTAGCTAAATACATGTAGCAGCAGACTCTCATGCAAGCCCAACCAAGAAAATCCCCAAAGCAGGCCAAAAAGTAAATCCTGTTGTCAACAGGAGGACCTAGACCTACCAGACTGGTAGCAAAACAACTTGTTTACTGACCAGTCATCAAACCAATAAAAGACAATGTAATACAGACTGTTAAATTACAAAGACATTATCCAACAACAAATGGTAGAAAAGGGCTGCATGATTCAAATCAACTTAAATTAAAGGTGAGACAATACCGGCTCATAATTACAGTCTGTTTAGTCTGAGCAGGTCAGCTTTAAGACCTGCTCATTAAAGTCAGTTGAACTGAAGATCTCAAGGACCTCAGAGAGGCAAAAAAACGCCCTCCAAGTCAAATGGACAAAATCAAATCCAGTACATGCACTCTAAATGCAGACAAGGGAAAGACTTCATAGACCCTGCTGGACAGACATCCAGATGAAAAATGACAGTGAAGATGCCTACAAGAAAGGGATGAAGATGGACCAGTAAAGAAAACCACCTCTTAACTTTATACTGAGACAACAGCAATCAGTAGATTGCTAGAAAAATGGAAGAATGTATTTAGTGCAGTCCTGCAACTTTGTCCTCAGTCCAAGACCATTCAACATTTTCATTAATGATGCAGATGATGGAATACAGCATATGCTTATTAAGTTTACAGACACGGACTAAAGCGGTGAGAACAATGCAAGAAAGGACTGAACATCAAATTGTGTTGGCAAATTCAATAAATAGTTTGCAAAAATGGGATTCAACTCAACTGGGAGGACAAGCGTGAAGAACAACACTTAGGCAGGAGTAATCAGTTTGCCAAAATACAAGATGGGGAACGAGTGGTTAAGTAGAAATTCAGAATAAAAGGATGCAAGGACTATAGGGTATTACAAAATAAGTGTAGTTCAGCAATGTGGGGCTAATACAAAAGGCACAAACACACAAAGTACCACAATGTGCAAGCAGGAGGATAGTCTGTGAAATGTATGAAGCGGTACTTCCTCTCTCAGTGCTGTGTAAAGTCTTTGCTTTAATATTCTGTCTACTTTGGATACTTTAAAAAAGACATAGACCAGAGTCCAAGGAGAAAAAAATAACTAGAATGGTCAGAGTTTTAAAATATCTGACCTCCACAGAAAGAGGGAATGAACCAAAACCAAAAAAAAGATGGAAAAGACATGATGGCAGTTATTGGAGGGATATATAAAGGATAAATCAAGAACTGTCATAAGGCAAGTGGAAAGTGTTCGAAGGAAAAGTAAATGCACAGTAAACCTTTTTTTAGCTTGATACATAAATGGTAAAGAAAAGAGCAAGGTTATTAGACACTGAAGATGGGATCAATATGAAACATAATCTTGGTAGGGCCCATAAACTAAACGAGCACTTTAGCATATTTTCACTAAAGATGATGGTACAGAACACTCGTATGATATAGAATAAAGGCACAAAACCAGGGTCACTATAAAACAGAGGCTAAAGTGAGGTGGAACAAAAAGTCAAAGGGCCTTAAGTCATGCAGTTGATGAGTGCAAATCACATTCATCCCAAAACTCTAGGAGAACTGTCATATGAAATACACTATGACAGCAATATTTATTTTATTGGACTCAGCAAAGAAAGTATGAAGGCAGTTAAGTAATATGCTGATAAGACAAAGCTTGTGAGCATTGCCATAAAATAAAACACCAATAATTACAAGAAGGGTGGTGACAACAGATGAAATACTGCAGTGGAAGGCCACAGTAGCAAGGGGTGGATGAGAAACGCATGCAGAAGACGGGAGGGCATCAGTTAGAGGAGAAGGAAGACTTGAGTGAGCTATCTTATCACAAGTGATAATGAGCAAAGGTAATTGCACAAGACATGTGGCATGGGGAACTGCTGAAATGTCCTTTGGAGCTCTGTGAGCAGCCCTGCTGATTCACATTCAAAAAAATGACAAATTTAAGCTATTTAAACTGAAGTAGTTGCACAGATCATCTTCTAGGATGATCAGGGTAATAGAAAGCTTATCTGAGAAGAGAAACAGTTTAACAAATGAAGGCTGAGAGGGAATATAATTGTTCTCTATAAACATATCAAAGAGGTAGACACCAGGGAAGAAGAGCTATTTAAACTAAAGGCCAGCATTGGCACAAGAACAAAAAGGCAGAAGCTGGACATAAATAAGGTTAGGCTGGAAGCATGATTTCTAACCATCAGAGGAATGAAATCCTGGAGAAGCTCTAAGGAACAGGAAATCTAGCTATTTTACAGTGAAGTTTTATTGGTTTGTAGAGGTAACATGTAAGGTGGCTGCCTGGGACTGCATGGGGACTTAATTCAATGAGACAGAGAAATCCCTTCAATCCTGTGTCTCATAAAAAATAGAGAGGTCTCTCTAGAGTAGGCTGAACATGAATGTATAAATCACTTGTGCTCATCACAGAACCATCTCTTCTAACATGCACAGTGCAGGGCACAACCAACCATCCTGAGGGGACCTTCAGGACTCTGCTGTCATAAGACAAATCTGAGAAAACTGTGGTATGGAACTTTCCTCTAAGAATTGTCAAGTCCTCTGCACTATAAGCTTTCCAACACTCTGTAGCAACACATACATTGGTAACACTGCACATACAGCCTGATGCAGCAATAACTTATCAAACTGCATCGAGAAAGTGGCTATGCACATGTATAATCTCTTCAGGTTAAATCCTGCCATTCCAATTTCGTTATTACTACCTAAACAGAAAACTGCAAGAATTTGATCTCTTACATGACGGTGCCTTTAAATGCACAAGTACTTCCAGAGGAAGCCACAGCATACACAAATCTACTTTGCAACAACTAGAACTGGTCAAATCTAAAAACCAAACCCATCAGGAAGTAGTTCTACAACTTTTTCTGTCTCTTAAGGCATGTTTTTGACCCCTTTTTATTCCTCAAGTTACTTCATGAAAAATATTGCTTATAATGAAATAAAATATTATGAAAGTTTCTGGTTAAATATCTACGAAATGCTTTAAAATTTCAGCTACTAAAAAGTCTCTTTATAAATTAATTTTATATGAATAATAGTTTTGATAAAGTTTGATTAAATATTCTATTAAATCTGAAGTAAAATGAGTGAGATACAATTTATTTTAAATTTTGTAAAAGTTAGCAGTTTATTAGTTGTCAGATGACCTTTTTGAAAAAAAAAAAAAATTTTAGTGAGAAGTTAGCAATACTTGACACTCATTTTCTACTCAGCACTTTGCCAAGGAGAATAACTTCAAGTCTTGTATGACATTATAATTGGGGATGTGGGGAAAGGAAGATAATTTGCCCAGAGAGAAAACAGTACCGTAATAAAGTACCGAACCTCAAGCTTCCAGACTCCAAAGCTCATGTCTTTTTAACAAATAATTTATTTCTGAAAGTAAACATGTAAGTATATGAAAAGCAGTAAATTTTTTTCTATCTGTGCAAAAAAAATGGCTATATATGATATATTTTGCAAAACTATATAGCTTTTGAAAGTTCTCTTTGCTGAAGAATAAACTCCATTTTCCAAGGATGGACATAGGCCTGGTTATGACTCTAAGAAATGCTGTGAAATTAAGTTTCGCTTTGAGACAGAACTCGAGCGAATTCCAAAATTCACAATGAAAATCACATCTGCACACTAGATCTGTACAAGTCTTCAGGAATTACAAGAACCCTAGTCAAGTTCTGCATTGAAGGGTAGAATTTACTCCTCGGCACAAGGATGATACGAGTCGATGAATCGCTGAAGTTCCCAAAACACAACCGAAGTAAGATGTAAGTGAGAAGGGAGCTTACTTCTGGCTGCCTAACCATGGGGGGAGACTTACTGCAAAGGTGTGCATATTGCAACCCATGTGCTGATGCTGGGTGGGCCCTCCTCGCTGAGGTGAGCTCAACATCATGTTCAGCCAAGTTTTGCTCTGTTTCAGATAGGAGTCATCATACAGCACACAGCTCTCCGCTGAAATTAGCTGAGGTGTGTTCGAAACCTCCTTCTGACCTGCTAAAAGATCTCGAAGTATCAGAAAGCCTTGTTTGAATTTGTGGCTTATAATTAAACTTCAATCCACAGCTGATTCATTTAGCATGGTTTCTTTATTGCCTTTCGCACAGAAAAAAAAAACCAATCTCAATGGGCCAGTGGTAGGACCCTGGATTTAAGGGAGCTTTAGTGCTATAGCACTTGTCGACAGCATGTTGTTTCCTTTAAATGCTATCATAAAAAAGAAAAGAAAATTAAGCTATCAAACAACCATTCTCCAGTGTGTTACAGCCAATACACAAGGAAGGGAAGCCTTTTATTTAAGAGACTGAAGCAGGCATCTGGACATCTGAGAATGTCTATAATAGAGAGGATCAGATGAAGTCAACTACTCATGCCCCTGTCAGTCAGAAGGGAGGTACCTTCAGTGCATAAACTGGAGCTACATTACTACCCTGACAGGCCTGAGTTTAAAAGTCCTGGAAGCAATGACATGGATGTTTGGCTTTCTGAGACCAGGTCAGATTTTCCAAAAATCAGGATAACATTAAAAGTGAGTGAGGATGAATGTTACATTAATGAAGTGCCTCACAACCTAAGAGTTTTTTTTTTCCATCAGCAAACATACTGATGGCAGCACAGACACTTCTATTCACGGATGCTCACACTAAAATGTAGATAAACATTGTATGAACAGTGGAATGGGCTTGGGAATATGTAAAATTCAGGACACTTAACACTAAGCTTGTTCTTGGCGCAAAAGAGGAGGATCTCTGAGGGATACCTACAAAAGCACAAATGCTTTGGAGGAAGAGGAAAGGGAACGCTCTCACATGGCAGAGCTGGAAGAAAGCCATGGGAACAATCAGACAGGAGGTCAAAAAAAAAAAAAGGAAGATTCCTTTCTTCACTCAGAACAACTGAATTGTGAAGGTTATGGTGACACTACATTTACAAGGCAGTTTCATGGAAATTCATGGAGCATCAGTTCATCAGTTGCAATGGTGCAACATCCATTTTGGGGTGTTTGTAATCTGTGAAGATATGAGGATATATCATGATTTTCACCTCCTAATTCACCCTGAATCTACCCAGTTCATAATAAAATTTCTTTAAGTATTCATTGCTGGTGGCTGCATCCTGAGCCTTTGGTCAGATCTGTTACAGCCCTTCGCTCCTGGTGTGCCACAGGATCACTGTATCACTGAGGGTCTCCTTCATTTTCTGCCCTTTCCTTGTCCTGGTGACTCAGCCAGTGAGTTTTCAAAATCAAAGACAGTCTGCTAGCACGGACTGTCAGTACTTGACAGACTGGGATGTCAATCTTATTTAGGGTTTATAAATACTGCCAATACAATTTGAAGATAACAATTACGAATTTTGGAGGTTTTTTATCCCATTATGCTTGCACAGGAAATGGGCACTCGGTACCAGGCAATTTGTCTGAAAACTAGTGTTTAATTCCTTATTTAAACTTTCCTTTGTACCTCACTGCTGAAAACTGTACCTAAATCTCTTCAGATGGATATTATCTTACCTATGTGAAAAATGGGCATTGCTGAGAAATCCATCAGCTCTGAGCTTCCCTTGGAACCTGATTTCCCACGTAATCTTGATTACCAAAGCAAGTAATTTCTCCAATGCCTCCAAAAATCCTTTCCTACAGTAACAAAGAATGCATGTTTTATGTACACAGAATGCAGCCAAAACCAGCAAGTTTTGTAAGACTGATTTCCAGGTGCAAATGAAATATTTTACTGCAATAAAATAATTTGCTTGCTTTTTGATCTCTAAAAACAATAAGCTGAGATCCGGAGGACAAGCAAAACTTGTAAAATTCCAGCAAGAAAAGCCAACACCTATCAGCTTCTGTGGCTATTCTTTCTCATGGCAGGTCTTCAGAAATTTCTGTTATGAAACTTTGTGGTGCCACAGAGCAGCGTGTGTTTTCACTCTCTGCACATGTATCCAGGATAGGCATAAGAGAGAAAATTAAGCAAAGCATTCAACTTCAGGCAGACTTTTCTCGCTTTGGTGAGTTTCAATCACAGAATTAAAGTTGTTTGTAGTAGCTTATGTGTACTTTAATAGTCTAAGGGCTCCAACCACTAGAAGTAGGTCAAATATACACAAAACCTTTCAAAATCAGAACTCAACAGACAAAAAAATCCAGTGTAGTTCAAAATGTTAATATCTCTCTGTAATTCACTTTGCTGTCCTTTTGTAAAACTCTGCCACCGACATAGCCATAAAAAGATGTATATATAAAGTGCAGCACAACTGACTTTCAGAAATTAAGTCACTTAATAAAAACAAAACGCAGACAAGTACTTTACATCACATATTTATGACTTAGCTTGCTAATTAAAATAGATAATGAATATGTTCACATGAAAGGCATCCCATATGATTTCCTGTCTCAACTCAGTGACTTCTATTTTTTCAATGCTCTAAAGCAAAAAAATATTTATCACAACTAATTATCCAGATAATTCCTTTAAATGTCCTTACATTTAATTATCCTCTAGCTCAGGGTCTTCAGTAACTAACAACAAGAAGCAAGCTTGAGAAACAGACAATAACTTGCAATCCATACTATCAAAATTGCTCAGCTATATGGCTTTGATAAGGAAACATCATATTTTATAACTGAGTGCCTCGAAAAGAGGCCCAGTGTGCAAGCATTTCAAAGCTGTCCTTTCCAGTAGTCTTAATGCATTTGTTTCAATACCTCTTAATCACTGATTTTACTGGCATTTGCTTTCTTTTATTTGATACTTTATTCTCTGCTTATCATGACGCACAAATTTTCCATATAAATCAGACAGATTTATAGGCCTTGCATACTATGTAGGGCACAAAATGTTACACAAACAACATTTTAGTCTGATTAATGGGTTTGTGCACCACATTAAAAACATCTTGCTTGGCTCCTGCTTTTATTACCTTAGTCAGTCCCTATATTTAAGTTAATCTTGCTCATCATATCACATTTGTCTCAGGGTGACTATTTTCATCATTCAGCATCTTTACTCTGCTTCCCTTCTTGCTTGCCTGTCAAAATCCACTGGGAGGTCTGTGTTGCAGGTGGTCTAGTCTGCTGGGCTCTCACCACTGCCAGGAGATGCAGATACAGCCTTCTCAAAACATGGGGAGAAGCCACATCTCAGGTCAAGACTCTGGACAGGGATGTGAAGCGTCACACATTAATCAGCAGGAAACTTGCGGGGCTCCTCAGCTACACCTCGGCACAGGGCAGGGCAGAGAGGGTAGGGTGGAGATCATGATGGAGACTTCAGGCCACCTGATGCAAGCAGAGCTGCACAAAAAAGCCCTCAAGGCACTGCTAGAGCAGGGCCAGCTTAACCACTACAGACTGGTCGTATGGCACATAAAATCTGGCACAGATGAGTTGCACATCCCACAGTGCCCAGTTACAAAATCATAAAAGATTAGTCTGGCAATGTCTATAGACATCAAAGTTCTGTCACTTTGCACCCCTCCCAGTACTCCAGACCAGCGGTTTGGCCCCACTTTTTCATTTCTTTCCTGAAGTACAGACGGTCCTATCAGTTTTCAGTCTGAATTGTAACACGAAGGTAAAACCTTCACAGTCACAGGAGATATTCCAGATTTGTAAGAGCACAGACAAGACGAGAGTTTTACCTTTCTTATCAAAATTTAATGTAACAAGTGATTTTATTAGCCTAAAACTTCCTTCTTGGAACCTGAAGCCCATATGTTTATTCGAAAGTCTCCTGGGATACCGCTGGCTCAAATAATATAGATCCTCCCCTATACGCATCCATGGCCTCATGACGATTTTACCCTTCACTTGCAAGAGATCAAGACCAACCAGAATGTAAATTAATTCTGTCAATGCTGTTCCAATAACCTGCATACTGTGCCACCATCTTACACTTAAAATCAATGGCACAGAACGCTGCCATCAGGAGCAGAGCTGGTGTGCCCCAGGGGGTCAGCCATGAAAATCCAGCACTAGTCAATTAAATCCTGTTAGTTCTCTGCTTCAGTTTACAGGGAGAGTGCTGTTGATACAGAAACAAACAGAGCCACGTTGCTCTGTGCTCTGTAGTAGAGCGCGCTGATAGCAGGGGGTGAGGGCTGATACCCTGATGGAAATACAACAAAGTTGTGGAGAACAGAAAAGTTTCTGTCAAGCTCGTAAGAGACGAGGCAGCATTAGAAAGGATATTTTTTGCCCACTTTACAGCAAAGAATGGGTGCTTTGATTGCTCTCTTCTTTTTACAGGTTGCCTTAACTTTCCTCAGGGTGTTAGGGAATAGAGTTATTTGCGAAGCAGGTGAGGGTAATACTGAAGTCAGAGAGAGCACAGTGACCTGTTGGGGTTGATGTGCTTTCTGCTGGACAAGTCTTCTGGTGAGTATTTTCAAGTACAGAGTCTCATTGTGTCAAGCACAATAGCACAAGCAAAGCAGGATCTTTTATGGGCCACAGATTTGCTTGCTATATTCCCATGCTTCTTCCTACAAGAACTCCTGCTAGCTGCTGAAAAGGGGAGTGAAACCTGTGGTGAGATGAGAGACATCCTTCAGGGAAAAACAAGCATTTTGTCCAACTACATCCTCCAGCAAATATCTTGGACAGGACAGAAAAATAAGGAGGCCCACCATCAAATTAATGGAAGATTTTGATCAACACGATGCCAGGCTGCTGCCAGCTCCAAAAGGGGCAGAGATCACCTGTGTCTCAGGCTACACAAGGACAGTCAGGTCTCCATCTTCTCCTGCATGGCATCAAGGACATCGCAAGAGCCATGACAATCAGCAGCACTGAATTGCCATCCTCTCCTCTTTTGCTATGTCCTCAAAGGTGAGAGAAGCAGGTTGCCAAAGAGGCAGCCCATGTCGAGCGAAGGCGCTAAGGAGCCAGGAACCAGGTGCCACTACCAAGAGAGATGCCATCACCTCTCTCCTGCCCTTGTAAGAGACATGTTAATGTGCAGCTAAGATCTGAAACACTGGAGCCTATCTGCTCTCTCCTGGGGAGTAAGTTGCCCAAGAAGAGGCAGAGGGATGGCCCAAGTCTGCCTGGGTTTAGGAGACAGATCAGCTGACAGGATGAAGTGAAAAGTAGGTGGGAAAACACAAAGTCCCAGCCCATGGCCCAAGCCTTTGGCCCACCATGATGAGCCACAGCAGCGCCAGGGCTAAGAAAGCCCATGGCAGGGACAGCTGGATGTGTGCCTCAGTTTCCCAACCCTTCACTGGAGAGTCCCGCAGCGCTGAGCCAGGAGGGGCAGCTCCCAACCTTGCCTGCAGCATGAGTCAGTGCCTGCTGCTGCCTCCATGCATTGCCTGCACTCTCCCAGCACGGCACCTTCCACGCAAACGGCAGTGCCTCCACTGAGGTGGCACCAAATCCCACCCTATACCAGTAAGCCTTCAACCACTTTGATCGCACCAGAAAACCCCATACCTGCCTCACAGCACAGGGTTTGCTTTGCCTGTGAGCCAGCACTAATTAAAGCTGCAGTGTATTGCTTTCCTTAGGTCCAACTGTTTCAAGCGTGATGTTCAGCCAGTTTTCTCTCCCGGCTTGGTGAGTTCTGGTGGTGACCAATTGCAGAAGCTCATCCATCTCCACCACTGGCTCCTTTTCACCAGCTCTCCTGTAGCTTAGCAGCATTTACAAGCTGTTCTCAGCCACCTGCACTACGGACATTTCTAAACCTTGCTTAACACAGTAAGGTTAATCAGCAGTTTTGCAGATACATGGCAAGGAAAGTTTCTCACCAGCACATACTACCAGATACACCAGACCTCTACAGCTGAGCAGTACCATAAACATCTACCAATCGAACCCACTACAATATGTCAAAACATATTGTCTCCTTCCCCTCCTACTAAGTGATAGCACCTTTTGATCTAGAGCATGGTAGCAACTGGGATGCAATCAGTACCATAACCGGCTTTCCAGTAAGGTTACAAGTTGGAGCTCAAGTCAGACAAGGAACAGTCCTTTCTCATTGGCTTTGAGTAATTCAGTGACAAATAATTTTGCACAGAAGACAACTCAGGAGCAAACTGAAAGACATCAGTATTTCACCTGTGTATCAAGACTTCCAGAAAAGTTCTGTATATTCTACTGTATTATGTATTTTCCACACACCTGGATACCTGTGCAAAAACATGGACTACAGCAATATTTCCTAGGACAGTACCCTGCTAAATTTCACAGCCAGGTCTAAAAATTTAGTTCTTGACCTGCAGTAGATCACTACAACTCCTTGCTCCACGGAGCTCTGTATGTACAGACGAGCAAATTCATCTCCAGTAGTTCCATAATATGAGTGATTGTTGCTTTTTATGCTTAAATCACATCTTCTCCTAAAATTGACTACATATTAGTCTCTAACAGAGCTGACCAGCTAAGCTTAAGACTTGTTGGGCAAGGCTTTATTAAGATTCTAAATCAATTCAGTTAAGTCACCTCTTTGTCACTTCATGAAAGTTAACAACAAATACAGCCATAAGCAGCGTCAATCTGTTCCTGTGGTAGCCAACATTATTCATTCCCAGCAGGGAACAATTTTTTCTGCCTCCAAAAACAAACACAAACTAACTGCAAAGGTCTTTTAGTGAAAGCAAAATCTTTTTCACTGTATAGAAACAACTAATGTTTCTCCAAGGTTTCTACAAGAGGAACCAAGGGAAGCTGCAGAAAAGAAACCTTGCACCAAGACCACCTTTTTATTACATTTTCAGTTGACCATATGATGAGTTGACTAGCAGGGCCGACATCAGTATCCTTGCTTACTCATATCACCTCCTTTCTTCAGTACAGCATGAGGATGGCCAGCCAGAGGAAACCTCTTCACGTTTAGCAGAGCTTTGCACAGTGGTAGGTAGTTATCCATCCAATGTCATTAGGAGTAATGCAGTAGCACAGCCCACCTGCAGGAACACTTGGAGACAGCTCTGAGGCTCAGGCAGGTGCGGCTCATGCTTCCCTCCTGGGAGGCAGGAGTTGCAGAGAGAACACTACTTCAGTCCTCCAAAATCTTCATTAGCTCTCTGTTTATCTCAGGAGTCATCTCAGGATGTAGATGCTCTTTAAAGCTCTCAAAGGTCTGCATGTGAGCTCTCCTCCATACCAGAGAGAGTCATCAGACTTGAAAACCTGGAAGTTGCCTGTGGGGGTCTTAGTGGAAGAGCTCAGTTTAGAGCTTTCTTCAACAAAACTTTCAGCTGTTGAACAGGTTCTTCGGGTCGCAAGGCATATGAAGAAGCCTACCATACATTTTTGCCTGGGAGGATGGGCCTCTCGCTGATGAGCGATCAGCCCACTTTTTGCACACTGTTGCCATGTATATTTTTCTCCATAATCTCCACGCATTCTACAAACCCAAATATAAATACAGAAAACATACCACATGCGTTAAGGAACAAGATCCTGCTCATTTTCATTTTTCTTTTCATATGGGAGATTACTTTATCACAATGAATTAATTTGCTAATATATTGTCCCTTAGGGCCTGTACTTTTCCTTCATTGAATTAGTTATTGAAATTGATTATAGTTTAAGACCCACCCCGCAACATGTGCAAGGCCCTGACTTATTATTAAATGGTTTGACTTCTGTGCATTTGTAAAATGGACATACTGTGGATTTAACTTAGATATTTTGTTATTTCACTGGCAATGAAGCTGTGGATGTCACCCACAGTTTGCATAATTTTGATCAATGCAGCACTTGCTCTTCCTATAAAACTAACCGGTGCAGCAATTGCCCACTTCAGTGTAAACACATTTGAGGAACCCTTCCTATTAGGCTGGGGAGACAAAAGACATTTTCTCCTTTGCCAGTGAAAAGGAGAGGCGCAGTATGCATGGAGCTCTGTGCAGTGCAAAGGAAAAAACACTGTTAATTCTTTCCATAATTACAGGGATTTTTCTGTTTCTTTTCTTTGTCTTTATGTGTGGCTCTGGGTTAGCCGTTTACTCTCCCTTGAATTTTATTTCTGACTTTGTGAAATGGTAAATCTAATGCATAATCATAAATCTAAAACTTTTCTCTGCTTACCTCAGAGAGCTGAGGGGAAGATGACCCCAGTAATGTGTATTCAGAACAGCACTCTCAGTACCAAGCTGTGAATGAATGAGTTCAGGTAACGAGAAGAGAAAAATTGCTTTAATGCAGCCTGGTCCAGATGCATGCCGGCTTAATCCAGCTGACCTAGCAAGACATACTTTTTGGAATAGTAAGATGAGCCAGAGGAGCCCTTAGCTTTTGCAGAAATAAAGAGAAAAATCAGCATTAAGCACTTGCCAAACTGCAACCCTCCGCAGTTATTTACTACTCTAAGCATAGGGAGGTGCTTCGCAGTGTGTCATAGATACAGTGGCAGCAGAGCTGGAAAACGCTGATGCTGCTTTACAAGGTTCACATTTGTATCAACAGACTATTACGCCTGAAGACAAGGAATGGTCGCTTTCTATAAGGGAGCACTGCTGGATCAAGGGCCTCCTGACAAGGCCCACCATTACTGTCTAATCTCCATTTACACGGTAGGCACAGGCACAGAGACACACACACAGGGAGTTGCTATCCAGCCAGTGGCCTGCTTGCAGGAGTGACTGAGGGCTAACAGGCAGGCTGTTTCCCCTTCTCAGAGTAGCAAAACCAAGCAGCAGATTAACTCTGGTCTGCCAGGAATTCAGCACGCCTGCAGATCTCAACAGGAATAAGGGAAGATAATTTTTTTTAACTCCGCAGCCCTCTTTTACACAGTTTTGAAACAAACTGTTGCTCCCCACCACATTCAATGTGTTCCTTTTGAAATGAAGAAACAAAAAGGTGTCCTGCCATGGCTAATTTAACACCTGTAAACTCCATGGCTTGCAGTGTAGTGCCGTACGATGGACAAAAATCCTACTCCAAATCAAATTCCAGTAGTGCATTTGGATACAAGCTTAAAAACATACACTCATTATTTATTCCTCTGGCATTCTGACTGCATGTTCATCCATGATTCCTAAGGCACTAAATTTAATCAGAAAAAGCAAACACTGAGATTTGCTCACGTTGTGTTCAAAATAATTTCATTAATTTTCACATCAGAAACAGCATGCACCTTCTTTTTCAAGTTGCTTTAACCTGTCTCCCCCCTGGTTTCCATGGACATAAGAGCTCTGGGCAAATAATTTAGGATTAAGAATTCAGGATCAGTCTCAATAAAGGAAATCCGTACTGATTTCACAGAAGCTTTGCCATTTACCTGTGGTGAAGGTAGCTTAGCTGCAGATTCTTTCAGAAACTGTTGAAGTTCCCCAGGTACTTGTCATTCTTCTGTAGTCCACCTGTGCCTCGTCAGGGGCTTACTATCTCAAATACTTCAGCTGTGCCTATTTTATCCATGCCAAAGGTTCAAGTCCAGTTTACCCAAGGAGCTGTTCTTTTGTTTGATACCTACTTCAACAGTTTGTTTTCCACAAACATGTGATCTGTAAAACACAACTTAACGGTAAAAAAATTATTTTCTTAGGAGTTGTGAGTTTAGCCCACTATGAGAACGACAAAGTAAAAATGTCCCCTTTTTTTACTCCTGCTCAAAATGATAAAGAAAAACTTCAGCATCCTCCGATGCATTTCCCCATCTGTCTGAAAAGTTTAAGACAATTAGCTTCAAGTGTTTCTGATGTTCCTTCTAGTTCTTGTTGAAATTTTGTTCCAGCAATAGTTTGACCTAATGTCCCCAATTTTTCTCCCAGCTTCTTGCAATCTCAAGCAGAAGTATTCAGACATATTGTCCATTATAGTCAATCAGACATGAACTGTGTCCAATCCTTGCTTATATCTTTGCTGTTAAATCCAGTGAATTCTGGACCTCCTGCTGCTGTGAAAGCTGACATGTTATCTTCCACCATCTGAAAGATGTGAAATGCACTAAAAATAATAATAATAATAATAATCTTTAATGGATCTAGATTCATTTTAATTACTTGTCCTCCAGCTTGAGTTGTCTTTGAGCTCACCTCCTTCAGAAAACCTTGAACATGTCCTAGATAATAGACTCATTTGTTCCTGGAGTCACTGCCCCCTCTCAAGGCACAGCTGTAGCTGCTCTGTCCACACAACTGATGCAGGTGCCCAGGTGCGCAGCCAAAGCGAGCACCAAGGGCTGAATCTCACCATGAGAAGCCAGCAGCAGCGGCTGCCCACAGCAGTCCTGCCAGACTTAATCTGAGCCCCACGATCAAACACACGTTACAAAACTGCCTCTGTTGGAAGAAAGGTGGATTGCAATGTTTTTAGTCTTTTGAAGTGATTTCAAGGTCCCTATTGCTATTCAGTGAAGTGAGGGAAGAGCAAATTTGAAGGGACCCCATAGCTGAGGAAGCCTTCAGGGCAGTTTTTCATTTCATTACCTTTCATTGTCAGAGCTGTCAGCTCACATATTTTTATCATGGCTCTCTATTTTGTTTTCTTTAGGCTTTTCATGATTAAATAAGAATATCTGATCTCTGACCAAAGCAAAAAAAAAAAAAAAAAAGAAAAAAAGAAAATTATGGAAAAGACTATTGTAAAGAAAAGCTGGAAAACTGCTACTAGAGTGAACTGTAAGTACCCAACCACAGTAGGCAGTTTATTTAGTTGAGCTGCCGAATTAACAAAGTCGGGTTCCTACAGACCCAGTCTCATACCAACTCCAGTTGAAGCTTTTCCCACATTTGTGACGCTTGTAATCTTTCTCCCTGCTTCTTCCCCTGTTCCCTTCACTCCCTGGAGCCTAATTAGGTTTGAGCTCAGACTGAGCCTTTCCATCTACTCGTTTTGCCTTGCAAGTTGCAGGAAGCTAAATACCCCAGCATCTCTGTGAAACCAGATCAATAGGTTATTATGAAGGAAAGGCCAAAGAGCTGCACAAATTCTTACTCATCCAGAGTGTGACCACACTACCTTCCTCTCCTTTGAAAAGCAAGCTGAAAAACGGAGCTGCTCCATTTGTTTTGAGCATTATGAGTGCCTGTGCCTAACTCGGAGGGGATGAGACTGGCATTCAAATGCGACATTTTGAAAAACACAAGGAAAAATTCAAAGGAGCTCCTATTGCCTCTGAGTAAGAAAGGAGGATATTGGGTGAAAGGGGACGCATGCCTGTTCAGCTGGGTAAGCAAAACAATTAACTTCTAGTCTTCGGCTATCTTTTTAATTGCTCATTAGACAGCTCATCTGTGTATACTTGCAATGGAAAAAAAACCATCCAAAGTATGTCACAAGCAGATGTGCGTGCCGCTCAGCAGTAACTCCTCACGGAGCGCTGAGACGTGATCTCAGGAGCGGAGCAGGGGAAGGAGGAGGGTATATTGATCGACCAGGGAGCCCAGTATGCTGAAATAGCCCCTTTTATGTTTTCCATAGCTGTAGATGAGTTGTTTAGATTATAAAAACCCAGTAAGAATGAACAGTGCAAGTAACTCCCTTGCATGTGCTGCAGCAATTCAGAAATGGCTACTGCCTTCCCACACTGAGACGCGCAACAGGACAAGTGTGCTCACAAGCAAAGGCGCATGAACTTCACAGCTCCACAAATGACCACCTGGCCCAAAGCTATGTCTTCTCCACACCTGAAAAGATAATGCTGTGCCTTAATACATTCGTGATAAGCAGCTGCTAGGCGAGCTTGTCTCTGCTGCTCTTCTGCTAGCTCCTTGCCCTAAGCATGAACGCACGTGTTACTTCGCCTGCCTTCCACTCCAGCAGCTATTTTATAAATTCTTCATGTGCATTAGTCTATTGGTTTATTTATTAGAAGTCAAGAATACATTTACAACGTGCCTCTCTATGAAGCATTCTTTTAAGAGAGCTTCCATACTAATTAAGTTAAATGTGATAATGACACCCTGTTGATGGAACTGAAGCTAATGATAATGATGCCATACATTTAGTTGCAAGCACCTACTCAGTTAAATGAATGGGTCTATTGTTTGAACAGCACTATGTCCCACAGCCTGGGAGAGTGCAGGAGAGAAAATAAAAATACGTTACAACGCAGTTGCTCTGCAGGACAATAAATAGGCTTGAAATGAACTACTCTGGCTTAGATGAACATATGTCCAACCAATTACGCTATCCTGGTATACAGAGATACTTACTAGTGGTAATGTGGTGATTTATAAAACTGGAATAATGAAAAATTGATGCCTTTTTGATTAAATCAGTACACACTTGCCCTGTCCAGAATATTTTTATTTGAACTACC
>Ga0181612_180727_pt1 | contig 23413 bp, 11 predicted proteins | sample HoacroProtozoa21_FD_119630 | JGI IMG/M metagenome (GOLD analysis project Ga0181612, IMG submission 119630) | Hoatzin crop microbial communities from Cojedes, Venezuel. Combined Assembly of Gp0051906, Gp0051904, Gp0051908
AAGGGGGGGGGGGGGAGAATTAGTTTTTGGGTGGAGAGCTTTTATTTCTAGTTTCATCCCAAAGCAAATTTTTATGGCTGAGTTATAAACCCCTGAAAGTTGCAGTTCATAATGGAAACATTGGCAGACCTTGAACAGCGCCGCTGTAAAGTAGTATGAAGCTTTAAGTTTTTCCACTTTTAGACCTGGAATAAAACTAAATTACAACACTTTCCATACAGACATTTGATTTTCCCCCCAGTAATTTCTGCTGGATCTGTTCAGTGTTTCCTGACTTCCTGTGTTGCCATTGGACTTTTTCCTGTTGACTAGGCAGTTCATTTCGTTCAATCAGTAGGTTTACCAATGGAGATACTCACAGAAAGTGGTGTTTACTGGGGTAGAAGGTGCTAGGAAATGTAATGCTGTCTTGAGAAAAGTTACAGTGCAAATTTATGGAAGAAATTTACAGCAAATGGGGTTGAATGAGTGTTACCGGACTCACAAAACACATGAAATTATAAGGGTCCCTACAACGTTCTGCAGAATAGAAATGCTCTTCCAGACTCCATCCAAACCCACTAACAAAGTAGATGCAAAGGCACTCTAAGAAGAGTATATTAAGATTGTTTTCCATTCCCAAGGTGGGAGAAATAGAGCAGCAATGTGATTTTTCATAGCAGTGCATTATGCTAGGGTGTTCCAACAGAAGCAATTTTATCTGAAAGTGGATGTGAAAGCAAAAGGCAGAAGGGAAGTCAGCAAGTGGACAGGGCTTTTTTCTGGAATTGTTCCTGGAGTCATTTCTCAAACTGGCGCAGGCTGCAGGAAGCCAAAGCTTAACATGTGGGTTATTTATAGCCATTTTCTGAATTACTTCAGTGCAAATGATCTGTTTAGTTACTTCAGTCCTTAGGGCAAGAGTTGCAGTTCCACTCATTTGGTCCTCATGGTGTTCCTCTTACAGATTATGGAAGCAGGGCGTAAGCAAATACCTTACCCTTGCTTTTCTGTTTTGGGTCTGTGTCCATACTATTTCTGCCCTTGCCTTTTTCTGGATGTAGGAGCAAAGTCTGCAGTCCATTGTAGTGAAAAACCCAATAGTTCTTTCCCAGTCAACTGGAAAACTTTGTGCCTTTGTGGGGCAATTACAGTAATGACACTGAGCAACTAAGAAACTGGATACCTCTGCTTTTCCTTATTTTCCTCCATTCTCTACTGCAAAATAAGTGGATTTCAACATAAAGTATCTCCATTACACAGATCCTTCTAAAAGGATTTTGGATCAAGAGAGGAGATAAATACCCTCACACAGATGTGGCTGAATGTACCTATCATATGTCAGAAGCTACAGTACCTATAGCTCTTTACTGGATGAAATCATAAGCAAGCTCCATAATCTGCTGCATGAGAAGTTAGTTCTTTAGCTTTCACCAAGGAGCTGAGATATTCCAGTTGAGTTTGTAGGTGAATTCCAGTAGCTGTATCTGAAAAGCTCTGAGTAGTGTTGAGCCCCCAGTAAAGATAGTGATAAACTGGAGCAAGTCCAGAGGAGCGCCACCGTGATGTTTAAGAAGCTAGGGCGTGAGAGGTGCTAGGAGTTGCTGAGAGGACGAGGCTTGCTTAGTCTGGAGAAGGCTATGGCTGGTTGAGGGGATCCAGTTGCCATCTTCTCCTATCCAAAGCGAGCGTTTGGAGGAGATGGCATCAGACTTTCTAAAGGACAAGAGGGGATGATCACAAGTTGTAATGAAGAAAATTGTGTTTGATGCGAGGGATGTATTTTTCATCATGAGAGTGGCTAAGCACCATGAAAACTCTCTTCTTGGAGGTTTTCAAACCTCAGCTGGACCTGATGTCACTTTGAACACTTTAAAGGTAGCACTGCTCTGAGAAGGTTGGAGCAGGTGACCTCCTGAAGTCCCTTCCAACCTAATTTTTTTCTATGAATCTAAATTGTTTTTACAAGAGGGAGCATCAATATGGAAGAAAAAGCAGTACCAGAACTGAGGATTTGAGAAACAGATACCTATCTCTATGACCAACTGAGAGAAATAGACTTCCAGCTATTTACTTCTAGTGGTTTGGTTTTCCTTTGGAAAAAAAGTCTAGAGTCTGAAAGTGAGAAATCCAGTTACAGTCAGAAGAGCTTAATATGTTTAGCTTTTGTTTTTCATAAGTAAAACATAATTTTAAGAGTGTATTTCCATTGCAAAGCAGAGAATGACTGTATTGTTTCTTAATATGCATTGAAAAGTATCAATCGTGTTCTCCAAGTGTGTTTGTGTATGTGTATATTAAATAGATATAAACTTTGATTAATACATTTTCAGTCACTTAATGCACATTATGCATTTTAAAAATAGTGAGCAGGGAGTTGTCATATAGGATGTTTTGGAAAACAGTGCTCTCAAAAAATTATGTAGCGTTATGAAAAGCTAAGGTGATTTACACTTACTACTGACTTTTTTGTTTCCTTCAGCGGAAGCACAACTGTGGAAGGAAAGAAATGGGAAGAACTGGCCTTTTGCTGATATATCACCTGTATACCAATCAAAGTCTTGTCTCTTTGCATTAGCTTTACTTTAAAGCTTACCAGAAAGATCGCCTGCCCTGGAAAACAGTCTAACTTGACCAGATGAATAAACAACCAGAGACATTGTAATCGGGGCTTCACAGTGCTCATTGTGAAGCCTCTCTTGTGCAGGAAGCCGGGAGGCGGATTTGGAATCAGAAACCAGGTCTTTTGTACTCTGGGCTAGTCCAGCTCACTTTTCTCTGTCCTGCTCAGTGCATTTGTTGTTAGTACAAGAACCAAAATCAACTAAAAGCAGATAACCTTGAGTTGTAGGATCCTGATTGTTTTTAAACACTGATAAGGGCACTTTATAAGATCAGCTTTTGATATGTAGCTGTTTACATTTGGTGGAGACTAAGATGCTGAGGTCCCTTCTGGCATTTGTAGCTATTTTGCTTTCTGAAGATTTGTGGGTTTTACATGGCATGGGATCAAGCAATAACAAAGTGTGACAGACAAGATTGCTGTTGAGGTACAGAATGAGTCTTTCGGCTCCAAACATGTTGCTTACTTTGCAAGTCAATGTCTGCTCACTCCAGTGACTTCTTTTGCATAAGGGTCATCACTTCAGATGAAAAAAACATTTTCTGAAAAAAAAAAATACATAGTTGTTCTGTATCTGTGAGTGGATGAAAGAAGGCTCTGAGCTGTGATTTCTTTTCTGCTCAGGTAGGCTTTTTCCTGTGCCATAGATGTCCTCACAAGACAAGCAAACATAGTCTCTGTTATTAAGCCAAAAGGAGCAGATAAATCTGACAAATTTTTCTTTTCTGCTGTTTTTCTCTTCTTGGTTTATAAAAGGTCACAGTGTGAACCACTTCAATGCCTTCCACTGTTTTCTTTTACATTTTATAGTGCTTGCATGATCTCAGCGAGGGAGCGTATTTATTGTGCATGCCATTCAATTTAGATTCAACTGCAGCACATGATTACAGCAACTTAGAGGAAAAAAATGGCAAATAAGTCCCTTATGTAAAACCGGTAACTGAGCCAAAACAGTAGTGCCAGTTATTTCAGTGCCTCACACAGTGATTTACGAATTCACTGCAAACACATTTAATGATTTATTGGGACAACTGTGCATATTAACCATCTCTCTCGAAACCTTGGATGCAAACTACTTTTGATGATAATTTTTCCTTTTAATATTTTACAGAGAGGCATTAGAAGGTGACAGTGTGGAAAGCTTGTCTTTGCATCATACGTTTCAGTGCCACCCATGAGTTTATCCCTGCAGCCTCCACTATATTATTTTATTTGGGAAAATATATGCAATGTCTCATGGAAGAGTGAATACCTGCAGGACTGATCTGAATCCTACAGATGTTTAGTAAGCTGATGCGTAACCCTTTTTTTTCACACACGTGTGTTGCACATGCATGTGCCTACATGGCTCATTTAGACTGCTGAAGAGAGTGAGAAGCAATTTGTAGCTGGCATCACTGGTTGCCTTCCAGCCTTTGCCTATTGTTTCCTAATTTGCACGGATTAACCCTGCAGAATTTAGAAGGAAAAACACAGCTGAATGGAGGGTGGAGGGTTGCAAGTAAGGACAAAATAACTTTTAGGAAAGATCTGCCAAGTTCCTGACCTTACAGCAGTTCACACACAGATAGGTTCCTTGTATTTTAGGAGCGTATTTGCTTAGCTTTATAATAGTCTATATCACAAGCCTCTTGTCCAAGAAAGATATTTCCAAATCGTGTTTGTATTGATGGTAAATGCAACAGCTGTGTCAAACCTTTCAAACCATGTAGGAGACACCAAAATACCTCTTTATCAGAGAATGTTACACCTGCTGTCTTCTACTAAACCTGCAGCGAGGAATGACTAAATGCAGCCTATAAAAAGTTTTAAAGGTAAATGGAATTAATGAAAGCTCCAGGTTATTTCTTTAGTTTAGAATCTGAGAGATGCACTAGCTCAGATTTTTTGACCCAGTAAGGTCCCATCCCAGAACCTTATCTGTGTAATGGGAAGGTAAGAGAGCCAAGTTGCAGCACAAAGTAGATAGTAAGAGCTGTCTAAGAGTTGTAGGAGGAGGTTGGAAGTAAAGACTTGTTTCTCACACTCTTTTTTTGATCTTTATCATCCCATCTGGCTGGTTACCTGCAAATAAGACAGATACCATTATAAACACTTAAGAAGATATTTTTGTAAGCATTCAGAGAGGCTTGGATGATAATGACAGTAGAAAAGATTTACTGTCACTGCATACATACTGCATGCGTCTAGAGCTCAAATATCTCAATCGTGTTGGATATCTATTTTTAAAAGCTATATTTTTTAATAACTTACAGAGTCTCCAATGCACATTTACATGCTACAATGAGGTCATTTTTCTGGATAATTGGGAAACTGAAGTAATTGCTTGAAAAAGTAAACATTTCTTTTAACGTCCATGAAGCAAGCCTTAGACCTGTTTGATACCTATACTCCTGAAATTAAACAGTGGTTTACATCAACATTAAATCCATCTTGAGCTATCCTATGATGTCATGTGGCACTGCCAGGGCACGTGCAGGCTACTTCAATACCCTTCATTCATGAATGGGAGCCTCACTGTGATTTCACTTTTCCCCTAGGCAGCAAAAGGCAATATATGAAATGTGGTATCCGTATGATTTGCATGTATTTGTAGTATGCCTGTTGACAGCTTAAGACATCAGTGGGACAGACTGGCAGAGTTTCCTCTGTATCTTTTATTGCCTTTATGCTCCCCAAAGCATGACTGTGTGGCTTTACAGTAATTTACCTATTGACATACACATGTGGCAGCAAGATACTTTGACAGTGGTTTTGACAGTGTGGAAAAATAAGAAATCCAGCATGACTTACCACAAAGGAGAATGAGAGGGAGCCATGGCAGTTGAACTTGAGTAGTCATTCTTGACAATAGCAAAAAGCCAGAGCAGAGACAGAGAACAAGTGCCAGAAGTGGATCCTCAGCTCATCAGTCACTGATAAACTCAGCCCTCTAATGGGTGGCTAGATATCGTGTAATACTTCAAAAGGATGCTAGCATGTCTATCGGCTCCTTAATCTCTTTGATTAGTTCTGAATATTTCTTCAGTTAATATTTGGAAGCTTTGACTTCATTTGAATTGTTCTTGAAAAGCCTGGTTGTAATAGACAATTGTTGATTTGTATGCTTGATGCAGCTTCAAGTATTTTCTCCAAGGGAATCAGAACCTCCCAGGATTTCAACAAATCTGGGTGGATCTCTCTGCTGTTAATAGATATTAGTCACCTTCATTTTGATTTTCTGAAATAGCAGAAGTATCTGCTATAGACTAAATAGCCTTGTGTTGCCCTTGAAACTAGCTGATTGCACACATCACTTTCCAACTTCTGCATAGGTTTATCTTTCAAACCCACACATTCCCACAAAAACATCAATTAGATTTGCCATTGCACCTTACCATACTTCTCTAACTCTGGTATGATGTAGAAAAAAAGTAGTTTCTAGCTCATTGCTTCAGGAAATGAGTGCATAATAAGCTCACAACTGTTAAGCTATGGTCGGCTTGTTCTGACACTTAGCAGCACTGTCGGCGTTATTATGAATTGGAACAGGGCAGTACAGAAAATAAAATTATGTGATTTCTAAGGGCTCTGTTTTTGAAACAGATTCACACAAAAGGAGTGCAAGTTACCAAGTAGCATATTAAGGATAAGTTCACAAAAAAATATTATGAATTAGAGATTTCGCAAATGTCACCATAGATTGATCACAATTTTTTGAGAAGTTTCAGAAAAGCAGAACATATAAATGCCCCAGGTTTCCAAAATGTAGCTACTCAGTCTTTGAGGTCTCTGGGGTGAATTGACAAAGAACAACAAGTTAGACTGATTCTGCGTTCAGTTAGATGTCAAGCTGTGCAACACTTACGAATACTGCACCCTTCCACTTCCAGATGACAGCTAGGTTTCTTTGTCTGTGAGGGGAGGAAAAAAAAAGAATATATTTAGTTACCTATTGTCAGATAATGAGTGAAGCCTTGAAAGTGCTGCCAGCCCCTGAATGCTAGCTGTTAGCCCAACTGTGGGAAAGTGCTGTCTTTATATCAGGTCCATATCAGTAAATGGGGAAATGAGGTTGTACATAGCAACGGACTCATTAGTTTGCAAGTTTTATTTATGTACAAATACAGAGAAAAAATGAAATTTATTTTGAGCAGTAAAATGTGCAATGTGAAAGTATTAAAATCAATACAATATCTAGACAGGGTGTTTTACTGACAGCCTTAGAAAAGAATGTCCTCCAGTTCATCCACAGAACAGTCGCTATAAATGCACTATAAATGTATGTGTGCTCTCTGTAGCTGCATCATTTTGCTTACTGCTGGAATCTTGCTTTTTTATAGCTTTGGGTGAGCATGAAGCAATTGTTTGTTCTCTGTTATCAGTCTTACAAATGTAAGCCAAAGACATGGTTTAAGTGTAGGACCTCTCTAGCAAAGGAAAATATTAGAATTAATTCTAATTAATTGCAACAGCCAATAGCTCTACAGCACTGAAATCTTTGACCAGCAGTTAGCACAAGTGGGGGAACTCTCAGAGTTGGATGTTTTCTTCATTGCTTGACCAAAAACAATTCTAATTTTGACTTATTGAATAGTTTTTCTGGCAAGCAATATTTGAATAACAACACACACTCATCCACTTACAATAAACCTTCAAAGCAGTGAGGTCTGTGAAACAGGATCTTCTAGGTTAACTAGTCACACTCCCTTCTATCATTAAGTTTTGGTGCAACATATATATTTAAAAGAAAGCATTGACCACCACAGAAGCATCACTGTAGACCATACAGTGGTGGTGATGATCTTTGCCATACTGAATATACATCTAATTAATTTCCATACATTCCAGGCATGACCGGGCCTGCATTTTAAAAATGGCCAGAGAAGACTTCCTTTAATTCAGTATATGTCCTTTTACCTCCTTATTTCATCAAGGGTCTAGCTCAGACATGGGCTTAGCAGTGTTTGATTCTGACTGTCATTTCTCTCCAATTTCAGTCTGACAGTCTGTTTTGTGTTCAAGTTTGTGATGGAGAGCCTGTGCTTTGTGCTTTCCTCAAGAACAAAAAGAGTCACAACGGAATCTTTAGCAAATATTTCAGTATCTTGTGTGTTTTTGAAACTTCTGAAGTTTCTGGTGTTGAAATGCCTCTCTCTAGGAAAACAATGGAGATCTAAACATCACAGTTGAAATCCATGGCTCCTGAGGCTTTGATGCAGTAAATTAGGAAAGAGGGGAACAAAGGCCAAAAGGTTTTAAATAGAAAAACAAAAAGTTGCAAGTTATCAGGAAATATAATTCAATTTATTTTCAAGCCTCCTCTGAGATGGATTTCTCCATGAGAATAAAGATGAAGATAAACCAGGACCAGAAAAGACATTTGAGACATCTTTTGCATAGTAAAAAGTGTGATTACATGTCATGCCTATTTCTACACATGTAAAAATGTGTTTATAATCCATTTGTTCATTCAGACACCAGTCAAACCTGACCTACATACTAAGTTTTCATAAAAACTGTCTTCATGAGCACCAGAGAATCAAATAGAAAACAATATTTTTTTAACAGGTTAGGGGTTTTTTTTGTCCTACAGCCATTCCAAGAGTGTTAACAAAGCATTTATTACAGCGCTTCAGTGTATATATTTAATTTAGGGACAATATGTAATTTTTTTTCAAAAAAATAAAATAATCACATAACAAACGATCTTCCAGATGAAGTTCTAGCTAATTTCTAATCAGACCTCTCCAAATGTTTTTATAGTTCATTTAAAAACCCCAGATTTAACCAAATCTGGAGAGAAACTGTGCTAGGACTCTCAGCACAGAACAGAATTTGCTCATTAACAATTACTGTCTTTGAAGAACAGCCATGTGCTGACTCAGAGCAGTCGGTTCACTGATCAAAATATGAATGTTTTCCCATGCTCTCTGGGTAACCCCCCAGCTGTGCCGGCTGCCTGAAGAAGCTGCCTCAGGTGTTTTTTAACAACATTTGCAAACTTCTCCAACTGCAGAGATCTTGGTACAGGAGTGAAGTAAGCACCTGAAGTCAGGCACAGAATTCAATTACCCTGAAGTGTGGCTGCTTTGCCCTGCCCTCATTGTAAGTGAGCCACTGGATTTTTACACATGCTTTTGAACCCAAAGAGGGCAGGAATAATTTAGAAAACATCCAAATACTTCAATATGAAAATTTTTATATGCAGGATTTCCTTTCAGAAATGCCTTCTTTTTCTTTCACTTTTTGAAGTGCAAATTATTTTTACATTCCTTTTTAAGTTGCTAGCCACTTTTCGTGACTAATTCATTATCAAGCTTCAGCTAAAAATTTACCTCAGCTCTTAGAGGGAAAACAATGTCTTAAAAACTTAGCCAAAGAATAAAGCAAAGCACCTTGCTTTTTGTGTGAACAAAATGTTCTCAGTTGAACTTGGATTATTTTTATTAATCTTATTTTGTATTCAAACAAATTTAAGATATTAATGTTTGCTTGGAATCTGTTTGTCTTAACTCTTTTTTTCTTAAGTACAGCTTCTGACCTTAGAAGAGAGCTGGATACAGAATGGATTTTTGACTACTATTGTGCAACTTTAACTCAGATCAATCCCTGAAGTTGTTCCAAACAATGCTGCTGTAAGGGCATTGCAGAATCAGTAAGCAAAACGTGCCTTCCAAATCCTAGCCCCAGCTAGATGACAGATAAAACTGAAAAGTGTTAAATTGCTTAGTAGTTCATCAGTCAAATACAGGTCTGATTAGGATCATGCTCATTTTGTCTTACACAAGTAATTTTCAATAAAGTAAAGATTCACATTTCTAAAATTGCCTAGAATATAAGGAACTGGTTGATATCTTCTAAACTTTTCTGGGAAGTTTTCAACCTTTCTTGCGTCATTAGATTTCAGTAAGAGATGGAACAACACCTTTGTGAAGGGTGCTGGTGAGATAGCATCAAAACTGCACTACACAGCTCTGATCATCTGTGCTCTGGGAAGATCAGCAAAGTGAATTAAATTAAAGCAAGTGTCTCCTGTGAAGCGAGGGCAAACACTTGGTTGTCCAGCACAGAAAAAATGAAAAAGATGACTGATCTATGTGAGCCAGTCATGGGGATTAAGGGGATAGGAAAGAATTACTTAAACTAAAGGATACTCTTGGCCCGTGAACAAATGAGCTTGAACAATTCATGAATAAATGAAGCTTTCAGAAGAAGCTCAAGTACAAGGTCTGGAACAGTCTTGTAGTCAGGAGAAATGGATGAAACACTGACCTACTTTCAGCTGGAGCATGGTTAGTTACAAAAAGAGCTTGTATAATGCAGGTATTGAGAGGCCCAAAGAGCCCAAAAGGTCCCTCCCCAGCCTGTGGCCCTGTATTACAGGGAGTACAAAAGCGATAGCAGCATCCTGGCAGGGATCTTGATGACTGTCACTTTCCTCAATATTCTCATTGCTTTTCACATGTATCATTTTTCTTTGATTAAACAAAAATCAAATTAGCAAAATCCCTGCACTTCAAAGATTTTGACAGTAAAATATTTGAATAAGGGAGCAAGAAACAAAATTATATGCTGCAAGAAAAAAAAATACAGAACTGTCTCTTCCTTCTCCATCTAAAGTTTTTCTGTTCCTTGTGCATGCTTGTGATCTCATTAAGAGCCAGTGTTGATGGCTAAGCATTCTCAGTTTTTGCTAAGGTGAAATAAAAAAAAAAGAAGAGTCAATGGTATTTGCATATTCTAGCTTTTTTACAGATTCTAATTTTATGAGATTGTGAAATCAAGACTTTCTACTCTGATTATGATGACTAAAATTAAATCTGTGTTGTGGATGACAGTGGTGTCCATCTAGATGCGTTCTTTCCAATGATCCTAATCCACTTTCTCATTGGATAAATGGCAGGATCACAAATTCAGTTCTCTGCAAAATAGTAATTAATACGCTTCAAAACAATTTTAGCTGAAGCCAAGAATTATTTGGGCACAGGCAAGGATTAATGGGCACAGCTTTTTGTCTATAGCAATAAAGTAATTCAGGGGAGATCAGAAGTACAGTAGATTAGCATCTCCATTATGTGCCTGCCTCCTTTCTGAAAAAACCTCCCGTCAAAGCAATAAAGCAAGCTTCAGTCCCCATTGCTGTTCAGCTGAAGGCCATGTCAGGGCACATATATCAGCCTTCCAAAGCAGTAACAACACATTAGCTCATTAGTAGCTTCATACAAAACAGATCTGGAGTCCCTCAGTGAATAGTATATAGCTGCCTTTGTGTAGCCAGGATTTTGACAAAGCACTAAAAAGTGTTTCTTAAGCTCTAAGGAGGAGTGAGACAATGACAAAGCAGAGACAATAAAACATGGTATATCCAGTTAGGTAATTGCCGTAAACCTTCTTCCCTGATTAAATCTCCAAGAAGTCCGTAATGTTTTAAGACAGGCACCCATAGGCTTAATTCAATGATGTGACAGAAAAAAATTTAAAAGCCCCATATCTCATTTTTCTAATTCCCTTAGGCTCTGGGGGCTGAAATCACATGAAATTTCTCTTAGACTGAGGTTTTTAAGTGTCACTGTCCTTTCTTAAAGAAAATGGGATTTTAACGCAGAAAATTTAAAATAAGGGTCAAAATAATTTTTAGCTCAAAATTTCACCCTGTTGTCCATAGAATGTAGTAAATTCTGGTTGAGGCAGAGACACAGTATTTTGCTTATTTCAAGACATTTTGAGATCTTTTCTGGGGAGAGCCAGTTGATCCAAATTTTATGGATTAAATTGTATTTAGTCTCCCAAAGAGACAGAAATAGTGGGATCCTAATGAAACTTTCTTTCTGAGAAATAATTCATATATGGCTAGGCACTTTTGAAAAAGCTCCTCAGACATGTTCAACATCTTTAGAAAAGCAACTAAAAACCTTTGAAATTTAACTCATATATATTCAAAATCTAATTCCCACCAAATACTATATTTCTGTGAAAATGTAGCATTAATTTTCTATACGACTAGAAAGCCAGATGCTTACCACCTTCCTCAGAAGTCATACCTCCCTTTGGCACAAAACACATTTGCTGCAGCATTTACTTAATGCTGCAAATAAATGTCATAGCTGTCACAAAGTGTGACAAAAAAGCAACATCTCTTTCATGCAAATCTGACAGCCTTGGCAGGAGTTTTATTCTAAAATGTTGCTGGTAAAGAAAAGTCCATTTATGCAATACATATTGTAAAACATCCACCTCATAGAGTTCTCTCAAAAAGTAAAGGCTGAAACTGATCAGGGTAATATAGCACTGTGAATTCTCTCGCGATGGAAAAAGGTTTAAAAAATAGCATTCATTTACATTGGTTTGCCTTGTCTCCTCAGCTACGCTTTTTAAGGATAGTGACAAAAAAGAATCAGTTTACTGTGAAAAGGTATAATGTTGACAAAGATGGATTAATGAAAAGCAAAAATACACATTATTTATACAGAAACTGGAATTTCATGCTCTTTCTGAAGGCATTACAGAAAGATAAGGTAACATTTGAAGATATTCAGCCCCAACAATGTGGAAGAATGCTGTCACAGGACTGGATTATTGTATTTATCGTAAAGGCTCTGAACCTTATTATATTTATATATTGCTTGCCACAGGGTATTTTGAAAGTGGTGAGTACACTGGAAAACAGCTTGAAACGACCACAGCCAGTCATTCAAAACCCAGAAGGTTTGCCCACTGACTTCTCTCCCCGTTGCCAGTTTCTGTGAGCTTGAATGTCTGACTTCAGTCATTTCCTGAGCATTTGTCTGCATGGCCAGCTGTATGTCTCAGTTTAGTTATTCATTGCGGACCTTTCCATTTTGTTAAGGAGTATAGTTAGCTGTATTTAATATGACTTTATCAGTTTGAACTCTTCATAGAGTCCTCAGTTGTGAGAAGGGACTATACATAGAACTTTAATACTGATCATAAAGTAGTAATGATAAAACGCAAATAACACCTGCCACCTCATATGTACTAGTTTTTATCTGACCTTTGCTCAGAATTGTTTTTTCCTTTCTTTATATACCACTAATTATCTGTTGAGTTTCACATTTGCATGAGGTAGACGCTATTATCAGTAATTTGCAGACAAGGAAAATAAGATACAGATGCTGCATCTCCTTTTGGGAAATACTGGTAACTTGGCTACCAGTGCTGCTATTATCAAGGGAAGTTTTACTAAATTTCCTGAGAGAATAAAAACACTAAGTGACTTGTCCATGAGTCACTGGAGGTATTAGAAATTTAAACCAGAAGCCTTGTTACAGCTCCACATACTAACTTTAGGCAGTGCCTATCACCATACATATTTGATAAATTGCTCAAATCAAGTGATTATTTTTTCCAAAATAAATATCAAATGGCTTATTAAGTGTTGCAGCCATCATTTTACTTCTTCCTACACAGAAATTTAAAAAGGACACCATCACTTCTTATCCGAAAGAAGTTTTCATTCAAGAACTCATGTTTACTACCCATTTTTTCCTTTTTTTAAAAAATCCAGATATGGCAAAGTAGTTAAGCTGAAAATTTGAAATATAGAGTGTTATAGTGATTTGGGAAATAACAACCTCTTGGGTTCTGCTGTTTCATTTGAAGTTTTTTTGTTTTTAATAGCACATTACATATTGTGTCTTTTGGGAAAAACTGTTGATAATATTTTCTATAAAAATGTAAAAATCTAATTCAGATAGTGTAGATCTCAATTATTGATGAGTAATCCTCAGGATTATTTTGTCTATGTAAACCTACACAGTTTTTTATCTTAAAAAATGTTCTCATTTTTTATCTCTTACCCCAGCCTGAAGTGTCCATCACATAAGCCATCCAGTCACTATGTCTGTCATCCCTTTAAAACTCCTTTAACATCAGGTCTTCCAGAAGTGCCTTCTGGAAAGGATCTCTGAGAACTGGAGAACTTGTATAATCAGTTGTGCCTATATGTATAATTGAGCTAGAAGTAGTACATCATTATTTTTTGGTAGCTTCATTTGCCTAAAATACCTCAAAATTAATTTTTAAATGCTATAATGGCATTTTTGGTCCTGAATCTAGACAGAAACCAATGGCAAGAACAATCTGAGGTTTCAGAAGTTTTTAAAACAGGATCTGCCTGCTCTTCAGCATCACCAGTCTTCAGAATGAAACTGGAGCATAATCATCACCTTATTATCCTTTCAATGGCAGAATTTCCCAGATGTGTTCAGCTTTTTTTACAATAATTGTCACCAGTTTATTCACAGTGATATTGGATAAATGGGACAGTACAACCACCACTTTATTAAGATGAAGTTACAAAGGAAAAGCCTGATTCACCTTCTGGTGCAGCTAGTAACAGTTCAGGAACCAGGCAGAAGCAGGCAGAAATGAGGAATTAAAAGGAACAGGCTGGTGGGAACTGATTAAGGTCAGAAAAAAACCCTGAACAGTAGCAACTCCTTTTCATCCTATTGCCCTCTTTCAAAAAATTTTAACACAGAAAAAAGTCCTGCCTGCCTCTCCCATTCAAACAAGGAAATATTTCCATTTTCAGAAAAGTACAAGTCAATGCCTAAAAGCTCCTGCCTGAAAACAGAAGTAAGTTGGAATATGTGGTGGGAGCTGTAATTTGCTCATCACAGCCTGGTTCTTTTCCATAAATCAGGATTTGTGACTGGATTATATCACCCATAAAAACCTTGGCCAGAGATCCCAGGATGAACATCTCTCCCCTCATCCTGAGTGGAGATCATGCTGAGAGTGCTTTGGTAGCAAATAAATACAGAATACGGGTTGTTCAGCTGACTCTCCAACTTTCTGCTGAAAGGCAGGTACAAATGTCAAAGTTGCTCCGGAGAGTGAGAGGCCAGCGCAAGAAGGGGGAGTTAAGAGTTCAGTGTATTTTTGCAGTAGTCAGAGCAGAGAACGAAGAAAGGAGGATGTAAAAAGAAAAAAGCATCCTGTCTTCTCTGAAGCCATAGAAGCATGATAAAAATGGGTTTGTGAATGTTCACCAAGATCTTGCCTGTGCTGTTTGTTAGCTATACCAATTTTTCTAAGTCCTCTGTATGATCATTCAAAACTTGTGGCAGTGACACCGTTTCAGACAAGTCCCAGAACTGCTTTTCTTTTTGCCTACTTGAGGAACTGCTTTGCCTCTGCTCCCACTGAGGTCAGAGAAGATTACACAGGCAGCATGGGTGATGAGAGCTGGGCTTGAAGGTCACAGTCACAATTGGTACTAAACCCACCCAATTGCTGTATACTGGGAAATTCAAAGTCTTTCCTCAGTCCTGTTATGACAGGTTTTTGCTTCCATGATCACAATGATTCAATGGATACTGACTGCAGTTTAAACTGAGGGATAAAAAAAATATGGGTACCAACAGTAACAGAGAGAACCATGGTGGCAAAGTACCCCTAGAGGAATAAAAAGCAAAGGACAAGGTAGAAGATCATTCAGGAAAGAGCAGACTGCCACAACACCACTGGTGCATCTCTCCTTCCCAGCAGTGAGTGCAATGACAAGCCATTCTTTCCAGCAGTTCAGGGTGTCTCTACCAAGAGAGTCACTAGCCAAGAAATTACTTACAAAGCCATCCTGCCATCCTTTGCAGGAAATGTGTCTGGATGTTCTCAGCAGATCCCTTCTAACACTTCTGAGGTTAGGATTTTGTCTGAGCTCTAATAGGGGTAGGCAGGTAGGCACCTTCTGCTCAAGCAAGTTTTGTTCCCAACAGCTGTGGCTTACCTGTTAAACTTAATGCCTGTGAATCTTTAGGGTTTACTTCTTCCCCATAGCTGTGTTTTGTTCAATAATCTTCATCACTGCAATTATTCTCAAAGAGAATAAGAGATGATTGTTACAAAGGCATAGGTACTGATGGTAGATATAGCCAGAAAGCTGGGAATGAAAAAAATCACTGAGGAAATATTTGTTTTCTTGAGATAGTTATGGGTTATTTGATTTGATTAGCAGGAGTTAAATAATCTGTTTATTTGACAGCACATTTTAAAAGACCATTGAAAACAGATCACTGAATGAGCTGGATGGAGGCCACCCTTTGTCTCAGACAGATGGATGGATGAGAGGAAATGCATTCAAGACAAGTTTCCTGTGCCTCCATTTGGGAGGAAGAAAGGAGGCCCCCAGCGGACACAGCTTTCAACCCCATAAGCATACTTTTGCCTAAGCAGGACAAATCTGAGTATGAGTCGGGGGGATAAAATGAGACTAAAGTCTCTGAAACATAAACATATGAATGACTTTTCTTATTCTTTGGCTTTGTCTTTTTCCATTGTTTCAAATTCACATTATTTTTATTTTTAATAAAAGTAGATGATTTTTTGAACAAAAAGCAACTTTGTTTATCAAATACTAAAATGTTTTCATTCAAAAGCACGGAAAAGAAATATGTCAACTCTAATAAAACAGCAAGACCAGATTCATGAAACCATGACATATTAGTAGAAGACTGTCATATTGAACCTCTACTTTTTTCTGAAAATAGCTCTCCCAAAATTTGACATCCAACTGTACAAAAATTTAAAGACTACCTATTTCCCAACAGCAGCCAAGTGCCCTACCTTTCAAACATCTAAATAGACAAGTGAAAATCCTTTTACTTAGTTAATAGGTCTGTTGGCTCCTTCCCATCCTCTGTTCCTTGAGAGGAAGGGCCATCTCCACTGCAGCCACTGTCTACATGCTTGTCAAGGGGTGAATCCTGGTCCCTTGCTTAATTCTCCCTATCAAGAGTGGGTTCAGCTGGTCACTGCAGATAAATCCATCTATTTTCTTCTTTGGACTCCTCCATTGGAGGACACCTGACCCCATCCAGGAATTTGTTCTGCTTTTCCATAAACCAAATACTTTGCTCTGTGGTAGAGGGGTTTTCTCCTGCTGTTTCCAGTTGTCAGCTGTCTCTTATCATCAGAGGCAACCTGTATCTTACCAGTCACTGACCTGGATTTCAAAAAGGAAAATGAATGAAAATCAAGTCATTGGAAAATAGCCTGATTTTTTCTATCTGGGATTTCCTCTGCCACACAAACCCCTCAGTCTAGTAAGGAGTCCCACCAGGAAGCCCTCATCTGGTACTCCTCACATGCGTTACCTTCACAAGAAAATACTTTTTCTTGTTTTATTTAAGGGTAACCAATTTAGAGTTTTCTTTAATCACTTTTATACAGCCTACCCGAAACTATCATCTTTGCTTAGTTGGAGAAGAATTCCAAGAGTCTACAGATGCAAATCTATAGAGTTATCTGCTAGCCAATAGTCACTGCAAAAGTCTTGGTTCAGAAAAGTTAAATTGTCTGGCATTCACTCAGGTTTGTCTTGCTCACTAAGTCAAGGTCTTTATTTGCATTGTTCATAACCAGGTTTGTGTCCGCCCCCCTGTTCCTCCCCTTCCAAGTAGCTTCAGCTGTAAGCCTCTGAGGGATCTGGTTTCATATTTCTTTTATGATACTTTTGAAACAGGAGGATTTAGAGTCAGAATGTTGTCACAGTGCTCTTTGGAAATGCACACTGATGACCTGGGAAACCAAAATAGCCCTCAGAACAGTTAAGGAAAGTTTGCAGGATTCCTTCATGCAAAGCTGGGCACCCTGAAAGAAAAATGCTTTCGAGTTCAAACTGTTGTTTATTTTGGAGCACGTTTCTCTTTCTGCTTTCAGTGGTGACCTAGAAATGAGCTCACCATTGGAAGCAAATCTGTCTTCTGTTTCCACTCCTAAAGGATTACCTACTCTCTGAAGCGCATGGGGTTATTGATGGCCTTACACCAAGATTATGATTTGGAAATCTGTGAAAAAAATAAATACACACACACATGTGACACTGACAGATAGAAGTTAAAAAACTTGTTGAAACATTACAATAAAAAAGAGATTGAATTTGTAATAAATAGAAGGCTTCCTATATTCATAAACGTTCTGCTTTATGCCTGAACAGGAACATATCTATCTAGCATGGCTATGCAGGAGAACAGCAAAAACATAGTTTTGTAAAGTGCATATGGGCTATGTAGCATTTGGCAGCATCTCAGACTGAGATCCAATTAACAAACAACCTCACTTTGACTTTGCGTGGGGTTAACACAGTTTTCTACAAGCAGGTCATGTGAACCAGTGCTGCTGGCGTTTGATTAGTGCTTCAGTTCGGAGGCTGATGACAAACCAAGCAAAGGCTGCTCTGCCCATCACTCCATGCTGAAGATGACCAGCACTGCAGAAGATGACTAAAGTCAAGCACCAGATCTCACCAATGTCACTTTTGACAATGTGTAGTCCATGGGACTTTGAAGGCAAGCAGTGTCTGCCAGCAGGGCCAGCATGTGAAAGAGGCACATGACAGCCACCCACGATGTCGTTGCCAAAGATGCCCTCATCTTGATTTTGTAGCACCTCCTGCTCTCCTGACCTTGTGAGTGCACACTCCTCAATCCCTTTCCCACGCAGGGACAGACAGGTCCAGGATATATTCTGTAAATGCATTGGGAGCTTTGACATTTCAGCCTCTGCCTCGTGTTATGGGGAGGATTTTCAGAGCCAGTGACTGACAGCTAGCCCACCAGCACGCAGAGGTGGAAACCTTTTTAAGTTGAGTCAAAGAGAGATGGCTTTAGTTTTCCTCTTGCAGCAGTTAACTTATTAAACTGAATATTGACAAAAAGCCAGATACAGTAGTGACAGACATGGTACAACACCACAAGCAGAACACAATAAAAGACTAGGCTCAAGCATCTCTATTTGGTCAAGTGTCAACCTGCTTTGAAGTCACTTATTCTGAAACTCCTGGGAAATTACCTGGGAGCTGATTTCATGAGTTTGCTTTGGTCTCTCCTCATACATACCTCTCCTTGTCCCTTTCCTGCCCTTTGTCTCTGTCCTTCACACATTTCAGAAGGAAGGATTATAAAAAACCCACCATAAAACCCAAATCTACATGTGCAGGAGAGAATTCTCTTAAGTCATTCCTTCTCTTTTTTCACTGATGTATTCTCTCAAGAGTGATAATCATCTTCTTTGAAATGCAGGTCTAAGACGGAAGGAATTTTTATCTGGAAGAGTAATATAAATTAGCTTTGACTGCCAGTTTCCACTGATTATTACTTTCCAGGCGGAATTCCTACAAATTCTTGAGGCATGACCTCTGATGAAAAAATAAACCCCTTTAAAACTTGTTTGAGAAATTCCAGATAACTTTCACAAGAGATTTAATTTTAGAGCATTAACACAATCTTGGTTGGAAAGATAAAACTACAATGCAGTTATTTGGTAAGAGTCATTACTGAACAGTGAAGTCATTTGAGCTTATTTTACTGTGCTTATCTTTTTGCTCTCTTTTTCCCCTCCCCTTCAGACTAATTTTATTATGCATTACTCAGTGCACTCTGGATTCACCCTCATAAAAGGATAAAGTATCTCAGCAGATATCCAGGCTTAGGCAGTCAGAGTAAACTCACAAGCCTTAGTTATCTACACCAAACAGCCGGTGCATAGGGTATCGTCTACATATTGTCAGTTAGTGTTCATTAGCTTGTAAATCTTGCGTTTGTGAGGCTTAAGCAAAGGTAAAAGCTGCCACAGATAGAAGAGAGCTGTTTGAAATACCAGTGCCAAGCACTCAATGGCAAATGCATCTTTGAATCTGATTTTGCCTTTCCTGAGCAAATTAATTTAAAAAATTTGCACCAGCAAATCAAGAAAGCCACTGTCTTGCACCTCTATTTGATCTGCAGATGCATGAAGAACACGTTGGAAGATATTAGCTTTATTGCAATAATTTTCATACTTTTTGAATGTTTAGGGCCAGGCTCCCTGATTCTTTCCTTGCAAAGCATGCACGCGCTGCGGTGAGGTGTCTTGACTCTGGAGCCATGCAAGCTCATGCTGAAGGAGCTTGCCAGCCTCAGTGCAGTCCTGCAATAGCACCTGCCCACTCACACCCGGGTGCTTGAGCAGAGCCATACAGAGTGGATGCCTATCTTTAACTTGAATTATACCGTGGAGGAGTGGAGCAGCAACACTGCCCGCCAAAGCTTTCGCAATCACAGCCACTGCCAGGTCAGCACACCTGCCTCAGGGCTAATGGATGAAAAGTGCAGTGCTCTAAAGGCAACAAGATCCAAATATGTGGGGGCCTTGGGGGAGATTATTTCTGTGTCCTCACATTTAACTTCAGCCCTGTCAACAGCATTATAGCTGGCTGAGACTTTCCAAAGCAGAACAGAGAGATCACGCACTGGTTTCCACTCACTCTGAGCAAGAATTAGCAGCTGGCTACAGTCCCATGGAGAAGTCCAGCTGCACTCTCACCTGTACCTGAGGCAAAGCATATTTTTTTTCAGCCCAACTTCTGTCTTCTAAAGTGCTCCTCTTCCCACACAAGCATTAACAGCTAGTACTCCAAGGCCTACCAAGGGATGACACTGGCTGCCTGCACATAGGCACCTGCCCAGTATCAGTATGCTGGTCTGTCTTATGTCTCTGTGGGAGTAAGCACCAACTGAGTACAGGAAGCTGCACAGGTCATTAGAAGCTTCTTTTATGTGTGAGGACCAACTTAAAATAAAGCCTAACCTTTCCTTCCTGACAGCTGCTTACAATACTACTTCAGAAATTCACTGCCCTGCATGAAAGGAGCATGATCACTTTCTGCCTAGAAAAATAACCTTTCAGGGAACATGTTTCCATTTGGAAAAAGTCCCTGTTTTCCTGCAGAAACATCAAATTTAGTCCTCCTTCATCCCATTTGTTTTGTCATTTTCTAATCCCTTCTTTTCCATTAGCCCACATTGCTCATCTTACTGGCAAACTGGAAGAACAAAGCAGGGAAGGAAGGAGGAAGGCAACCCAGAATTTGATAACCAAAACATCCTTTCTCTATTTCTATTCTTTTTTTTCTAGTCATTAGGCTTTCAGCTATACTTCATTGCTTCTGGCTCTGTAAGGTCAGAAGTATATTACATGTTTATCTCTTCCTCTTGTCAATGCTTCTCTATCAGCAATCGCTGCATTATTTCTTTCTAAAACTCCATCCATGTAAAGCTCCTTCTCCCCTCTTCAGCTCATCCCAGCAGAAGGATTTCAGCTAGCTGAACTGGTAGTAACGTAATTCTGGCTGAATAAGAAAGAGAAAGTAGATTTAAGCTCAATGGTTACTTGAAGCAATAACTGCATCCAGCAGTCTCTTGACATACATGTGTACCTGGTGTTTAGGTACACACTATTTTGCCCTTTGAGGAGTGCCCAGCTGCCTTAGCCAAATTAGCCAGTTTCTCCATTAACTTAGCTTTATGGACCAGCTTATTTACAATGTGTAGAGTACAAGTGCAGGACCAATAGTGCAGCTAAGCAGGATTCATTCATTTGCTTGCAATAAATGCACTTGAAGAGCAAAAATGGGGGGGGGGGGGATTTGAAAGCCAAAACTTTCTTTGTCGTTTTATGAGTATCTCCATATAGTACCCATTGGAACAGGTCCATTCCTTGCTTCACCAAACTCATTTACCAGAGTTGGACTAGATCTCACTCCTCTGAGAAGTGTAGGCTTTTGTTTTTAATAAAACATGTGGGCCAAATTAGCATGTAAATAAATGAATGACTTTCAAGAATCCCAGATAACACTCGCTGAGCAATGGGTCAGGCCAGATTTAATCTAAAAATCTTTCTGCTGTGTGTAAGTGATTATGTCATAGCATTTGTCTTTAATTACTAAACTGTTTCCAAAGGCTTGACTCATGGCATGTTTCTCGGTTAACCACAAAACTTGTACTACAAGATTTGCCATATAGATTCTTTTTTTTCCTACAGCATTGTTAAGCCCTGGCTCCTGAAAAAGGAATGTAATGATCTCCCAGAGATAGACACTTGATCTTTACAGTAGTGAGAGGGTTTTTTTAAAATAAAGTTTCCATATAAAGGAAAAAAAGGCACTTTGGACTCCTAAGGAATACTGCAACATTCTTAATATTGACAGCAAACAGCATAGGTGAAAGTGTTTCAAATACATCTATTTAAATATCTCTGTATAAATCCAAAGAAGCACTTTTGTAAACCTATGTAAAATTATTTCTGTAATAAGCTGTACCTTTTTCTATATGCCATGATAGCCAACCCTTGCCAGCAGCAGATATTTCAAAAAAAGACTCAGTCTCTCCTTGTTCCTGGCTGTATAATATTTCTTGATATCTGTGAACCCTTTCCTATGTACAATCTGAAAATGATGAAGTGTACCAGCTACTCTGAATTAACAGGTCAATCTGAAAAAATATGTTTGATGATGGAAAAAGTAGGATTTTCTTTTTCTTTTGTTATAAGGAAAGTGTTGAGCTGACCACTCAGCTCCAAGAACACTGTAAGATTGAGCTGGTATCTTTGTAATTCATAAGTAAAGTCAGAGGAGGGAGAAGTGATAAGCAGAACCAACTTGCAAGAATAAACAGGAAATTTAATATGTCTTTTATCTGCAACTCTATAACTTGTGTCTGATATAGGGAAAATACAGGTATCAAGGGATGCAAGCTGATGGTACTGAAAGCAGAGTAGAAGCAGGCTCCTGCTGTCTTTCAAAGGGAAATACAGTAGTTGAAGACTGTCAGGGAAGAAGCACATTCCTCCAGTAAATTTATATGGTACTAGAGGTACTTCCATAGGAACCGTTTAACTCTCAGCACTTCAGATTATGGTAAAGCTGCTGAATACCCTTAAGAACATCTCCATTTCTTCAACTCCTCTGACTGCTGGCCTTACCCTCCCCAGTCATGGGGTAGGGGTCCCCACACAGCACACATAGCCCATTGCAACCATCTGACTTGCCACAACACACAAAAGGAGACTTACACTGAACTTCTTAGGCTCAGATGACTGACCAGAAACATTGAGGAAAAAACCATATCAAACAGTCACTAAAACAAGTAACATCTGAGAAAAAAAGGACACTCGCCCCTTGACATGCCTAGAGCAAAAAAGCTGTCTGTACTCCCTACAGCACTCACCACAACTCACTCACTAGTCAGAGGGTTCATTAAAAAACGATAGTATGGGGGAGTCATCTGACCTTTATAAGAAGCAGTGATTGCCGCTGAGTAGGATAACCTTGTTCAGCTGTCGGCTGGCTCTGGCAACATCAGGAAGTAAGTGCTGGGGTTTTCAGGTTATAAAAGGGTAGAGAATGACCTGGGAAAGTTGTTTTGTTGTAGACTTAGTACAGCTGAGGGGAGCAGGTGTTTTTGAAGGTAGTGTCAAAAGGACTGGAGCTTTCTATCTGTAATAGTAAGCTAACTCTGAAAGCTGAGGGGGGCAGTTTATTTCTAAACCTGTATGCTAGCAAGGGAAATGCCAGTTTGTACACTCTGGACTACCCTGTATTGCTAAAGTTAATTAAAAAGTGTTCCCTATAAGAAGTAGCTAAAAATTGGACAGAAGCAGGGAAATCAGAGTCAGGTCAGGGATAATACAGATTCAGGTATCTGTTTGCTGTTGGGGTAGCCCTGATGGGTCTAGCAGTCATGGCAATTCTGGTCACTTCTTAATTTTCCTATTTTCAGGGTAGGCTGGGTTTCTTTCTGTTTTCCCCACTCCAGGGGATAATTCACCATCTATAGCTACTAGATCTTGCTGGATGATTCCTGTCATGAGTGGTGTCCCCCAGGGCTCAGTTTTGAGTCCAGTCTTGTTTAACATCTTTATTAATGATCTGGATGAGGAGAGTGAGTGCTCCCTCAGTAAGTTTGCAGATGACACCAAGCTGGGCAGGAGTGTCGATCTGCTCGAGGGTAGGAAGGCTCTGCAGAGGGATCTGGACAGGCTGGATCCATG
>Ga0181612_183792_pt1 | contig 23413 bp, 16 predicted proteins | sample HoacroProtozoa21_FD_119630 | JGI IMG/M metagenome (GOLD analysis project Ga0181612, IMG submission 119630) | Hoatzin crop microbial communities from Cojedes, Venezuel. Combined Assembly of Gp0051906, Gp0051904, Gp0051908
CTTGAACATTTCCAGGGAGGGGGCATTCCACAATTTCTCTGGGCAATCTGTTTCGCTGCCTCACCACCCTCATGGTAAAGAATTTATTTCTCATATTTAATCTACCCTCTTTTAGTTTTAAGTCATTACCCCTTGTCCTATCACACCATGCCCTTGTAAAAAGTCCCCCTCCACCTTTCTTGTAGGCCCCCTTCAGGTACTGAAAGCCTGCTACAAGGTCTCCCCAGACCCTTCTCTTCTCCAGGCTGAACAATCCCAACTCTCTCATCTTCAAGGCTAATGAGAAAGGACTGGAAGTGGGAGCTTTGCTGATCATAGAACCATAGAATCATTTAGGTTGAAAAAGACCCTGAAGATTGTGGAGTCCAACCATAAATGTAACACTGCCAAGCCCACCCCTAAATCATGCCCTTAAGTTCCACATCTACACATCTTTTAAATACCACCAGGGATGGTCTCTCAGCCACTTTCCCGGGCAGCCTGTTCCAGTGGCTGATAAATGTCCCAGTTAATGGTGGTAGAGGGATGTCATCATGCTCTGGCCAAACAGTCTTTTCGGTTTGTGGCAGGAAGAACGCATTGTCCATATGGGCACAACCACCTTTCTAAATCACATCCCTCTGGACTGCAACACAAGCCCCCAGCCCTGGGAAGCAGACTCAGTCTTAGGATGTTGTCATCTTAAGACTTAGGATGATCTGACTGAAAGGGTCCTCTCTTACATTGAGAGCAAGATGAAGCTGAGGCTTCTCTGCCTTTTACTTCTCCAGGTCGCAGGAGAAACAATCCAGAAACAGAATCAAACCTGTTGAGCCCCAAAACTGGTTGCTTCCCTGTGCAGGAGGCCTCCTTCTCCCTGTGAATATGCTTTGTTAGAACAAATACATTTTTACTTAAGTCAGTTGATGCACAGCACTTGTGAGGGTTGGTGCTTCCTGACCTGTGTGTCAGGGAAGGAGATCCTCCTGCCTCCTCCTGGCTGGACTGCCTGGGGAAAAATGGTGTGTTGTGGAGGCCAGAGTGGAGAGTACAATTAACCACTTCACAAACGAGACCTAGGAAAAAGAGAAAGAATGGTATCTTAAAGTGGATTGTATGAAGAAGGAGGCAAGATCTGCAGTCCTTTACCTGGATGGCGGGAGGACCATGCAGCAGTTGGGGAGCTGGGAAGTCAGCCATGTGGGCTGCCCCGACACAGACAGAGAATGGGAAGGGCAGCACGGCAGAGTTCAAGTGATGGCTGCCGGCTGTGTTTCATCTCACCTGGTGGAACACAGCAGAGATCAGGCAGCCAAGCAGCTTTCAAAAAGAAATCCTTTTAGTTTTCCTTATGAAATCTTTTCACTTTTAAGGAGATGTGTGTGATAGAGCATGAGAGATTATGTGTGAGACTAGCAACAAAACTTTTACACTTCGTTAATTTGTATGAGGATAGGTCGTGGTTGCTTTTTGAGAATCACATTTGTTAAAGTGCTTATTGAACATGGAGCTGGGCTAGAAACAAAGATTTATTTATTTATTTATTCATTTACACTTCCAATTTAAAGATTAAATTCTCATTAGAAGACTTATAGGAGCTTTTCATGATTTCATTTAAAACCATTTTGCTGGAAATTTCATTATCTAGAGGTTTTGGATGTAAAATCTTTAAAGCAGCTCTAGCAAAAAGGTAAATAAACATCACTTCTGTAGTTCCTTTTTCAGACATCTGAATTATATAACATTATTCCAGTGTATTAAAACTGTTTTTACACCAGTGTATTAAAACTATTTTTACATGCTTACATTACAGAGACCTTAATTTGCTAGAGTTCAAGTACTACTGCTATGCATAAAGTACTCCGTGAGGTACACCCATATGTTGTCGAATTCTCATGAACGTGTGCACTGATGTTGATCCACAGGAAGCCTAGGGGTTCTTTCCTTCCTTCTTGTACACTGATTATTTCTGCCAGGCCCGGAGTAATCTGTGTGAGAGCGTGGGGGCCAAGGCTTGGTGACAGGCTGTACATGCAAACAGATAGCTTGCATGATGCTTAGACGTCTTTTTTCCTGAAGGTGCCGTGTAGCAACATCTTTGAGAAGACAGCGTGGGGCAGATGGGAAGGACCTGGCCCCACTGCTTTGGGGTTGGGGTTGGTTGGTGCACAACGCCCCATTAAAATAGGGCCCAGAAATGCTCCTTCTCAAGCCCTGTATGTAAAGACATCAAACGTAAACTGTCTAAATATGCCAGAAAGAATGATATTTTCATGTTTTTGTGCTAAAAATGGGTAAGGGAATTGTCAGGACACTCGTAAGGAAAAATTATAATGAATGACATTAAATATTGACTTAAAATATCTGTTTTGCCACCCCTTTCTTTTATTTCACTATGCAGTTTCTTCAAGGTAAAGTATGATTTTTCTGTACCCTCCATAATACCTTATAATATATCAGAACAAGATTATCTTGGAAAAATCAATCCACTTTATTCAAATGCCATTTAAAATATCAGATCTTGTAGCTATTACATTTCTGATCTTTTCATTGTTAAGCCTGTGTCATGGTTAATTAAAAATGTAAATTTTTTTTGAATGTAGACGGCTGAAAACCTGACTGGAAAATCATATGAGGGTCTTATTCTGAGTGATTAGTAACATGCTAAATAATCACACCTGTGTAGTTGTGTCTTTAAAACACAAAAAGGCGGTGATGTAATAGGGACAGTATTTACTGGTGGGATCAGTAAGATGCTGTATGTATTAATAATTTATGGGAAGAGATCTTCCATTTTGCACTGAAAATTGCACAGTTAAGTGGACACTGAATGATTTTTCATGCTAGGGAACCTATGTAATGTTGTGTTCAGTAGGGAAATGGGTGTCAGAGTCTAGCCAGATATGAGCAGAACTTAGTTAGCATGTCATAGACTCAGGTCTTTACCTGATATTTTATTTAGTGAACTGGGTAGTCATAGTAAGTGACTAGGACTTATTCATAATAACACTTTTGACATGCAAATGCTCATTATTCTAGTTATAGAACAACACTGAATGCATTCCTGTGCATGAAGATATCTTCACATTTGAATGGTTTCTGCTACTCCTTTGATTTTAAAGTAATAGTTATCATTATGTAGAGCTCTTCCTCAGCTGTGATTATGCATACCAAGCAACCTTTTGATTTTACCTGAAATGGAATATTAGGACTTTGAGCTGTATGTTATATCTGAGCACATATGTGCACATGCACACATGGGTATTTGCGTTGTGACACAATGCAAACACCACAGGCACACGCACATACATGGAAAGAGAAAATTATTTTTCTCGTGCTTATTTTCTTGGCACTTGCAGTTTGGTTAGATGTGAGATAGATGAAACATTTGCATCTACTATCTGCATAATGTGTTCTATACAAAATGATTGCAGCTAATGCAAAAGACAGGGTGGCATGTTTTCAGTTTTAATGGGGACACTCAGAAAACTTCCAATCTTTCTTGACATTTCTTATAGCAAAATAAATGTGGCCTAGGCTGGAGTGTCTATTATGAAAATAAGAGAAGAGCAAGTCAATTATATTTCAATGACTGAATAGCCAGGGGTCCTCATTAAAATGATCAGAAAGGCTGCAGTGTTGCTTTCCTGTATGTAGCCACTGATTAAGTTGTATAAGAATGACATGGCCTTTTTGGGAGAAAAGCAGAGTACGCCGTGGTCTCTAGCCAGCCAGCCAGAAACCGTTGACACTTACAAAAGTGAGATGCGCACTCCATCAAGAAAGGGAAGTTACTACTTATGGGGTCATGGACTCCTGATGTATTTAAAAATAGTTGTGGCTGTTTTATTGGGCACAGTTGTAGAACGCTTTGAATTTGCAATAGGTTGTATGAAAATGCCTGCGGTATGGTGGTGATATGGTATGTTTTCCTTTCCGCTGGCTTCAATGAAGTATACATAGCTTAACAGAATGGTAGTATTATTACAATCTTTGTGTATTTGAACCTCTAAGCAATATTTTAGTTATCAGTTCATTACTATTCATTTCTTAGAATTTAAATTCTTCTTATTTGCCAATTATTTTTTTGGTATAAAATGTTAGGAGAAAAAGGCTGGGTAATTTTTTCCCGGGAGAGACTGTATCCTGAAACAGTAAAGAGAATATTTGTTTAAGCCTCCTGAGGGTCTGCAGTCTAAGGAAATGCAGTACTGCCTAAGATCTGCTAATCTGATATCAAGTGGCTGTAGAATTTCTTAAAAAATATATTTTCCCTTTTCCTGTTAGTTAATAGACCTTACACATTTATTTAAAAATAATTCCTCTGCAATTATATTTTATACAATTTCACCTCATAAAGGAGACTTGTGACAAGGATTGTTATAAAGAGATATACCTTACATTTCTTTTTGTTATTGGAAAATGATGTAGAATGTTAACATTTTGCATTTGAGTGATACAAAGCAGAACAACACCAGTGTGTTAGTAAAGCTGTCATGGTTCAAGTTTCTTCTCCTTTAAATATATTACATCATTAACATTTTCTGAAGATGAATTGAGAAATAAAAGACAAGATTTAATAGTAATCTTTTTGTTATTAGGACAGCGAAGCAGTTTGAAACAATAATCTTCATCTTCTACCAAGGTGAAAGTACACCTCAGCATTGTCTTCTACTTTTATGATCTGATTCGAGTAAATAGTTTTAATGCAACAAATTAAACCAAATAAAATCTCCGCTATTTCTAACTGCAAGTACTAGTCACTCTAAGCTTGTATTCCAAGTCAAATCAGATCATACAGTGCTCCATCATTGACAATGATGTTTCATTACAAATTAAGACAATTTGAGATTTATATTACAGTCTGCTCACATTTTGATGAAATAATTTTCAGTCTCTAGAAAGCCAGTAGTAAGAGACACTATAAGCTAAATGCATTAACATATCAGGTACTCAAAACTAATTTAATTTACTAAAATTATCTAATAATGCAGCTAAATAATGAGGCTCTTCATTTACCATCGAGGACCTCAGTAACGGACAAGAGAAACTGCAAGTGCTGGCAGTCAACAATACAAGAATTGGTAATTTTGCCAATTATTATGTACAACAAGATGCCTCTTTTAAAAGTTTTTGGTTCTTTATTTACAGTCATAGCATCTAAACAGGAGTCAAATTGTCTCTGCCCAATTAACTTACAGATGCATGAGTTGCTTTAATTCTTTTCCATATAGTTTCTGTGATATTTTGACTCTTTAAAGTGTTTGTGGAATTCACTCAGTCATTATTTCTTGTTTAGTAGATGCAGAATCTCTTTGTATTAAAGAGAATTTGGTTTATTTTTCTTCTTGTAAGTTAGCAATATGTAATAAAGCTACATAATTTATATGTCTTAATTTGTGCAACAGGAGTAAAATTAATAAATATGAACCAGTTCATATGGCTATTTGTGTGTAAGGAGAGACATGATTATAGATATAGTACCCTGAGTACGAATGCAGCATTATGGTGCTTAATACCTGAATTTGGTTCAAAACCAATGATGTGTAGATGTCTTTTCTCTCAACATTTTAGCAGCCGGTCTAGTCAATATTCTCAGCAAAATGTGGTGCTGAAATTACATAATGACTAAAGAAGATAAATAGAGTTATTTGCTGGAAAAAAATATTTAAAAGTTTTGAACATTCAAGAGTAAGACTTGAGATTTCTTAGGGTACTCTGGTTTTGTGCTTCTTAGTGTGCACAGACACGTGAACAAATTAAAAATATTCTTCAGAGTGATTGAGGACATCTTTTTAGAAACTTTGCTATCCTTCGCTAATTTACTTCCATAGATTTATGATTTGTGTGCCAAAATATTTTTTTTTTAACAAAAGCAACATAAAGGAGTACATTATTATTTTAAAGTAGTTAATGCTATAGCGGCAGTCCTCTGACAGGGAATCATCATCATCATACCACAGCAGGCTATTCGTCTGACTGATACAGCCTTCCAGACTGCCTAAACTCATCTGAAAAATCACCTCAGAGTTTATGTTTCTGAGGGGAAACATCTTCCATGAGCTGGATATGACTGTAGTCTGTATGTAGAAGTTTCAAGAGCAATTTACCATCTTTCAGAGGCAGAATTTCTTACGTGACCTACTCAGCTCTCTATGGACACGTATGAAAGAAAAGGAAGTTTGCAGGAAACATTTTTGTGTTATATTGTTGTCTGTGTCTTTATTTAAACCTTCATTTTTCTAGTAAGAAATGTAATGCAGAACTTGAGTTATGGAAAGTGTGCTGTGCACGTTTTAAGCGTTTAAGTAAGATTAAAGTTGAGATCAAGTTACTCTATGTGAATTCAAACGCAAAATATCCTCATTATAATAATTCATAGGGGAAAAAACCCCACAGTTGTAGAATCAGAACTTGCCAAACATGACCTAATGTCAGCAATGAACTCTACTTTAACCAGCCTTTCAACCTGTGTATCGTCAGAGTAATTGGTCTTTTAGTTGATTTGACTAACTGACAGCTAAGCCACTAATAATTACCTGTGGCAGCATTTATATTTTTTCTTTTACACTATAGCACAACATCAATGCATGTGTTTTAAATATTAACAGTAGTTGAATGTTTAGATTATAATTTAAATAATTATTTATAGAAATATGATTACACATCTGTGTCTACAGTAGAGAGACTTTTTAATTTGATTAAAGAGAAAACAGCAGCATATCTGCCCATCTAATTTTGTGGTCAAACTATTCGTGACTTCTAATAATATATTAATTTTGTCAATTTGTTAGGGTATCATTTCAACTTTTTGACAAGCTTTCATCCTTATTTAGCTGAATTTGGGTTCAAGACAGTGCTTACTTAATAACTTATGCTTTACGCAGCTCTTCAGGAACATGGTATTCTCACTACCATCCACAATTTTCTTACACAGTTGTGTTGAGGCTCTTTAATGTGATGCATTTCCATATGAATGATATAAATAAAGCCGGAGCATATGTATGTGTGGTAGAAATGTGCTGCAAAGACATTCAAGAAGAAAGTATGCTGGAGAAGTCATTTCTGAGGTAAGCTAAAGATAAGGACTCAGTAAAAGCTAAATTAATGCAGCTGTTAGTTCCTTTGCAAAATACTAGTTTGGGTACTGTGTTTTGTTAGTTACTAAGACACATTAGCTTATAGAGATAAGGAACAATCTTCCATTATAACTGAATAGAAAAATAATAGACTGGGTAATAATAAGCACTGTTTTAAATTTTAAACTGTTCTGAATTATTTAACTTTCCAAATATCAGGTTTCAGTTACATAAGTAGAGACATTTAGTTTTAAATATAATATTTTAGTTTTTTAAATAATTTCCAGTATGTCTATCTGTCTATCAAGCCAGATATATCTTACATTCTGCTGGGAAAAAAAGCATAGATTTTTCCTGTACAACATTGTGTTACTTTTCTATTCTGACAACTGTGTCATTTTAGAACTAATCAAATGTAATCACATTGGGTCACTAACTGGTCTCCATATCTGAATGAAAACTCAAGGTATTTCTTTCCTAAGATTGGTTAAAAAGAGTGGTAGACATGTTTAGAGTTCCATTTTGTAGCTATACGAATTATCAATATTTTTCACATTTTTGTAAGTGTTTAAACATGTTAGCTGAAGATTCTTGTTAGTAGTATTTAATTATTCTTGATAGTATGTTGCTGTGTTTTAATTACGAATATTGCTTAGCTGATGATATTAAAAATTGAATGTTTGTTTAAAAGTTAAGATATTTAACATAACTAAGAAAAATCAGTTACCGTATATTTCAGTACTACTTGAAAGTATATGTAAAAAAAATGTTGATTGATAAAATAAGGATAATATTAGACTTCTGAAGGTGTTCACAAATCTAAGATGAAGACTGTTAAAACTGTTACTTAAAACAGCATCTGAAAATATGTTGAAAGCACACAAACATGCATACAGCTCTTTAGGGGTTGGTTTTATGCATAATAATTCTTTTTTATCTACAATTATTCATTCAAAGTTGAAGAAACACTGCTACTGGAAGAAGTTCTTTTCAGGCAATAAAGATTTTTTTTCTATCAGTGTATTTCAGATGAAGTCTTAATGCACTGTTTTTAAAATAAATACTTATAGGACTTTCCTTAACTAAGACTAGATAATTCATTTCAATTATATGATGTCTTTAAAACAGAAGAGTTTCTCTGGTTTTTGTTTGGCTAATCCATTTGGTTGGCCCATCTTGCCAGTACAAATTACCTGAAGGTAAGTCATAAAATAACATCTTCCAGCATATGTGAATGCAGGAGGTCTGTGATTTTTCCACTGATTTCAGAGTATTCTTCTAAAAATGTTAAGAAATTAGGCAAATATTTTCTACAGATTTCCATGGAAGAGAGGTGTTACAGTTTAAACCATCTTTCAGGACTTTCAAAGAACAACTAATTATAAGCTTATATCTTATTCCAATGAATTTACATTGGAGTGAAAAGGAAAAGTTTTTGTAGAATTACCCTAAATAGGATATGAAATAAAAGTGTTCTGCCTTAAGCACGTCTATTTATTGGTGATAAATAATTAGAATAGGATGTATAAAGTTAGTACATACACACACATCATAACTATAATATCATGTGCTTTTTTTTCTTAATATTGTCTTAATGCCCCTAAAACATGCATTGTCAATTATAAATGTGTATGTTACACTTGTTTGGACACTCAGAAGGTCAGGAAAATTAGAAGTAGTCGTGAAATATTTATGTTTTTTCAAAGAATTACTGCAAATGTGCTTTTAACTAAGAGATAACAAAAATGTCTTACAGCAAATGCTACCTGACATTTTAAATCCACTCAGAAAAAATTAAAATTATCGCTGTTGGCTGGAGACAGACCATTAGAGTAAAATAAAAGTCAAGTTTATGAAATAAAAATGAGAGAGAATATTTAAAATAGCATTCAGGTAACTTATATAGAAAAGTTTGTTGAAAGTAAGCACACATGCTTGCAGGTCTGTCATTGATGTTACTGAATAATTCTATCAGTTTTTCAATGAAAAATCTAATAGAAATGTAGAACTTGTACAAACTGTATGTTCAAAGCCATCTGAAAATGTTATTTTGGGGTTTTTACACACTGAATCATAGGTGGAAGTTTTCCAAGAAATGTTTAGTGAAATATCAGATAGGTAAATTAATCTCTTATTTACAGCTGTCTGGTTTTTCACACATAAATAATTGCTGTTATCTTCAACACAGAGCATTGCTGTTTTCCTGGGAGACCTACATGCAAGAGCAAAATATGGACAATTATACTTAATGTGTAGATTAAATGCTTCAGTTTTCAATCCAGCCAGATTTATCAGTTTGCTGCTTCATTATGAGTCTTACAATGCTGCATGGGTCAGTCAGCCAGATATACATTTCAATTTACCTGTTACCTTTCAGCTGCCTGCCTGAACACTTGGTGGTCATACAAAAATCCAAACAATATTCCAGTTTCCACACTTACCTCATTATCAAGATTCATAGAAAGTACTTCACATGTAAATAACCCCTTCTTCTCTTCTACTTCGTCAGTACAGGGGGCTTCATAAATTCAGGGTCTGTTTATGGATACTAAAATGAATACACTAATCTCCAGCTCCCCTTGGCTCTATCATGCTAAAATCCCTTTTAAAGCCTCCTTATAACACCTACATAACAAAACACAGGCTCCGAGTAGGAGTCCTTTAATATTAATAAACCTAAGCTATATTGGGCAAATGTGGATGGGCCTCCATCATGCACATGACTTACTTCAGTCTTACAAAGGTTTGTTTGGTAAAGTGAGATTCAGCAGTGAAGTAAATGTCTAAGGAACCCCAAAGTGTTTGGCTAAAATTTGGACTAAGGAGGAGTTAAGGACTCTCTGCTTTAAAAATCAAAGCAACTACCTCCCAACCAACGTTTTGACATTTTTTCAATACAGAATGGAATAACTTAAAAATATTTTCTGACAGAATTACAAGGCTCTGAGCAAGACAGTGAACTCCAGAATAACATTTTTTGTAAGAGTTTTTACCTGATATGTGAAGTTCCGTGGCTTTAATTAGCTAACTACTGGGTTCTTTGAAAATTTGGGGTTTTTATTTGGCTGAATATCTGTTGTGCACCTGAAAATCTTTTGTGAAATATATAACATATTTTTTAAAAAAAATTGTCTTGGCAGATCAGCCACTTTCATGTCACATGGGGATTTCTAAGCAGCTCGTATTGTAAAGGCTTTTATAAAGCACTGAAGATTTCATGTCCAATGAAAGAGGCATTTGGTTATAGTTTCCAGTTACCGTTATTTAAATGTAAAGAATTCTATAGTAAATGACAATAAACCGGAGGAAAACACATTCTTCTGTTTCACACAAAAGCTGCAACGTCTCAGACTACTGAATGAGAACTTGGCTTACTATGACAGAGAGTCTGGACTGTGGTGGGGATGCCATTTTCAGTCCTCTGAACACTGCCGCTGACAGCTCCTGTTAGAGATTAGCTGCAAAACTCCTTGCCCAAAACTCAGCTTCCCGAGCTCTCACTAGCTCCAGCTGCCAGGTAGTTTCTGCCCTGCTAAGGACCTAGTGGGACCAGGCAGGTGGTTGGGGACCAGCTATATGCCCCCACCTCTTCTCTCTGAACATCCTTACCTGCAGATTTCTGTAGAGTTCTATATTATCCCGTCTCCTCTTCACCATCTCAGGAAAAAGCAGGAACCATGATCTAGTCACCAACTGCAGCAGACAACCTGTAAAATTCTTTCAGCACTAATGCAACTGCTGCTGCCACTGGCATGAGGACATCGTATCTGTAAGAAAGCAGCTCTTGCACAGATAACAACTAGCTCAGCTGGACTCAAGAGGAATGGAGCTATTCTGGTTAATAGGGAGATGCTCTGAAGAATAAACCGTACCTCGGATTTTTTTTTCTTTTAAATACACTGATTATGTGGCTTTTGTGAGGCATGCTTGACTGTTTGCTGAATATGACCAGACAAAAAAGGGCAAATTCCCTACAAGCACATAAGGGCACTTGTGTTTCTCCAGTTGGTGTCCTGTTAATGAGAGTAATCAACAGAGGATACTGCGGGTAGTGTGTAAGTACAGGGTAATGCTCCTCCCAAAATGGTCTCTCAGCTTCAGGCAGCAGTTGAAGATCCTCCTTTTTTTCTGACTGCAAGCTAGGAAATATCATGTTGTCTTCTCCAATTTAGATATGACAGTATCTGTCATTATGTGGTCAGATTATTTTCATTGACTGCTGAAGATGAAGACAAGACACAAATTTCAGAGAGTCCACAAGTGGCTGCCTGTCTTCACCATGGCTCAGCCTATGGGGAAACCTCTGCATGAGAATGTCCACTGGCTTCAATATCGGATTGCAATTTAACACTTCAGTCCCAGGTTTCCGTGCAGCCAACAAATTAAGCTCTGAACACCAGATAATGTTGGATGGCTCCAGGATGGCCAAGGAACTGCTGTGAAAGTCACTGAACTTTTGCAGCTTCAGAACTTCCTTGTGCAAAGCAGTGAGGCCCCAAAACAGCTTGAGCTGCCAATCTGCAATGCATGTCTCACCCTTTCTGCCTTTCAGAGAATACAAATTCTCCACTGGACCAGAGCAAAGATCCATTTACCACTATTTTTTTTCATTCGGACTGTGCCTAGTTAAGAGGGTAAGAACAAAGGTACTGCAATACTGTTTTATGATATTTTCACTCTTCTGTGTTTTGTAGTTCAGAGAAAGCCAGCAACACAGAAATAACATTTAAGAGTAAATAATATCAATAGTTCTAAACCGGTTTTATGAGTGGATTTATCCACGTAATTTTCTAAATTTCAACATCTTGCAGCAGGGATCTCCATAGCTTAAGAGTCCATTATATGAAGATTACAGTGATTTTTTATTTTAAATCTGCTACATGTAGTTTCTTCTGATGTTCTTGTACTGAAAAAGACAAAGAAACACTGTGGCCTATTCACTTAGATTGCTCATAATTTTTTAAACTTCAGACGTATCCCTTTCTATTTTCCCTTTTGGAACCTGGGGAGCCCTAGTCCAGTTGTTCGTCGTCTCTAGCCCAGTTGTTCCCCATAGGGAAGGTGGTATATTTACTTGCATGTCCTCCTTTGATCCATCTATAGGTTTGATCTGTCTATATGTTTCATCCTCTTCTCTGCACCTTTAACAGTCCTTCTACACTCTTTTTCAGCCTGGGCTGCCAGCAGAGAACACATTCATGATGTGGCTGGAACATTAATTTATACACTGGTATGACAATCTCTCTTCTGTTTTCTAACCCTTTCTTAATAATTTCCATTTGCAGATTCCTTTATTGAATTCTACTTGACAGTAAGCAGGTTTTTTTTCACAGAACTATCTATTATAACCAAAAGTTTTTGTTTTTGGAGGTATTAGCTGGTTCAGAACTCACACCTATGTACGTAACGATTTTTTGTTGTTATTTTCCCCTAGGTTCCCCTTCATGTATACTGAACTTGCCCTGTCATTTTATCTTCCAGTCACTCAAAATCATAATGTCTGCACTGTCAATGCCCTCCTTTACTGCTCTAAACAACTTTGTTGTTCAGTAAACACTGTCACCTCAGAAGTGCCCTTTTTTGTATATAAATTCTGAGTATATCCACGACATGGGACTCAACTTCCCTTTACACACAACAGCAGTGCTGTATGACTTGATAGTTGCTGTTTCAACGCATATCATGAATTTCTGTGTAACACCTCCTGTTTTACAAAGCAGCTCTTTGAGACTAGTGTTTTAGTGTCAGGTTCCCATACGCTGGTCTCTGCGTTTTCCTTACACTTACTCATATATTATGTTAGACTTTCACTTTATTATCAATACTTTATTCTGCAAGCTTGAAATGAATATAGAAATTTTTTCTTCTATTTTGTAAATTTAAGTATTTGTTATTGGTCTTTATAGGGCCCAGCTAATATAAAGTGAGATTGCTTTACCTAACTTCAGATACATGAGAATTCCATGTCTAAATTAAAGCTAGACTCCTGCGGTAGCAAATGAAAAGAAACAGACCTAGTTGCAGTGCAGGTGCCTGCATTGCTTTGAACATTTAACTAAACTGTAGAGGTCAAATATATAACACCTCACCTCTGAATGCAGTTAACGTTGCAGGCACATATAAATACATAACATAAAACATTCCCTAATGTAATTGTTCAAGTTTATTGCGTGGCCTGTGGAAGCAGAGAGGGCATGGGATGTTTCAGTGTACCGGCTTTGGTGAGAATTACACCACTGTGAGTTCTGACTGGATGAGCCGGTAATGATGAGCACTGATAAAGAGAAAATACTTTTGAATACTGGCTCAAAGAAAGAAATAACTCATATATGGCTGGGCCATTGGGATCTGATGCACAGATTTGGTAGCAGGATTTGCAGCTGTTTGTCACAGTGTTTAAGAACCCTTCATACACCTGCAGAAGCTGAGCCTAAACTGGAAGATGAAGTCGGTTTCTTCAAAACTTTAGTGTTTCTCTAACATGGAAAAGCGTAAAGCCCAGGAATTCCTGTAAAGTTTGAAGGGGTGAAATCTGCCACCTCTGATAAAATCTAGTTCTGTGCTGACCCTATAAGATTTGTATTTCTGGAGTTTATTTTACTAATTCCAAATAATTTATGTTTTCTGTGGCTACATGAAAAATTGAGTCACTTGTAGTAGTAAATGAAATATATTAAATGCTTTTTAAAGTATGCATGGCAGACCAAAAGGAATTAAGTTGTGTATGGTCTACAAAAAAAAAAATCTAGAGTTTATCTCCAGTGTAAGTGATGGAAACTCCATTGTAAACACTATAAAAAGAAGAAGCTGTAGATGAATGATCAGTTGTTGGTTTGACCTGTAGTATGTCCCTGTGCAAGGAAAGAAAGAAATTGCTAGTGTGGAATTTGGATAATTTCTAAATTGCAGTTTACAGGTGACTGGAAACTTCTGGTTTTCAAAGCATGGTTCATTCTGATATCATGATCTTTAGGTTCTCCGGGCTTTAGTCCTACAAAACCAAGTAAATATATTTTAAATTGACTAAGATAACCATGAAAGACATGAAAGTCTTAAAGAGCTTCTCCTATTCTAATTATAGGCAAGGGTGAAATTGTCTTCTGGCTGATTGCTTGATCTTTATTGATCATGTTCCCTGAACTAGTTAGATGTGGATGCCAACATTTTGACTGAAACTCTTCATTCTGAATTTATTCATTCCACTGGGTTGTTTGAATATAGTATCAAAGTGTCAGTTTTGACAGTGTAAAAGATCTCTTAGCTTTACATTGCTCCTATAAGAACGAGAATTTACTTTTGTTTTCCAGTAATTTGCAACAAAGAGTAACTTAACTCAAAATTTACAAGATTATAGTATTGTTTAAAAATCATGAACTCTGAATTTCTAAAAGTAGTTAATTTTCTTGCTGTTACTTTGGGCAACAATTTTTTATTAGTTTTGATAGCTAAAAATATTTTGGAAGCCATATCTTTTCAGAAACATTTCCGCTGTCCCTTGTTGTTTTAAAAGTGCTGGAGTACTGCTTGATGACTCTTTACGCTCAGAAAGACGTAACATATCAAAGAGAAGAAAAAAGGCTCCACACAGTGACAAACTTATTTTAGGGAAATTCAGGGTACAAAACCAAGTTACGTTCCTTACCTCCCTCTTCTATGAAGCTCCCTTACACATCCAAGTAATGCTGGCTTTGCATCAACTATTTCATAGGTTTCTATCAGACAGCAAGATTTTTTGGCCTAAATATTTAGCTGAAGTGCTTCTTGCTGTTGCTTTAAGACAGTGCTGTGAGAGCCGTTGTTCTAGACCTTGCCTCTCCTAAGAAATTAGGAGGCAAGGTGTTCGAGTGAGGAGGATATTAAGAAAAGAGAAAAGTGTACAAAACTTGAGGGCTGTTGGTAAGCTTTAGGGAAACCTGAAGCTCTATGTCTGCAATCATATTTTTCTATTTTTTTCTCTCAAGGAATAAACAGGATGTTTCTTATGATTAAACAGTAATCACAAAGAAATTCTGCTATGTTTATCATTAATGTTTAACAAATTTGTAAGCTGTTTTTTTTTCAGCTGCAAAGTGCTTGGTCTTTTATACTGGGCTGCAGACATGTCACTTCAATGGCATCTTCAGACGTTGAAAACAAAATTACACAGCAGAAGGATGACACATACGGAGCTGATCACAGAACAGTGGTTCAGTAAAGTCAGAACCACATGATCTGCCAGAAGCTGACCTCATTTCTGAATGCTTTTAAATGATACGAGTGGTTTTGCAACGAGTTTGGAAAAATAGCTATATGCATATTCAATTTCAATTGCTTTTTTTTCTCTAAGCTTTACATACATACTGATTCTATTATTTTTTTCTTAAATGGACTGCCCTGCATTGGACTTCAGAGTAATCAATCACAATTTTTTGTAAATAGATGTGACCTACAATTAAACCACCCATTTGTTACGGTCGTAATATCGTAATACACATGATAACTCTTAGACCTATTAGCATACTGAGAAAAACATCTCTATTAAAAAAAAAAAGTGTGTATTTATGTTTTCTAAGGAAAGAGAAACAGTTATCTTTCCTCTAGTTTCTGACTTTCCTCTTTTCTGCTGTGAAAACCAAATAGCCGTAACCATACTTCAAGAAAATTCAGGGCCAAAGTTGAAACTATGTCCTGGACCCCCCTCTAAATTTGGGTTTAAAAAGACACAGCTGTAGAAAGGGGCTTTTCCTCGTTTGGGCTATTCAGCAAACCTCTGTTATTTCAGAAGCACTGATAGATGCAAGTTAAAGGGAATGCAATTCAGGATAAAGAAAAGATTTGAAATCCTTAATTGGAAAAATAAGTGACTAGAACAGTTCTTGGCTGATGTTGTTCTGTCAGATCTTTTGGTCTTTGTTTTAGTATTATTTGGAAAAAAATGTTCTGAATGTAGTGGGGCCACGCGTCAGAGACTTTGGACCAAAGCACGAAGGTTTTCCCACTGCCCCACCCTGCACAGAGCTTGCACCGTGCCTGCAGTCCCAGCCCAGCACTCACTGTGCTCCCAATAAAATCCACAATGAATTCATTTACACCAGTCTCTCCTTCACTGTTGTAGACATGATGCTTACCACCAGAGAAGGAAAGAAGGAGAGAAGGGCACATTGCCATGTGGGGTGCTGCCTCTATCCGCTGACCAGGTACAGCATGGGCAGTGCAGGGAGAGTAACCTAACGCTGCTGTAAGCCACTTTACTGTTGATCCAGGTGCAGTGCCAGTTGATGCTGAAAGGATAGTTAAATCTCTATGTCATGTCTAGATATAAAAAGCTTGACACCCCACAGCTCCCATATCCATGTAAGTCTGAAGACTCCTTCCCACACAATACTTTGGAAGAGAAAGACAGATGGGAAAAAAATCCATGTGAGATCCTCAGGAGTACATAAGTTCTTTAGAAACAGAGGTAGAATTAAAAGTTAGTGTAATCTCTGCTTCTCATTTCACTCATCTACTTTTGAAAGTCTAGACCGTCATTTCTGTGAGTGCTGCTGGAGGCAGATACTAGCGCTGAACTCAAATACAAGCAGCCCAATTTTTTTCAACTTTTTTAAAAAAAAAAACCAGAAAAAAACTTGAGAAAAATTAAAATTGCAAATTCACATTTCTCTGGTCAAGATAAACAGGACTCGTTCTGTTATCTTTTATGGGCGTGTTTTACGAGTATTTACACCTGTTTGCAGAGTTCCTGTAGTGGTTTTTTGCTAATATATATCTTATGGTGGGGACAGCTGGGACTGGTGAAAGCCTAGGCTAAATGAGGATAACGATTAAATCCTTTAAAAAGATAAGGGCATGATAGGGCTTGATGACATGGCTGGAAAAGAAGTCTTTCCATGCTCTGTCCTGTCTTTCCCAGCTGGTAGTCATGGCTTTTGCCTTCTTGCAGCTTCAGTTCAGACAAACGTATTTCTGTGCAACCAAAACTGTTTGTTGAATTATTTCCATTTACATCTAGTCTTGGTTTTGTCTGGGATAGAGTTAATTTTCTTCATAGCAGTTCCTATGGTGCTGTGTTTACACAGAGTCAAGGCATTTTCTGTTTCTCACGCTGCCTTGCCAGTGAGTAGGCAGGGGATGGGCAAGAGGCAGGGATATCAACACGTATGACATTGTGCTCGGCAGTGAAAGACTGACGAAAGAAGAAGGAAGGGAGATTTTGGAGTGATGGCATTTGTCTTCTTCCCAAGCAACCATTACATATGATGGAGCCCTGCTTTCCTGGAGATGGCTGAACACCTGCCTACCGACGTGAAACAGTGAATGAATTCCTCGTTTTGCTTTGCTTGTGTGCATGGCTTTTGCTTTCCCTATTAAACTGTTTTTATCTCAACCCATGAATTTTCTCTTTCTCTTTTTTACCCTCCTGATTCTTTCCTCCATCCCACTGTGATGGGATGAGTCAGTGAGCGAGTGAGCGAGCGGCTGTGTGGGACTGAGTTGCCAACTGGGGTTAACCCATAACATCTCTTTAATGCGCCACATTAGAAACCTAGCAGAGAACAGACAAAGAAACCGGCAAAAAATATGCAGATGCCCTCCCTCCCAAACTGGGCCAGAAATGCTGTGTTTAAATGTGCTGAGCCAAAGTAATGAGTGGGATGCTCAGGGACAGCAGCTTTGCTGCAGATACGTCCAACCAACATCGTTCTTCCAAAACCTTAACTTAATCATGTGGGTGACTCATCAGCTATCACAGAGGAAGTTCTTCTTCTCGCTCACACAGATCCAGTGCCTGGGGTAGAAAATAACGGTTTGCAAAGGCGACAGCTGGAGTCACCCCTGGGCTGTGCAGGCTTGGTGGTGTGTGTTTGCCTCTCACGGTGCCCCTCGCTAGTTGAATCTGTTTCTCGTTGCGTGCTTCTAACCCAGTAAGAGCATTAGAAAACCATAAAAAGATAAGTTCAGCTGGTGGGGGCAGTTCAAAGCATGTGGGTCTGCTGAGGGAATCCTGTTTGTCCCAGCTAAGTGGGAGTGATAGAGAGTTGCTGCGTGCCGCCTGCAGCTCTTAATAGCAAAAGAAAATGACTCTTTGGAGAATAGATGGCTGCAGTGCACCAACAATGCTGTAGAAATATTGTAGGCCTTTGCCTGGAGGTCTCGGTTATCTGTAATTTTCGCCTATATGTTTGTGTGACTCAAGAGCCTGTATTTATATCTTATTGACACCATCTACAAAGTGCTCATTTCTATCAGAAGAAACATTATCTGTATGAAAGCATATTCAGCCTCATCCTTTGTGCAACTTTGCAGAGGCACTGAAGAGTGTTTTGTATAATTGTGACAACTTCAAAGCTTCCTCCTTATCCCTGAGAATAGGTATTATACTTTTCATGCTATGATCAGTGAGTTTCTTCATCTCATCCTCTGATTAAAAAATTAAATAATACAGGTACTTATACAGCATTCAAATGATTCCTTACAAATTTATATGTAAATAGTTAGATCTTTGTACTTTGACTGCAGCTTCCTTTTGAGCGTTTTAAATTATCTTACAAACTTTACTAAACTGAATTGCACAACACCCTTTTCAGTTAAGTGTTACCAGTGTTGATTTCCTCTGGAAGGAAGGGCTGGAATGCTGTCCAGGAAATCTAAAAAGATCTCTGCCAAAGAAACCCACATTGACTCAGCTGATGAGCAAAACTGGTTGAAAAACCAAACAACATGCATCAGTATTAAAGGCTGAGCACTCCTGGAAGAGAACAAACTTCCTTGGATTCCACACCCAAATGCAGCAGCAGTGGTACAAAAAATAATTTTGCTTCACTAAAACCCTGTTTCAGATTTTCCCTCTGAACATACAGAAGACTCCCCAAAAGTTGCTACAGAAGACAGATCTGGTCATTCTCACATCATTTTACTGTACCTAGGTGATCCTCTAGCAGTTAGTAAATAACATGCTCCAAAGGAATCCCATGCTTCTTCCCTTAGGCCTCTCTGACATCCAAGGTACCAAATTCTGCAGTCCAATACCTTATTAATAATATATAAATTCTTGATGCCTGGAATGCTATCCCCATTAGTCTTCACTGACATCTATTTAATAGAATATCTATTTACTCAGCTAAAAACAATCCATCTTTTTTAAATAAGCAAATTTTATTAAAGACAATATTCACATATACTGTTCAAAGGTGGATATATTATTTGACAAGCAAATTATATTTGATAAGGAAAAAGATTTTTTGCTGAAAATTTGGTACAGAAAGATGGTGTTGGACAGTACCTTTGAATGACAGCTCACAAGGTGTGAACGCTTTGGGTATTTTGAAGCAGTCACAGTCTCTTTATTATTTTCCAAACAGCAAAATGCCAGCTGGTTTTTGAAGCATTTGACTTCCACTCTGCTTTCTTGAGAGTACTGTGGCTTACACAGATCCACACACCGTAACTCTAAACAGTTACATGATGACTTTTATACCTGCTGTGAACGTGGGTTGTGTATCTTGGGACTTGATATGCTGCTGACGCAACCTGTTATTTACATGTCTGGAATGACTTTTATTGCATTTACAAATTAGAGCAGATAACTGTTGATGCAACAAGGAGCCTAAAACGAACAATCATGTAAGTTCAACATGATTTATGCACATATTGATCTCTGAAAGACAAAAAAATATTTTAAAAACCAGGCCACAAGAATGAAAGGAACTGTTTTCAACATGCATTGCAAAGAAAGGGCAGCTAAAATAAACATTGACTTATTGTGCTGAAAATTTGGGGTGGGAAAAATGCTCACTAAGCTCAAGGTTTTCTGTCATTCTCTGGAAGCCGTAAGTTTCTAAGTCAGCCTGCCTAGCTGGCTCCTCAAAGCCAGCTTCTGATGCCTACTTCTTCCATCAGCAATTCAAACAGCCTGTGAAAGTCTGTTGGGTTTGTGCTCCTCCTTCCCACTGTACAAATTATCGCAACAGACAAGCAGAGGTGGTTCTTTCAAGGAGGATTTAGCAATGTGGTGGGATCTCAGAAATGTGACAAAGACACAGGCGGTTACAGTTGAAGAGAGTATGGGATTATACATGGGAATAGTCAAGCAAGGTGGTTTTGGAGACTCAGACAAGCCTCCTTCATTCTGGAGGGAGTCTATACTCCATTGGTCCAATTTTTGGTACCTTGCTTAATTACAAAGCGAGTCATTCTTTGAAGAAATGCTGTATTTACAGTCCATATAGATAGGAAAATTTTTGTCTTATTTTTGTAGTGTAGTCCATTGTGGAGGACACACTTATTCTCAGTGATCAAATAGCCCTTTATATTATTTCTTTTCTTGCTTTATAATGATTGTGCTCATCATGAATTTTCTTTAGGGAATAAGCTGACATCATGCTGTTGTCACCATCGCTTTGTCAGAAATGGTGATGCAGATCTCAGGCAGAAGGATTCCCTGCTCTCATTGCTCTGACGTAATCAGAACAGACAAGAGGAAATACCTGACCACAGGAAACAGATTGTCAGGAGTTTTCAAGACCCAAGAGTATCGATTGCTTTGCGTTGCAAACTAAATGTGGATTCTGCAGGAGGAAATCTTCTGGAAATCTGACATTTTCATGCATATTTCTCTTGAGTACAAAGGGTTTTAAGTTGTGTCCTTTTGCTTTCTCCCCTATATTTCTTTCCAGCTATTTTTTTTTAAAGTGACTTTAAATTTGCTTTTAAATAATCTTGTTTCCACTCTGGTATAAGACTACCTCGGCTAGAACTCTGTTTCTTTTTGAACTTCTTAAGCACTCTAGCAATACAAATACTACTAATAAAAACATAAGGACTTATATTTTTATCCCTGGGACATGCCAGCGTTCTCCACCCAGTCCAATGGTTTAGATAAAGAAAGATGAAAATCCTACAAAGCACTAGAAATATTAGGTTTTGCTCTTATGTTCTGAAAAATGCAAGGACAATTATACAGGGCATGTACCCCTTTTTACTCTTATTTGCCATGAAGTTTGATTTTGTCCTCCTGGCAGTTGTGAAAATAGTGACTTAGACCCCATAGTTCAATTAGGAAACTCAGTGCTGTAATGAACTGTTAGTTTTTTAAACCAGTTTAGCTACTTTAGGTCAAAATGAATATGGGAATATGCTGTTCACATGCAAGCACATGCCTTGAAAGCTAATGAAGTCTATTTTCGGATTTGCTAGCTATTATCCTCAATTTGCATTAGAGTATGATAATACAGTTCCAACTATATGAGTGTCTGTCAAGCCATCTTACTTTACAGTTGATATAGCACTAGCTCCATGTTAAATACACAGTTAATATATCCTGGATAATAAGGATTTTTTTGTGTCTGCTTTACTAACCTGTCCCATCAATGCTTTTCATGGCTGTTTAGCTTGACTAATGACTTCCAAATGACCACAGAAGACAGAAGTCTCCCTGGGTGTTGCAAAGTATGGGGGATTAATTTCAAAAAGCCTGTCTGAATTGCATTAATGCAACTGTTTGACCTGTGTATATGCCTAGGGCAACATGTAGTAACAATAAACAGGATTTCAAATTCCAGTGGTTTTTTTTCTGAAATGAAGTTCGGTTATTTCACTTTTTATTTTATTTCCCGATCCAGAAGTGGAAAACTGCTGCCAGTCTTACCCAGTTTTGGTTTGGTACAATCTGCTCTCCAAGATTTCCTGGGAAGGAATCCTTTGCACTGTGTTTGGTTCTTTCATACATGTATCACAAACCCTGTTGCACTGTACCTTAATTTATTTTTCTACAGTCATCTTTATTTTGATGTTTTAATTCTGATTTAACTATTTTTACATTTAATTAATTCTGCATTTGATTTTGATGGTTTTTTTTGTTATGACTGTAAGGTATATGCAGCCTGAGGGGAGGATTACTATCAGTGCACCTACCTTGCACAGAAGAGTGAACGAAATCTGTAGTTCTGGTGTGTGGACCCAATAGTATAAGAGTAAAGTTGAGCATTGCCAGTAAATTGCCAAGGTATTCTGCAGTTTGCCTATAAAAATTTGCAGCCAGCCTAGGAATGAGAAAAGCCATGTTGCAGAGATATTCGTTACTTCAGATAATGTTTTAGACAAAATACGCATGCTGTTAAAACACTTAAAATCCAATACTGGAATTTGCTATACCTTCATTAAAGCCTAGACATAGATGTGGTCTTTAATTAGAAGATTTTTTTTTTCCACTTGTGTATGCGAGCTTCAGTAATGTTTTTTTATTTGTCTGTTGGTAGGGTATTGGATCTAAAAGATATTGATACTTAAGCATATGTAATTTGAGAGTGAATAATTTTGGTGCAATATTACATATATGTCACTTAAATCTGGTTACTTGCCAAGACTGCATTCTTAATGCCAAGGTTTCAATATTAAATATAGATTAATTTTGTCAATTGTGATGTTGACAAATTTAATTGACCGTAATTGTCAAAATTGCTGGTCATTAATTTATTATCAGATTTTCTGTGTGAAAATATAAACCTGCAAAAGTGCCATTGTTAATTATGGCCCATTTGAAGTGACCTAATTAACATTGTGTGATGAACCAACACATGGAAAAGCAAATGGGGGAACATGGTAGGGAGATAATTGAATGTGACATGAATACCAATATTGACTTTATACTATTTGAGTCATTAAAACACTGTCCAATGAAAAGGACTTAATTTTATATCATGTATTTATTTGCTAGAACAGCAAAGGATAATGAGGAACACTTGAATTCTTTCCACTGGAAAAAAATTTGGCAGGACGAATGGAAAAGCTGAAATAAAAGTGGTATCCCACTTTTATTTAGCAGTGGGAAATCTGGCCTATATTGTCTAGCATTCTGAGTGACTACCTTATTTTGCAGTATTTTCCAGGAACACGCAGTTCCGGGAAAGGAAATAGTTGGTTGCAGACTTGTTTTGCGCAGGTGAGTGGGCATCAAGAAAGGAGGAAAGCTGTAAGTCATGCCATGCCACCAAGTCATCTTGTCACTAATGCCGTGATCCTTAAATTATTATACCAACAGACAACTGTAAGAGCTCAATATTTCTTCCAGTCTTCTTAAATATTGGAGCATTGCCACTGAAACCACTGATTACACTGGACACTCTTTGATTTTGTCTCTTTGTGTGAGCTGCATTCAAGACTGGGTCTGTTCCTAGATCAGGGTTTGAGAGCCAATATGAGCTGCATTCAAGACTGGGTCTGTTCCTAGATCAGGGTTTGAGAGCCAATACTCTGAGCCATCTTCTGTCCGATGCATATAATCCTCCCTGCAACTGAATTTCTAAAGAGAGAAGGGATAACCATTCTTGGAGGCTTTCATCTACTGTCATAGAATCCTAGAATCATTAAGGTTGGAA
>Ga0181612_126511_pt1 | contig 23412 bp, 13 predicted proteins | sample HoacroProtozoa21_FD_119630 | JGI IMG/M metagenome (GOLD analysis project Ga0181612, IMG submission 119630) | Hoatzin crop microbial communities from Cojedes, Venezuel. Combined Assembly of Gp0051906, Gp0051904, Gp0051908
AAGATTTGGTTTTATTTCTCACTATCCTACTCTGATTTGATTGGTGATAAATTAAACTCTTCCCCCAAGTTCAATCTGTTTTGCCCATGACGGTAATTGGTGAGCAATCTCCTCCCACCCTTACCCCGACCCCTGAGCCTTCTGTTGTATTTCCTCTCCCCTGTTCGGCTGAGGAGGGCAGTGACAGAGCAGCTTTGGTGGGCACCTGGGGTCCAGCAAGGCCCAACCCACCACACTCCCACTGTAGGTCACACAGCAAAACTCTGGCAGGGCAATGAGGGCAACCCGTATTTGTTGACTCTCTTGGGCCACAAAGGTAATGCCTTGCACTTCTGTATTGCCCACTCAAGTTTTTTATTCATTAGTTCCATAGCTGCATCCTAGAGACAGCTGCTTCCTCACTTGCTTGCTGTAGAATGCTCTCTGATAGCTCACTGCACACAATAACACTTAAGAAAAATTAATTTCTCTGGAGATAGATAATGAATTCTTCTGTTTGGAAATTAAATGGGTCTCTTGCAGAAGCTTTATGATGGATGAGTGGATTACAGTTTAGTGTGCATCAATCTCCATTTTGTAGCAGAAAGGAGTTCATAAACCCGCAGATTCTAATGTTAACAATCAAAATAATACTACCAATTTAAATTCCATTCTCAAAATTACCTAATGAACGTCTGGAGTATATGTTTTACTTTACACTAATCAGATGTACTGCCTTTAACTTTCTAAGGTGACTTTTACTATTCCATAGCTACTGGTTAAAAAATTCCCAGAGTGACTCTGTAATAGAGTCTCAGACATGTAAATCAGCTCTACCATGTCCAGGCAGAGCCTGCGAACAGAAATCTGCGACAGGGACCTACAGGTTTTTTGTACCAAAGTCTGAACTTGAGCATAGAACATGGCAGCTGTTGCTGGTAATACCACCATAGCTGTGTGGAATATGTTACGGTTCCAAATCAGTTATTTGTGGAGAGATATTACCACGACAGACTCCACCATCAGTGATGGCACTATTTGCTGTCACGGACAATCAAGGAGAGACAAGCCATGGAAATACATGGGTATGTAAACTACTGCTTTTCCAAAAGCAGTATTTCCAGCCAAACACAGGGATAGGCAATGCAACTGGAGCTAAATGTGCAACTATCTCTTCATCAAAAAGACGACAACAAGCATCCAACAATGGAAAAACCAAACAAACAAAATTATAAACTGTCTATAGCCTTAAACCCATAGGGGCAACCAGAATTTCTCTGAAACAAGCACCAAATATTCATCCATGAATTAGGTGGCAAGGTTTACCAACACAGTCTGCAGTAATGAAGTCCCAGGCTCATTCTCAATTCAGTTTCACACTCCAAATTCATGCTGCCAAGTTATAAATGTGAAAAAAATAATTTTTACACAATTTAAGTAGTTCCTACTTCCACTTCACACAGACTAAAATAAACGTGCTTTCTTTTACAGCATTCAGCTTCAACTACTGGCAAGCTTCCCCAAATCATTGAACAGTATTTTGTAAATGTTCACAAGGCAGGCAGGCAGCTGCAGTGGTGGTTGGTTCCTGCACAAAGGAAAAGCATTACTGACATTTTCCTAACTGGTCAGTTTCATTTCTTCCCCAAGGTGTTCTTCCTCCCTTGCAGCCCTTTTCAGAATTAACTTATTCCTACCAAGTCCAGTTCTGCTGGGAGGTCATCATTACCTTGCCAAAACCAGCTGAGACATCCTTTTTCAAACACAGTAAATTGCCTTTTTGCTTCATCTTTAAGGAATACTGAGATCTCTACCTAATACAGACTGCATCCTGGGACATCATTAGTGATTCCAGGCCTTTTGAAAGAAAGCTTTGGGTTGCTGTTCTGCCCCCTCCCCCTTTCCCCACCTTTTATGGACGTCTTTTAAACTGGGGTGTATCAGCCAAAAAAAAAAAAGTGAACCAATATAGACAACTACCTCTGTCTTCAGGGACTGCCAAAAGCAGGATAAACAGTAACTAGTAACTTAGCTATTAACTGTATTTGGGGCTTCACACATGCACAAACACCCTCTTACATACTTTTAGCAAAACTATGACCTAAACCCTTCAAGATGTAAGCTATTTCCCCATAGGCCCTTAGAAACTCAGATGTCTTCTCTTATTTCATAAAAAGGAGAATGGCATATACTTTCCGTAAGTTTGATCCACTTTGTTCTTCCTTCTTTGTAATATCCTTTGAGAAGCTTAAGTAGTAATAAAAAAAAAATTCCTCTCTGGAATTCATCCTTTTCTTATTAAAAGAAAAAAAAAACAACAAGAAAAAAACAATCTCAAAACCAAAATCCAAATAAATTCCCTTATTTGGAAAGAAGTCTCCATGGAGAGACTTTTCAACATTAAAAGGAAATAAAACTAGGGATGGTAATTATCTACGTTAGATTTTTAATGAAAGATTCATACCCAAAATTGTGTGGTTTCTTGTACCATTCCTAGCTCTTAATATTCATACATCCAACCTTCAGCTCACTGCAGCCAGAGATTACACACAATCTGATGATGTTTCTTACACAGGCACCCTTCTCCACAGTCCTCTAGGTGCAGATGCTCTGCCGCCTGCCACGTTTCCGGGCTCTGGCCCACACGATGGTAGTTACGGCAAGAGACCAAGGGTTTGCTCCCCGAGTGCCAAATGGCCTTTACTGACTTTCAGTTTCTTGCTCAGTTAGCACATTACTCTTCAAGGAAATACTGCACCTTCCGCAGCCTTCATCTGCTTTTCCATGATTCCAGGCTGACCTATACCCCTGTTCACATATTTGCCTGCTTATTTCAAATGATGAATGATTTTCTGTTACTGCTGTATGTGCACTCTCTGAGCTTTCTCATCTTGTCTTAAATGCTACCTGAGCGGATCTTGAGCAGCCCACACTAACGGAGTTAAAAACACTACCCAGTTTTACCAATTAAAATCTCCTAATTCTCTCTTTGAATGCCACTTCTCCCAAGCCTATCTGCTGTGTTAAATATTCTGCCCACGCAGGTTTCTCAATGCAAAATGCCAGCTTCTTCATCTCCCTAAAAACGCTAAGTATCCTTACCATAAACTTGCATATGATTTTTTCTGCAGTGATAGCATCAGACCATTTTATTATGCCCGTACTTACATGAACCAGGCATACCATGGGGAAAACCAAAATCATTGCCTAAGGGAATTCCAACAAAATAAGGATTTAAATATGAGGATTTGTAAACAGGATATTCAAGGAGTTTAATTTCTACAGAGCTCTAGATTTGCAGAGGGCTAACATCTCAAGCATTAGTCTTTATCAAGTGCGAAGCTCTGCAGGACAAGAGTTTCCATCAGTGGAAGCCTGTGAGATACAAACAATTGGGACTTACCCCCACATCTGTAAAGATAAAATATTCTGGGTTGCCGAAAACTGCACGGTCTCGCTTGCTGGAGGGTTACTTTGGAACACTAAGCAGCTTACAGAAATTGCGGAAACATACTGAAAGAAGAGAGTGACGATTTTATAGCGGAATGAACAGCCTCATTCTAACTGTAATTTGGCTCCGGCAAAACAAACTTAGGTTTAATTTAAAACCTTGTGCTTGCAAAAAATGTAACAAAAGGATTACAGATGACACAATGTAACTTCCTGTTTCCCATTTTTAACAGCAGAAGTCTGATCTTCAAAGAAGTGGAGACAGCTAGGCCATATCTTACTATGCCAGTAGTCTAACCTATGCAGAAAAATCAAATCCTGTAGCTGGCTTGAAAACTCTAATTTGGAATAAAATAGACTTTTTCTGGGAAGTAATTGCCTGCAATTATAAGCTCTCAGTCACCAGAGTCACAGCCACCATGAAAGAGAACTACCAAAAATGCCGAAGGTATTAAAACCCAAAGAATCTACAGCGAGAAGTTTTCCATCTGCTAGTTGAGGAGGGAATGAGTTAAAAGAAATTGAGTATTTCGCCACATATATCTACAAGCAATGCAATATTCTCAAGCAAAAAAGAAAATGTTCTGTTACAGGCTTTGAAGTAAGAGCAGATGTGATTCCTTGGCAGGCTTGTGGCAGTCTGAAACCATGGTTCCATGGACATTTTTCTTTCCTCAGCTACAAAACCACTTATGCAGTTTCTGCTCCCCTCTTTCTCCTTAGCTGCACACTTCAGCTCCCAGGCGCCCCCCAGGATGCCGCTACAATTGTCTACGGGGCCACATAATGAATCCTACCCAAAAACACCCACCCCAAAAAAACCACAACACCAACAAGTTGTATTTAATCCTGGTACAGTTCAGTGTCTTGGTACCACACACGCTCAACTAAAGGGCAGCACTGGGGCAGCAGCGAATGCGTAAGAAGAAAAAGTGCTTAACCTGGTTTTGGCACTGAGTAGTATTCACTGAAGCACAGCCTGACTGAAAACCTATTGGTAAACACAGAAAATAGTCTAAGGTGAGAGACAGCGCTCCCTAAGAAAGACACAGTTGCAACAGGCTGTCCAAGCAGACAGCAAATGGATTTTGTAAATCTGAAGTACTCGGTTTGATACCTTCTCTTTTCACTATAATACAGATTTTCTACACCTTTTGAAGAGGACAGCTCTGTAGAAACAGGGCAAAATTACTTACCAACACAGCAAGTGGAGAGAAACTACCTTTGAAATAAAAATGAACAGAAAGTCAGGAAGTAAGTTTAAAACCAAGGTGTTCCGCTTCCAGGTTTGCTACTGGGTGGTATGTATTATTCTCCAGTTAATTAACCACATGCCTCACTGTAATGAATCTGTAAAATTAATCTAATACTTTCTTACCTGACAGAGAGTTTTGAGGAATTAATTATCTCACATTATTTTGAAGTCTGTGGGTTAACTAACTGGCAGAAAGTTAACACAGTTAACTGGAGAACAAAGAAGCTGATTTCTGTTTCAGAAATGGGATTAAAAACCAAGGGCTGTCTTGGGGGCTCAAAAACAAACTGCCAAAGATCCTAGATGGAAACAATACAAGCCTTCATGTCCATGTTTGCACTAGAAATAGGCTACACTGGTTACTGCCCAGCTACACAACAAATCACCTTTCATTTTCTTCACTTACCTTCCACAATTAAACCCTTAAGAAGGGATATTCTTATCCCAACTAGAAAACCAACTAAAACAATCAAATCCCATAAACGTGAAGCAACCAGCTAGCCCAGGGGAACGTTAAGTGAAAGTCTGCTCTAGAAACCCAAATGCTCTACATGTCATTCACAATCAGTTATATGTGCATCCAGGACAGAAAACATACAGGCGAGCCCGGCATAACCAGGGGTCTGTATCACACCAGAGACATCAAGGTGTCCAGACTGTAGGCTTGTGCCATCTGAGAGAATTACACAGGAAGCTGCTGACTGACCACTGCTTACAAATTAGTACAGGATCAGGCACTGGCAGCTGCTTCTAGTAAGGATCAAGTCTACAGCAGTCAGATTAAATAGAGACCAGCTGACTCTGCACTCCCATCCCCCAAAACAACTCCAATCTGTCCCTGATGGCAACAATGCTGATGCCAGACAAAGACACCAGTGCTAGAGTAAACAGAAGGATTACTTAAATCTATATATAACTGTATCCGTATATACACACATAGATGGCACAGCCAGAGCAGACTGAACAAGGAAATGTTCAAATTTAAGAGTGCTTCTTTAAAAGCAAATCAGCAATACTGAAGAAACATGAGTTTCACAATCATTTTTCACATGTGCCCGGAATAGAAATTAAGCACAAGTACTTGGACAAGAGTGTTCCGTGATGTACAGAGCGCTAGACAGCTAAATAATACCAAAAGTTTGGTGCTTTCAGGAAAAAAAAAAAAAAAAAAAGGAATTATCCTGTACCAGTCTTCTAAATCAAAAGTGCACATTCGAACTTTACATTGAACTTTCCTTCTTGACTCCAGCCACAGGCTACACTGCTGAATTCAACTTTCCAACTTTGTTTATTGTATAACATGAGAGAGCAACTCAGAAATATACACAGGGAAATCTGAAACTTTACAAAAAACATATGAAAGACTTTTTTGAGAGCAATCTGTAACCATGTCATTTATTTTCTGAAAGAAAGCATACTCAGGCTATGAACTGACCTTTCAGTTAACTGGTGGGTCCATAAGTTCGTATTACCACAGACATATGGAATTAAATAACAATCTCTGATCCAGTTAAAATTAATTTCAGCACGCAAATATGCATTTTTTTCCATACTGTTAGTAAACTACAGCGTGCTGTCCGACAAATCATTTTGAAAGAGACATCTGGAAAGAGGGTCAAACTAAAGGAATCAGCAAAATATACCAAAACTTGTGAAAGAAAAGGCTGAGGGGTAGCTTTGGAAACTTAGTTTATCTCTGACCTTCTGAGTTTCTCACTGCTCATTTCAGCATTCTAGTAAATTAAACGAAATAAACACATGAGGATAATTGCTACACCCAGTATTAAAAACACAACAAAAAACCTAAGGAGAATATGCCAGAGAAAACCTGCAGATGTGTGTCTATTGTACCTTCTGCAAACGGGAGATGTTTGACATGAGAAATAATTTCAGAGTTGGTTGCTGGAGTAGAAGTCTGAGCACTGTCTCCTTTCAACAAGACAGCTGGCATCCTGCCCTTCAGAAAGTTAAGCTGTACTTCTTAGCAATTAGCAGCTCCATGTTCCCCCCTCTGTCACTTCAATGGGGCAATTCACACGTGAAGGAAGTGTTTAAGTGACTTGATGAAGACAAGACTTTACATGAGGAGAGCCATCACACTACAAGCCCATCTAACCTGACAGCCTGCTCACAACAAAGGTCGGTAACTAATGCCAAGTGAAGAACACAAAAGCGGGGAATGCAAATAACTACATATCACCAGCTTTACCTACTGAGAAATGCAGAGATCAGAAAAAGACAGATACTTCTTCCTACACTGATCCAAAGCCAGCCAGATGCTCTGCTATCTAACACCTAAACACCTCCTCCACCAACATGTCACACATGATGCAGTCTCCATAGTCTGGACTCTTCTACAGTTTTTCAGCCTCCTTCCCACCATAGCAGTGGCGAAAAATCCCAAAGCAATGACAACTCCTGAATTTTAAAACAAACCTTCCAAACCTTCTGCTCAGCAACCACATCAGAAATTGCAGACCTCCTAGAAATGAAGGTGCTCTGCACGGCTTGTGCAGAGTGAGAGAACAACAGCATTGGCTTGTTGGTATGTGAACAACTATACGAAAATTGAGGCCCAGCATGTTCTTTGGAGACCTACATTACCTGGCAAAGTTTCTCCAGTTTCTGCATGTATAGAGCTAACTTTCAGAGCAACAATTACCACTTCAGCAACCAGAAATGAACTTAAACCCATGAGGTTTTTATCCAGCTAAATGTGAACAATAACAATCAAGACTGTAACATCCATGTTATTTATTTCAGTACAAACATCCATTTAAGATTTATTCTGCGTTTTACATTGCCTCCATGATTTTAGTGTACTGCAGAGCAGTGTTCTGACAACTTAAACATATCCTTGAAAATATCAGGGGGAAGCTCTGATAGCCGGATAAACAGGTTTGGGTACTTTGGAGGCCAATAACAATTGTTACACCGATGAAAAGCGGGATCAATCTGTACTGAGTACTTCATATGGATGCAGCACAACCTTCCTCGGTGTGCTGTCATATCAATCTCCTCTCACAGGTTCAAATAAAAAGAAAATGGGGACCAATTCCTAGGGCTTCAGATTCCTTGGAATGGGCTTCACAGGAGATCACATCACAGGGTGTCACAGGTGCTCAGCCCAGCCACTAGAAAAAGTAAGAGAGACAACATTCCCTTGTACCTTGGGGTTTAAGATGCATCATGCTTTGGGTATAAATGACTAGCTCCCTTCTTCCAGTAAGGCACGGTTGGAAGAGAAAAATTATTATTTCAGATATCTGTTTCCAAATTCCATTCATATTGAAAACCTTTGTGGATCTAATCCCAAATGGCATGTCCAAGGTCATGGTGGAATTCTGTAAAGGCCACCCAAGTCTGAGATGGTTAGCATAACAGCCTCTGTCTGTCTCTCTCACTGATTTTGAGCATGTGAGGAAACAAGTTTCGAAAAGATCCAGGCAGATGGAAGTCTCCGAACTCTCAGTTCTGGCTCCACAGCACGTACATTTCCCCAATGACAATGGACATGCATTCTATCTGGATGGCTCTGATAAAAGTGAGGCACAGTGAGAGATGTTGAAAAGCAAATGGTACCTCTGAAGTCTTGGCAATAGCAACACCCCATTAAAATTAGGAGGGGTAAATTATGTGTCTCCAAGCAAATCTGTAAGACAGGTTTGCTCTGCAACAGAGACACCTAAAATGTGTAATGCCTGAGGTACTTTGCTGCCATGCTCTGTGGTAGATTCTGAGCAGATTTTGTAGATAAAGAGCACAGAAAGCACACAACATTGTTACATCCTCTTCCACCTTGGTCCTTGACAATGCTTTTCATAATGACTCCAGTGCTGTACACCCTGAAACTTTAAACATTCTTACTACAGCAACAGTTCCCCCAGGGTAGATACAAAAAAGGTTATGTTAGTAAACGCTTAATTCGTAGCCCACATTGTCACTGTCCACTTACAAGGTTGAGAGTATCACGCTAAAGGTGGATGAAATCAGACTTATCAGCATAGAACTGAGTCAAAGCTCTCTCCTAAATCATTTAGAGATCCAGAAATTCTGCATGTGGCACCTAGACAGAACCAGTAATTGAGGAATTTTCGAGGAAATGGAGAAGTGCATAAACTGTGAAGACAGACTGCCCGAGGCGAGTGATTAGCACAGAGCAGCTTTTATGCCACTTTTCCCTAGAGCTGTGTCTGTCAGCATGGTCTCACCTGCTCCTTTCCACAGCAGCTGCAGATGCTTTCGCAGGCTCTCCTGCAGAGTCAAAGCATGAAAAGGCTAGAGGAGCCACCCGGAGCAGCTGCAGATGCTAACGGCATAAGCAAGCAGGCAGACCTGCCTTCAAAAAATTACCAGCACCAGTTAAGTAGTATCTGTGTCTTCCCGCACCAAACTGATCCAGTATGAAGCAATCCTCTGTAACAGCCTTCTGAAAGCTATTTTTGCTCTAACAGCAAGACTGGGAAGGGATTCCTTGTTCCACAGGTGGCCTCTCAGCCCTGGGGTCTGCCTGGTGGTTCTTCGCCAAAGCTTTGCAGAGCCCAGGTATGTCACAGCAATGCCCTCAAGCCCTGGAAACCACACAGACACGACACAGGCACTGACACTCTGTTTGTCTAACCTAAAACTGAATTACCACATGTATTTTCTTAGTAGAAGGAAAGATCCAATAGCTAATCCATCGCAGCTATGAAAGTGACCATGTACATGACAGCAAGCTACTGATCTGCTTCCACAGGATCCTTCTGAGACCAGCGGCTATCCAGAAACAGCTATCAAAAGTCTATCTAGCACACAGATGGCAAGGGACAAGGCAACTGAGAGGAGCACTTATCTGTCTCTGTCTTGCACATCTTATTCTGATAACCTCAAGACAAGTCCAGTCAGAAGGAATTTTACCACAGCACTGATCTAATAAGAACAACAACAATGCAAAATTACCAGACTTCTCTTACTGACTTATGAATAACTAATAGCTTTCTGGGAGAAAGGGTAGTTCAAATCCCAGATTTGCTCAGCAAAGATGATGTGGACAGGATGCCTTTTGGTCACAGGGATGACATCTAACTTAACCGTTAAGCAAAAGGTCTGGAATGAACAGCTCTTCTCAGATCGTAGTGTTCATTCTTCTACCACTTGAGGCTTTGCTTACTTCCTGCTGAGGCACTCAAAATCCCTTATCAACATTAACAAATTGAGCCTCTCAACAAGCTACCTGAGCTACGTACTATCTCCACTATAACAACAGGAACACATCAGAGAGACAAATAAAGGGTGACAATTTCAAACACAGGTTTCCAAAGTTTAATACATATTTTCATATTAAGACAGCTATTGAGGCATTCTTCATTTCCATCAAATGTAAGAGGAAATAGAGGTGCTGGCATTCCTCTTAAAGCAAAGTCTGCACTGCAATTCTACTGCACCACATGAGCTGCTTTTCCCACGCTCCTACTCATAAACCTGCTGTAACTCCAGTACCAGTACTCCACAGCATGCTTAGGAAGAACTGAGCCCAGTACAGCCACTGGTAGACAGGGCAGAGGCATTGCAGGCCCCAGCCCCACCCGAATGTCCAGGCTGCATACATGGGAGCATGGTCCACAGCACCCTCAGATAGCACCTAGGAGCTGAAACCTGGGGCATCACTGCGCAACAAAACAAGAAGTCCAGCCGTGCACTTGTGTACCTTTGGGGGCTGCCAGCACTGTCAGAGTCTCAGCCTGAGGCACATAGCCAGTAAGCAGGACTTCACATGTGACTTCCAGTTCTATATATTAACTCTCACACAGCTCTCTTCAGCAAGCAGCAGAGGATATCCATTTCCGACTGCATCTGGTTCAGCGACACAGAAAAATGCAGTTTCCTGAGCAGCACTCCAAGCTTTTTGGGGCCTCTCCCATTAATTCCATTAGCACAATGTCCATTCATGGCAACACATGTTGGATTGACAGGAAAGGCACAGGTCCGCATAGAAGAACGTGTATCTTTGCTAAGCTCAAATTCTGTCTCTAGTATGAGATTCAAGGACATTTTCTTGACTATCACATATTCTAGGAATGGCTGTGTTCCCAAATTGATACTGTTAGTACAAAGACAACCTTGTCTGTTATGAAACGGATATAAAACCATGCCCAATTGCTGCTCTCCAAATGCAATTTAGACCCTCTACTTTTGCAAGTACAGGTCAATTTTCAATATTAAAGCAGTGAAAATTGTGGCATTTTTCCTTCTTTCTTTCCTTGTTTCCCTAGCAAGGAGGTATTTTCTCAGCCATTGGCTTCCACTACCAAATAACACAGCCTCTACACTGGACACAGTGTAAGCACTTGAGAAGATTCTGCTGCTACACAACGAAAGGTTCAATCACCAAGAGCACAGATGTGGTATCAAAGGAGAGCCTTTCACATTTCTCCTTCAGTTCACAAAAGAACGTGCTTCAACAGCGTCTCTCGAGCACCCACACATATTGCAGAGAGCACTATTATTTCACAGGCATTTCTCAGAAACTCCAGCAATTCGGCTTCTAAAGAGAGTGGTAAAGGTTCATGTGACAATGAGGCTGACAAAGCCAAGGAAGTTAAACACACATTTGTAAGGTCACCATTCACACTGCTTTGACAGTTTAGGATAGGGAAGAAGAAATGAAAAAGATGCTGGTGACCAAGAGTAAGAATTGGAACTACAGTCTGATGGAGAAAAAGACATGATGAAGAACAGCGAGCAGCATTTACCAAAAGTGAAGAAAAACATGGTGGCAAAAACCCTGCATCAAAGTCTATTTTCCAATAAAGCACATAGGCCTTAAAACCAAAAGCTTCATCGATCTGGCACCATTCAAAACATGGAAAATTCCATTACTTCCTCTTCACGGAAGAGGTAGTGGCAACTGTCACCTTTCAGGGAAAAAAAAAAACCAAGGGAAAAAAACCTATAAATTGCAGATTTGAAACAAGCATCTTCATTCACCACCTCCTTTCAATTTTTTTAAAAGGTTTTCCATCTGGCATGAAAATTTTAAGCTGAGACAACATTATCTTGGGAAAAACTGGGGAGTATGTGTGGGCAATACAAACAGAGGCTTTAATGGAAAAAACTAGTCATTGCATTAACAACTGACTGACTACTATCCGTAGGTAACAAACTAACATGATGGTACTTTCCTTTGCTTTTCTTCGTTTTTAAATAAAGGATACCGCCTCATTGCCTGTTGACTACTTTTCTCTTATATGTAAAAAGGGAACAAGGAAAAACTATGTCAGGACAAACCACGTTTCAAAGGCTAAATTAAAAAATGTAATAAATTTGTGCAATTAGCCTATTTACTGAATTGTGAGGCTTGTGAATCTTCTTTTCTTAGTTTTTGTCCTTTTAATTCTTGCAAATATAAAAAGGCAGTATTCTGTCCTTTATATCTAAGATGCTCGGACAATTCAGTACACTACCTGGTCTGACAGGTATGGTAACCCAGAAAAATAACTTTATGCTTTTCAACAGCTAGAGGGAAGACAAATGCAACCAAAAACATCCCCACGAAGCATAGTTTATTAGAATCACCAGTTACATGAAGAACCAGAATAACAGACTAGCCTGACAAGAAACCCCTCTCAACAATAGAATCACTAGATAATTATGATTCCATGTGAAGAAATATAACTGAAAAGAAATTAAAACTGGAAGGGATTTTAACCAAATGCAACATGTATCTAGACTATGAGATGTGTTTTTAGTGCATTAATACACCTGAGCTCATACAGCCTCAGCAAAACTCTGCTCACAATTACTTCGAGATATTCCAGGAACACATAACTTGACTGCAACACATGACATGAATATAAAAACTAGTCAGAATTTGACATGAATTCAAAGACAAAAAAAGAGGTTGTTTTAAAAGAGGTTGTTTGTGAACAACTGTATCACTGCTGAAGTGTTAAATCATGCAGCACGGCTCAGAGTTTGCCAGTTTGAAAGGCTTTACTGTGCAAGTCAGCCAATCATTGCAAATGCCCACTGTGAAAACAAAACAAAAAAATCAAAGTTCAGCATCTGCTTGTTCTTCAAGTTTGTGGTAGTTACCGAAAAATGACAGAAACCTGAAGTTTTCTTCTCTGGCTAGTCTGACATGATGGCTTTCTTAATTCTGAAACTTTCTCTTTGCAATTAGAGTTAATGCTTGTATCTCACCATCCAGACACAAATGCCTTTCTCACCTACACCTCAGGCCTATTTAAGTAGTCCACAGTTAAAGTTTGCAAGATCTTATCCACTGATGTCTGTGATCATGTTTACCTCCAGCAGACTCTAGATCAGGCATTAGAAGTGAAAAGTCTGACATTAGCTGGGATTCATTTTAGGCCATTTGATCATCCTTTCTACATGTTGATGAGACATGGATCATGTGTGGGAACCAGCTGCATCTTACTTGGTAAATCAAGACTCTCACTATGCACGCCTAAAATAGCTGCATTAGTATTTTCTAATCTTGCAGGGCTCGAAAAACACCAGACAAATGGAAGTCATCCTTCACAGAGATAAATCAGATCTCCAGCCTCCGTACTAGTATCCCCTTCCTCATGTGCTCAAATCCCCTTTTTATTTGTCCCATTGCTCTTCTTTTCCCACGTGTCTCACACTTCACTAAATTGTCAATAAACATATATCAAACTCTTGCATAGCATTCATTTCAAAAGAAGAGCAAGCCAGGTGTCTGCTCCCAAGTGCGTATCAAGGTGTAGGGGCCAAAGGCTGTGAACTTCACCTGGAGCCCCTTATCTATGACAGAGAAAGACAACATGAGTCACAGCCTTCCCCTTAACACTCCCTAACAGCTGGCTTCAACTAATCATCAAGGTCACTATTGGTATTCCCTTTTGGCATGTCCAATCATTCTCAATTCAGTTTAGAGACAATTTAAAACTCTTACCTCAGCATTACACAGGTCTCTTTCCAGAGATGGATGCCTAAATTTCAGGCATTACTGAGCATTACACTGCCCAAGTTTCTCTACAGATCTGCTCCTAAGGTGGGGGAGACAGTCCAGGACATACATTTTGGGATTAAAAGGAAAAGGCATCAAAGAGGAGATACTTCAGCACCTGTGGGTTTCTTTTGTGGATGTATTATCTCCATCTCCTTGAGCATCAATACAGAATGCAATCATTCTTCAGCACAGTATGAAACAGAATCATTATAGATCGCAGCTTAATGAACCCATAAATTTCATTTTGTTCAGAAACAGCATCCAGGAAAATTAATAGCATTACCTCCTGAACTAGAGTGGTACTGCCTTTAACACGGTCTCCATACCAGCTCATTTCCACACCATCAGGGGAACAATGATTTTCCCCTCCTCCTGCTGTTTATGTGTCTTCTTTTGAGCAACTTCAACAGAATTGAAAGTTTACTCTATTTTCCTTTTTCCCCACCATGCAACAAAAAATTATTTCTGAACAAAACCATACTGTATTTTTAATTAGTCACAAAATTAGCATTTAGATAGCACCGTTCACCCAAGAGTTCTGTGGCACTTTGAAATTTCAATTTAAATCAAGTACTTGTTTACTTCTTCATGCTTTGAGGAATTACAGATGATTATTATTACCATCCTCACTTTATCAGGGAAACTATTAAAGAAACTGAGGCATGCAGTAGCTAAAGACCAGATTCTGCTGAAATTTTCATGAAGATCTGGAACAGTGCTGCTAAAGTGAATGAAGTGACACTTACCCACAACTAGACTAATACATGGCACACAGCAGAGACCTAATTATTCCAAAACGCTCCAAGTACTGCTGTGGTGGAAGGAAAAAAAAAGTAAAATCTGTATTCTGACTCACAAACCTCTTCTCCATTCACCTGCACATCATAAAGAATCAAATCATATTTTTAGCAAGAACAGCCAGTGAGAGGTCAGGAAGAGATTAAATAGCTATACTAAGGTCATACAGGATATTTGCGACAGAATGTCTCTGAGCCCAGATCTCCCAATCTCAAGGATATCACTCTAGTCACTTGCACAACTTTAAACACCACTAACCATAAACACAACATAAAACTTAAGAAAATGTACTGCATTTCCAGAAGTAGCTGAGCATCTTGAAGCATCCTCACCAAAGAACACCAAGATGATTCTGCAAAAGCATGATGAGAAAGGGAGGCGTGTCAGACACCACCACTGAGCTCCTTAACTCACTTTCCTCTGCTAACTCGATCAACTGTGCATCACACTGATGGAAGTGTGAAGTTAAGCTGAGATCTTTCAGCTCTTCAGATACCCTCTGATCAAAGAACTTAAAATAACACAATTTTTACCTCTCCCTCACAATTATTGCCTTTATTATGCATTTTTACAAAATTTTTCTCTTTCAGAGAAAGCTCTATTAAACATTCATTCTGGTTATTTCCTACTGGAGTTATGTGGGAAAAGTTATTTTCATCATGCTGCTCTCTTAAAACAGATAATAAATTTGCCTGCAACATTTGTATATACAGTAAAGCATCAATAAAGCACAACAAAATCTTTTATTTCTTTTGAGGATTTCACAGAAACAAAGATGACCAATACCTCTGAGGATCAAGACCTGAAAAAAATCTTAAGTCTTTGTCTTACATTCTCTGCTTAAGGACTTGGGTCCAAATCAAGATGCAAAACAGAGGGAAATTTGTGGTATAGTACAGAATGAAGAGTACCCTAGGGATGAAGAGGGAGAAGAAAAAGGTCATGGAATTTTACTGTTGGGTTAGCCAAAGAATAACAAACAAAATGGCTGCTCCACGCTATAAAATACACTGAGGCTTACTTTAGGGTTTAGCGATGCAGTAAAGCACTTCCTCTGGCTTCCCCTCTCAGACATATAGTATGTTAACCATAAAAATTCTGGAGTTTTTCCTTCAGCACTGAAGATGAATATTGTCTTCTTGACAAGTGTGTTCTTCTCCTCTTTGCAGTCATAATTTTCTCCCTCTCTTAATGAAAATCCTTCAAACATTTTCCGACACTTATTTCTAATGAATGGTACTTAAGTGCACCCACCAGTTTTCCCTGCTTCGGTCTATCTGGCTTGATCACTTGCAGTGCCTATTTCTGTGAATTGTTACAAAACCTGTGAATGTTGGAGCCATTCATCACTCAACGTTATGGCCACCAGATACGACAAAACATAGAACAAGCACGGACTTACGCAGTTCTTCCCGGTGCCTCTCTGTCTGTGCAAAAAACTGACGAAGCTCCTCCGTGATCTCCATATTACTCAAGTCGTATTCTATCTCCCCTTCAGACTCAGATTCCTCCTCCATTTCGGAGTCCGTGTCAGCATCCTCCCTCCCTTGGTGGGCATCTGTGTATTGCTGAGCTCCCCCATGGTACTGAGCTCTGCCACGTGGGTTATAGCTGGAAGAATAGTTGTGGGTATGTGGGAGATCATTCCCATCCCAATCTGAGTAGCGGCTACTTGGAGAGGCTCCCAAAGGATGCCATGGTAGGTGATAAAAGGACTCCATGGCTTTCCTGTAGGCTTTCTGGTGTCTCCGCATCCAGCGCATGGCTAAGTCATAGTGCTTCCAGTATCTTGCGTACACTTGGTGAGAATACCACGGCTTTGTGCCTTCCTGTACCAAAAAAAGCAAGGGGAAAGAACACCAACAAAAACAAAAAATTAAAAAAAACCCCAAAAGAGTAATGGAGGGCGAGAAACACTGTAAACAGAAGCGCAAAGTCTGCCTTTTAATCATTACTCATCCTTTTCCTATGATAAACCACATATAGCTCAAAGAGGGCAAGTATTAACACAGTGCAAGTGCATTACACTTCATTACTCCGACAAGAGATTGTTTTTGCATCAACACAACTACCAATGAAGAACTAGCAGTAGAGAAGTTGTAGTGTCCACAAAAAATTTTCAAAGTGTTCATGCTACTACAATGGGAATCAGTTCTTTTTAGGGAATATGCGGTGTGGGTATGTTCCACATTTCCTTAGCCGCTCACGTGAGCTGTAAGAACTGAATCACTCCAAGGTGTATGTATTACAACCTACACCTGATTTCCAAATCCGCAGACAGAAAACACTCGTGAGATTAAAATTCCTCCATATTTAACAAAGGCATTCATTTCATCCAGTAACACATTTCCTCCATCTGCCTGCCAAAATAAGTTTCTCGGAAAAGGTCAAATAGCAATTCAGCCAAGTTCATATATCCATCATAGCCTTGATCAAATATTTAGCCAAGTGCAAGCTGCCAGTAAATCTCCCTTCAGTACTCATCAGCAATCAACATATGAAAAGGGGTAATAAAGCAGCACTGATAAAATACATGGAAAAATAGTTCTACAGAATGAAACATACTGTAACACATCTTCTCCTGTCTTCCAGCTAATCTTAGTTTTTCTGAAAAAACACAGTTTCACGCTGTTCAGATTTCACCAGCAACTGCAAAGCCCTACAGTCCCTCTAGCCTTAAGCCCCCTTCCTACAGGCCATTTCATCTCTCATGCTACTCTCAAGAGAGGGGATAACAGAGGATCTTAAAAGAAGTCCATAAAGTAAACTAGAGCCTAGGACAACTAAATTAAATAGCATTTTTTTTTTCTTTCCTCCACTTCTTAATTTCCATAGAAAATCTTTTATCTGGGCCAAAACAGAAAGCCTGTACTTTAAATTGGAAGAATTTTAATTAAGCCAGGTTTTGGCAAACACTCAAAACTATGGCAAGATTAGCTGAAGTTTTCAGACATTAATGTGTCATTTGAAGTCCTTTATTAGTTTTTTTTTTTTAAAAAGGGCATTCAAGACAAAAATCTTTCTTTAAGCGTCTTTTCTTGATCTGCACTGGCACCATTCCGTAGCCTTAAAAGAATGATCCTTTGGAAAAAAAATCCCGAAACAAAACAAAGAAACCAAACCTAAGAAATACTCTCCATTTAATGCTAACAATATCAAGTGAGGTTAATTTCATTTACTTACATTTGTTTTCACTTTCTTGTTCTCAGGCAATAATGCAAATGCTAGAGCATTCAGAATAATAAGTGTAACCCTCGTGTTTCCCTTCCTTCTGCAAAATTGAACCCATTACCCATAAGAAATGTATAAATGCTATCTCTCTTTAAGGTCATTGGTAAGTGCTCTCAGAAACAAAATACCTGTGGCTAACGGAGTCCATAAAGAAAACCCACTACAATGAACTTTATTCCTTAAGAATTTCTGATCAAAAATTGCACCATATTTGTGAAGGGCTGTGGGGCTCAGCCACGCGAGTCCCAGACTATCTTCCCTGAAAAGCAACAATTTGTGGAAATGAAACTTCATTCTGATTCTCCTCTTGGTCTAACATTGCGCTACTACAAGATCATGCATTTCAGAAGATTTATTCCTAATACGAGTGGGCGCAAGGAAAGCGTCTGCTTTCCATATGGAATTTCTTCATTCTTAATCATCCAACCACCTAAAAGCCAGGATGAACAGTTTTTTATTTACTGTTCTTCCTTTGCTTAAGAATGTTACACCGACTCCTCATCCTCCAGCAGTCAGATGAGAATGTCCTGCTGTCCAATCCGATACATTCACACATTACTTTTAGAACATTTTGTCTATTTTTTCCACTACTTAAAAATCCAGTTTTGAAACACAGTAAAGCATGACAAAAGCAGGCATCTCCTACATTCTATGTATTTCCAAAGAAGACAATGTATTCTTTAAAACTCAAAAATTATCTCCAGTTCTTCTAAAATGTTTCTAAAAAGGGCCTCAATGACTTTACTGAAAGCTCTGGAATCCAGCTGGCTGATCTGCCTAGCTGACTAGCTCCAGTTGTTCATTTAGGGGAAAAGAAGACAAAAAGCCAGTTCATGTAGACTGAACTGCGATGCTGGTGCCTGTCCAACTACTTTTTGTGGCTTTTTTTTTTTTTCGAAAGTGACCCTTGAAAACCCCTTTTACATTTGAATTTTAAAAATACATCTGTTAAAAGAGAAACTACAGAAATGTTTTACATTGGGATGGAAAAGAGAAAGGAACACTCTAAAGTGTTCTATGCCTGTGCTTTTTCAGCTGCGGAATAAATGGAAATAAGAGATTTCCTCAAGGAAACAAAAGCTATAAATCTAAGGCAAATGATCAGAGTCCTCTGTTATTTTCCTGTTTTGTCTCTGGAGTCTTCCCAGGAGCAGACAGATCTCTCGCTGTCGCAACACAAATTCTATTTTCAAAGCAATTTAGCTACTTTCACATCTAATTTTTACATGTCTGCACTGACAGTTCAATAAAAGTGTTTATACTTATCTTGTATATAAAATGTGACGAAGTTATCACACAGAGACCCGTAAGACCACTTACCATCTCTTGTGGAGTTTGTTCTGCTGATCAAGGAGAACTAGAAAAGAGAACAGTAGCTTTTTAATTCACAAAAATATATGTATAAGATGGTCACAGGCACTGAATGTATGTTTGCTAAACTTGAGTACTATGGCCTATGGCTATTAAACATTCCTTCTCTGTTGTGGCTGGTTGAAGTCTCTTACAGTTTTTGATTAGCATCAGTAAAAAAATCCATTCCTTAAAATTCCTCACTACAATAAAAAGGTTACAAGGGAGCCTTCTAGACAATGCAGCCTAAAATGCTGGGAGTGAATGCTTTTCTTCCCATTACCCTTTTCTTTTCTATTTTCTCCCACACTTTATGCTTTCACAACCTTTATTTTCCAAATTAATGCCAAACAAAAATCAAACTTAAATGAAACACACTGTTCTCACTTGTTAGTGGTGTCTGCACAGGGACATCTATAAAAGAAGCAACTACCATAAAATGATTAAACACATCTTGTCTCCATTCAAGCAGTAATATTTCTGTTTAAAACTGCAGTGCACTTAAAACTGCATATAATGCCTTCTCTCACTTTCTTTTTTTATTTCCAGACATCTGATCCTGCCTCCCATAAAGAAAACATAAGCCAATTCAGGTTGCAATCACATTATTTAAATGTGAGAAAAAGGCTAGAGGAAGAGAGGCAACTGGAGGGTGCGGAAAAAAAAAAAAGGAAAGGAAGAGGGGGACAACAAGATATCTATAACCATCAGGCAGGATTTCTAATTCCCATAATTTTCAGTGTGATTTATTAGCATGAATCACTGAGAAATATTCTGAATCCCCTCCCTACCTGACAATTATTTTATTACATTCAGGTGTTAGCTGCTTCATCTGCATATTTCTTCTGATGCTCTCACCCTCAACTTGAACTTCACATTAGAGGAGTGCCAGTGAAAGGTAACAGAAACTCAGTATGCTAAACTACCATTGCTACCCCTAAGACATGGTCAAATGCTATTCCCAGCAACACTGGAATGTAGCCAAGACAGCACTTACAACTGTCGTAGATTTATACCAGCATAAAACTAAGATTTTCCAAAATGCATACGAATACAGTATATACACCAGTTGTCTTCTGCTCATATTTAACAATACTAACTTAACAGCAACTTTTCGTCTTTTAAGACAGGCTGCATTGCATGAAAGGAGAATGAGGACGGGCCATGTTCAAAGAAAAAGCAAATCATGCAGCTACCACAAAAGCAAATTATTGTCCTTCGCAAAGCCCACACCAAGCTCAGACCCCTAAACCCTTGGTCACACCAACCTGTCTACAACAAGCCCTACATACATGAGCAGTCTCATTGCAATCAATGAGATGACTCATGCAAGCGAAGGATTGCAGGATCAGGCATTAGGCAACCAAAGCGTGCGAGTTCCTTGTATTCTCTCCTGCCTGCTTGAAGGAAGAAGAAAACCTAGTGCCGAGGTCACTGTAGAACACTGAGATGACTTGTAGCACTCGAAACCCACACATACAGAAAAGACTCCTGAGCTAGTCCTCTTTGTTCATTTGAAACATCTCATTTCCCACTCTCATGATGTACAGTATACTTTTTATCCCTTTCCCATACACATCTGGATACTGTCAAGGTTGCCATAACATCTTTTCCTCATACTTAAAAACCTAAGTCCATGGTAGCTGATTCTTCCATTTTCCACTTCAGAAAAAGTATGTATATTTAATTTTCTTGTTCACTCCAGTTCCTACATGACAAAAGATTCTTTGAACTAGCTTCAGCATAAATAGCAATTAGGTTCAGATCTTAATGTAAATACATTTTTTAGAGCAGTAAGTGGTGAAGTCTAATACTTTATTATTAATACACAACATGTACATATGCTCTCTGAAGGGGAAGGAAGGGCTTATATTAGCTTACCAAATATGAAAAACCTGTTTTGCCAAACACAGAAATTTATTTTCATAAATTATTTATGAAACATTAGACAACAAATATAAAGCAGAGAATTAACAATGTTGCAAGCCAGGACACCAATTTAAACAATGAGTTTGTTTTATTTTCAGCTGAATTACTCTTCCAAAATAAACTACATAAAATACAAAATATGACAAGAAGCAGAAAATAAATGTAATAACTCTACTTCCATAATTTATACCTTAAAAAATATTGAAGCAACTGAACATACAAAACTCTCCAGCAAATGTAGAATTTAAAATAAGGAAGAGATTTGTTTGCCTATGCTGACCATTAATGATGGAGAAGGGTGTTTTTTTTTTTTGATAAATGTTATTACTTCCTTTTCTCAGTTTAAAAATATTTCCCCACTGATAATCAAAGACGGATGTACTCCCTTTCATCAAAACATGCCTGTCTCCTAACCAACTCGAGGCAAGTAAGCATTAGTGAAGACAAATAAATCTGGTCAAAGCAGTGACAGCATTTAATTCCAGTCGAGTCAAAAGAAGTTGAGACAATGCTTGTCACGTTGCGAGACACAACCATGAAACACTGTTTTTTAGAACTTGGTAACATAATTCACATTCTGGAAGCAAAGCCCTCTAGTGGCTTTGTGTTGGATATAGTGTTGCCTCTTGGCTGCCACATCGGCGGTGACAGGTACAGCTCAGAAAGACCTACCAATGCAGGATATCAAGGAGGGTTTGACTGCATTCAGAACACCGATGACCACAAGATTAATTAACCTGTTGCATGGTATTTAGGTAATAATATAAGATGCTATTAAAGGAAGGTGAAATTTCAGTAAATTCAGCAGATTTCAACAAAAAACTTTCATATAAAAGCTTTCCTGAAAAAGCAAACTACGTTTAAATCAGATATGCCCAAATGAACAGGTAGCTGACCGCACCCTTTGCCCACTGCTGCTTTTGTCCCTGTTCCTTTGGCCTCTGAGAAATGCCTTCTTCAGTCAGGCCACAGATGTCCCTAACTCAGTATCCAGTTTCTGGCAATGGGTAGTAAGAGATGCTCAGTAAAATGTAACACCAAAGCACACATGCAGAAATTACTTTTCTAGGCACATTTCTCCTGATTTCAGCAAGTGGCGGTTCAGATACTTCTTTCAACTTCTAATTGGCTTTGGCATTTAAAGCCAGAATGTGTCATTCCTCTGCACTCATGAACACTAAGTGTTTCCACGACAACCCACGGCAGTAAGTTTCACAATTTAAGGTGTTAAACATCCATCTGCACTGTGTATTTTGAACTCACACTACTACATACTCTTTAAAAAAATATCTGAAGAGTTCAGTAAGAAAAGCATGCCATGTGTCAACATCAACAGCACACATTCTCCCACAAACACTTATTTCATTTTATACTTCCAATGCTTACTCTAGGTGCAGAATTACCACCAGAAGAAGGAAATGTCTGAAAAGTGTTTTGACACTCTGTGCTTCAAATTAATACTGTGCATTTCTGGTGTATGATGTTAACCTTAATACCAAAGCGCCCTAGTTACAGTCATGCGGAAATTTAAGCCTGTGACTGCTGAGACAGTTGGCAGTACAAGTATTTCCCTTAAAAAGAAGAAAGGGCAAAAATTCCCAAAACTGTACACTGCATTATTGTTTGTGAATGGCTGTAAATACAAGACCTGTCCGCTGCGAAGAAAACAGTTATGGCTGGTTGTCACCCCAACAGGAGAGTCAGTCGAGCTATGAAGACCCACATATGACTATGATGTATTCACACCAATGTCCTTACACCAACAGTAGTAATTCCTGTGAATAGAACGGAAGCAAATTACACATAGGACAAAATAACGTTCATTGCAGGGACAATCTACATTTAACCACTAGACCTGCAAACCAAGCATGCAGATCAAACTTGAGCACACCTGTTATGGCCATTTTCATCTGAGCAGAGCTTGACACAGTGTAATTCTCTGCTGCTGCCAAAAAGAGGGTCTTTCTTCCCAGAGATCCAGAAAACAAAGCAACAAGCTATTTGGGCCAAAAATCAGAGGTCAGAGGTCAAATGCTAAAAGCTGCACAATTATTACTAGCCCCAGTTAGCGTATGTTTCATATAGGGCTTTGTCAGTTTAGTCATAAACGAGGAAGAGGATGAAACTTTCACACTACTGCTTTTGAAGGCAAAATTAATTTCCTGGTCTCACAGATGCCGTGCCCAGGCTCTTGTCAGTGACTTTAAGGATCACAAAACCGATGAGCAGCTCTCGCCTCTGCCAAACAGGGCAAGCAACGCAACCTAAGGGCTGGCAGGAAAACAAGGCCTTACTACGCCCAGGCTCACCCTGGCTCCCAGCCCCGGCACACGGAGCACCCCTCTCGCCTGAGCCCCCGCACCTCGCCCCCAGGCCGCCATTTCGCAGAGGACAGGAAAGGACAAGGCCCGAGCCCCTGGGGGCCACCGCCGCGCCGCCA
>Ga0181612_122306_pt1 | contig 23410 bp, 12 predicted proteins | sample HoacroProtozoa21_FD_119630 | JGI IMG/M metagenome (GOLD analysis project Ga0181612, IMG submission 119630) | Hoatzin crop microbial communities from Cojedes, Venezuel. Combined Assembly of Gp0051906, Gp0051904, Gp0051908
AGCAACCTGGTCTGGTGGAAGGTGTCACTGCTATGGCAGGGGGGTTGGAACAAGGTGATCTACAAGATGCCTTCCAACCCAAACCATTCTATGATTCTATGATTCCACACAGAGCTGAACTCCTCTTTAATCCCCGCAGGTTGCCAGTACCAGTGTCAGTCATTGCGCCGCAAGGTTTTCCTCTCATCAGGTTCTCTGATTCAGCACAGAGAAGGCCGTACAGATCTTCCTCCATGCTGACTCACAACCTGTTCCTCCTTCTCTCAGCAGGAGCTGTGTCTAAGGCAGGACGTTCCTACACAAAACGCGCAGGACTCAGGGAACACGAATGAGTCACCGCTGTATTTTTTTTTTTATAGCCTGCATTCATAGATGTTAATAATAGCTTTTCAAAAATCTATTACAAATACCACTTTATTTCATCGTATCATTTCTTCACCCTGCTGCTAAGCTTTAGCAGTTACTACAATAATTGGATAGAAAGTTTAAAAACAGAAAATCAGTTATTGTCTACTTTATGCCTGTGAAATATTACTGTTCTTATGTAGATTCACCAAGATCAAATTTCCACATTTTTTTGTGGAAAATAGCATGTTAATAGCGCTATTGACATTGGCTGAGAAAAGCAGATCTTCATCAGGAACAAGGAAAGCTGTCGCTTTTCCTATCATCAGAAAGGTGGGGAAGTCAGGCGAGATAAGACAAGGTGCATTTGGCAATGCGATGCCTGGTATTACCACAGATCAATATTTTTCAGACAAAGTGTTTTTCTTAGTTGAAAAATGGTCTGCTTTGGCAAATACAATTTAGCACAGGAAAAGAGACTTCTGGAACTTTTTCATGTTTTGTGCGTGAAGTTTAAATGAACTTAAAATGATTGTTTTTAAAAAGAAAATCATCTTTTTCAAGCATATCCTTGCTTTAAAGCCTTCTATGTGTGATTAGAAGCACGAACTATGCAAAGTGTTTTGTCTTCAACTTGCAAAACACAGTTACTTAAAAAAACCCCAGGATTTTTCCCTCTTTCAAAACCATTATCTTGTTCATGCCCTTTCAAAATGTATCGAAGTGTGCTGTGAGGTAAAAGCCAGGAAAATGAGTGTAGACTACAAAACGATGGAGCCAACGACAGCCCGAAACAGCCACGGCTGAGGGTCCGGCTAACGCAAGAGCGAGTGTGTTTGTGTCTAACAGGGACAAGGATTCTTGGCCTAGAAAATGTCATCCTCAAATCAAGGTTTAAAGTTTGTGAAGTTGTAAAAAACCTGAAAATGCATCTTTGAATGGAAAGGTTTAGTCAGCTTTCGAAACAGTTTTCATTTATAACGCGTGGAAAATTGCTAATCTTACCAAGTGTGTCACCAAACCAGTGCTAAAGTCTGAATGGAAAAAGTTTTGCAGTAATTTCTGTGAAATGTCATGCAATTCAGAAGAAAAGGAGAAAAACAAGAAAGCGTTATTTCTTTTTTTTTTCTTCCATGGTCTGGTACTTAGACTTTGTGTCTTGTAGTCAGCACCGTGTACTCCACTGACCCCTCTCAGGAAAATCCTTCAGGTACCAGGAAAACATTGCTGGTGCGGAAAGAGCTGTGAGAGGATACCCCGCATGACCTTGGAGGCAAGTTCCCTCGCTTTGGAGATTACCGTTTCCTGCACGTAAAATCAGCAATTAAATGTGCTAATTACTATGGTTCCTAACACATCTGAATGAACATGGTAAGTACATTTTATACTAATCCAATTAACAGATTTTTTCCTCTTTTTTATCTCAAAAAAATGCCTTGCAACCCATTGTTTTGCTAGTTAACAATTCTATGCTATTACTTTGGGGCCAAATACAAATGTAAAACAGATCATCTCCTTTCAACCAATTTCTGAAAAAAATTGCTTACTGCCTACAGAACAGACTTCAATATTCATACATCATGCAGACAGCCAGAATGAAAAAGAGCAAAGCAAGGATCCCACATCACAGCAATGGAACTAAGGTAGAGACAGAGTAAATACCGATGTCAAAGGAAATTCATTAGCTAATCTTATCTAAAGAGCATATCTAAATGTGTCGGGTGATAAAAAGCTAGACCAGCTTGAGCCGGCTCTCTTGAAGATGCCTGCCTGTTTGAGCCACGGAAAGAATGGAAACGCACATGCTGTATTACATATCACGCAGTCCTTACTCAGAGCACGTTAAGCAGCAGAAGCAACAATTTGGAGATGACAAAATCTCACCCAAGCACACGGCTGCTGAAAACAACAAAACGTGCTACAGATCCTGTTCCTTTCACTCCATAACTTTTTTGGCCAGGTGAAAAGTGTCTTGCACAGGGGCTCCTTAGAGCATGACAAACTATGAAATCCTTTGATAATAAATATATCTGTACGGCCTCACTGCAAGCCACCAGCGATGCACATTTTTCTTCTTCAGCTTACAGGCCAGGACAGAGGAGAGCTGTGCCTGGTGCCAGGGTGCAGCCCTAGCTAGGGGTGCCTGCAGGAGCCCTCTCCTCTCGACCATCTGCCAAGGGTGGGCAGAGCCATGGCTCTGGGGGGAAGTACAGTACAAGCTGTTGGACTAGAGAGGCAGAAAACGAGAGCTGCAAATGCTGAGAAGCTTAGGGGTCTGGGAGTTACATAAAATACTAGGGGAATTGCACCTTCCCTTACGGCTATTTCTCTTTAATCAAGAGTGTCACCTTCCAGGACTGGCTTAAAGAAAGAACTAAAACTAACTTTTTTTAATTTAAGTTCTTGTAATCTTCTGGATATTTCCCCCTGGTTTCACCTTTTGTAACCATCTCTCTACAATGCTTTAAGCTTGACAGTTTCTTGGAAATGCCATTTCTCGCTGTTGGGTACCTACTGTATCCTTAACAAAAAACCTCTTACACGTTCCTGAGTTCATAGACAGAACAGCTGTGCATCTTTATTACACATATGCTGCATTCTGGTTTTGCTTGTTAGCCCGCAGACAGGAAAGTTTTATTTTTAGGCAGATGTGAAAGCCTTAATTTGTTGCAGAGGGGAATAGAGTGCCTAATAATAGCATACAATACAGCCAATGCCAAATTAATTGATGGAGACCAAAACAGGTTACAGCTTATGAGCCAAAGCTACTATTTTCCACTTCCCTAGCTTTCCCCCTCTCTGAAATAGCATAGTAGAGCTCAAGTTGGAAGAAGGACACCCTACAACATCTACGCATTACTGTGGGCCTTTTGCTAAGCATTTGAATTACTGTGCAGCGAGGTTTGTCTCGACCTTGCAATACTTTCGTGGAAGAGACCAGCCTGCTTGTTAGCCACAAATGACAACTTCTACAACTGACCAGCATCATTCAAGTCCCTTCTTGATGATCATGTCCCAGCTTGCTTGCGATGAGCCAGCATAGTGGGAAGGGGCATGGAGGAAGAAACCTCAAAACTTCGGAGAAGGTTTTGGGGCACAGCAAAGCTGCTGCTGCTACCTGGAGCATCCACCTTCTCAGTTACAGTGTCCACCAGCACAGGGCAGATGACCCGAGGGGAGGCTGAGAATAGCGCGCTGCTCCCTCCCTGTTCTCGGGTGACCACACATGTTTGCTGTCAGCTCTTTCCAACTAGGAGCAGGAGCCTATTTTAAGCACTCCCTTTCCTCACGCATACACTGTTGCCATAGCTGCAAAACTAATGCACATGGAAAGAAAGGTTCTTACTCTATTGACTCAGCAGAGAGGCATGTTACTGAATCTCTCGGTTTCTTAACTCATGTAAAGTGAAAGATAGTGGGCCAGATCCTTTCCCAGCTGATGCTAAAAAATGGCATGACTATTGGCTTAGTGAATCCCTACTAATGTGCAGCAGCTGACATACGAGCCCTGTGTTTTCTGCTGCTACACCTTTCAGAATCATTCGTGGTATATTGCAATTAATTCAGCTTCTCCTCTTGTACCTCCCCTTGAAGGATATAGTGTAACAGAGCAGGAGAAAATTGTATTTGCTCTCCTGCTGTCCACCTTCACTTACCCGAGGATTCAGGGAGTGAACGCACGTATCAAGCAGATGTTACATCTCAGTCTTTAACTTGCATCAAGTTTCCAGGGTCACAGACAGCGGTTTTGGGAATATTTAAGGTAAGCTTCAAGTGGACTGGGAATGAGCTTTCATTCCAACCTGGCAGTAGTACACATGCTAGCAGTGGCTTGCACTGATTTTGCTCACGTTTGCAAACTTTCAGCCAACTCCAATACAAATAGAATTGCTAATCTTTTGAAGCTGCTGTTTGCCAGGATACTTTAAGAAGAAATCATCAACACACTTGAAACAAGCCGACTGAAGATTTGGCTAGAATTTTGAAAGGATACTTAATTTAAGCGTTCAAATTTTCCTGCCCATTCCTAGTCTTAAACATAAAAGAAGGCCAAACCAGCACAACTTTAATAAAAGGCAGTGAGGTCTTCAGTTGATATGAACTTGCATAACTCCTTTGCCTTCCAAATTTACTGAAGCTTGAGAGCAAGGAAGACACGAACGGGTCTGATCCAACGAGCAGGCAGTTGCTCCTTATTTATAAGCAGCAGGAGCTTTTGTTATGCAAGTTTTCCAGTTCCTTGACTGAAGGTAGAGTCACGACTGCTGAGGTTCCTTGGGGAAGGGACTGGTGGTTGGGTACCAGACCCTAAATTAAAGGGCAATAGGGCACTGCGCACCTTCGCAAGGTGCAGAAAGACAGAGGCGCATCCAGGAGTTGGGGAGGTCTCTGGAGAGCAGAGGCTAAATCGCTCAGTCTGCTTCTGGGCCTCAGCAAGTGGACGGCACAACGGGGACTACTGGAAGAGAAATTAGTGATCTGTCATGATACCAGTGGCCCTTGGAGGAGTGGAGGCCACAGTTCTGCTGAATGGCTAGATCACAGAAATAGCCACACATAAGGAGTGAACAGAAAAAATCTCAAAGGCTAACATGGGATATCGTTTCTGAAAATGATACTAATGCCAAGAAGATGAAACTAGAAGAGGGTTGAGCAAAGAACAAACCCTTGGAAGAGGAGGAAGTTTTCCTGCATTTTGTAATTTTTTGCTCTGACTTGCAAGTCTTACACTCTTTACTTAAGAAGCTAGGGATAGACGAGTTAATCGGTTGCAAACCTGAGACTGACTCACAATCCCTGGCTAGTAAAGGATAGGTGAGTTTCAGACAGATTTTCTTTAGGAACCAAAAAAGATTACAAAACAAGCCCTGGGAGCACATTGTATTTTGCATCAATATGCTGTGCTAGGTGACAATTCTTCACCGCTTGCAAGTTCACTTATGCAGGTTGTGTCTTCATTAATTACTCAAATGTTTAACTAAGTGTTGATACAGAAACAATGAGGATTAATTCTGGCAGAAAAGCTCCCATATAGTCAAAGGCTGTTATGAAGGATATACAATATAGCTGTTACAGAAATCAACTGTAGAGATACAGACTGCATTTCAGAGCTTTACTCTGGGTTTCTTTTTTTTTTTTTTTTTCTTTTCAGATTTTGCTTTCTCTTTACACAGTTGTGGCAGTCAGGCAGAGTCGATAAGAGATATCTACAGCATGTACATTTTAGGTACAACGTATTCATGATGACCCAGAAGAGCACCCATGCTTTAATCTGAATATAAGAAATTCAGACTATCTCTTGTCAGTTACTCTTTGAAAAGATGAATGATCTGCTTACCTGAATCCTACATTAATTTATATACCTGCTCAAATTTCACATAGATATCTGTGACTTCTGTGTGTAGGGCTTTGCTTCTTTTAGACATCGATACCCCCTTCTGTTTGTGCCAAGAAGAGTTTGTAAGACTTTAGCATCATTAAAATCCAGCACCATATCTCAGTTTAAGGCTGTCAAGATATAAATATTACCTCCTAGCCTAGCTATTAATTTATAAAGCGATCCAGCTCTTTAAAAAGTCAAGCTATACCATACTCTCTTGTGGCTTCCTGCAACAGTTAATTCCAAAGGCTGCTTAAACATGTATGATATTTTTCCTTTGACATGCTTTAAATGTATTTGTCATTAATCCTGACCCTTTGACTGTTCCCTGAGGGGCAATGAAGTGATCAGACAGCTGTGCCCCTCATAACTTTTAATACTTTAATTAAATCCCCTTTGGACCTTTCTCCCTTCTCTATTCTTTCTTTAGTCAGTCACCAAGAAAAACGACCACAATTTTAACATCTAAACACTGGAAACTATGAACATATAACAATGCAGGAATAATTTCTTATTTTTCAATTTACTTAATTATTTTTAAATTTAATTTCTGGAATGAATGAATGAGAGTTCTATTTTCTTCTGAAAATCCTTTTTGAAGTCCCAGTGGTTTGGCCTCGTGTGTATAACCATAAACAGAACTGTACAGCTTTGGACAGATACTTTTGAGACAGAGTTCAAGTTCTGCTCTTCCATAGTTTAACAAGACAATAGTCGTTATAAAACTTTTACCCACAGAAATTGTTGATCTGTCCTGAGAATGATCAATCTCGTTTAAAGGTAACAAGGCTTGGCTCACAGATAAAACAATCCCTATCATTTTATTATCCTCCTCTTGTGTTTTGCAAGTTTTGGTGTTTGGTATTTACTGGCACGTATAGGAATTGCCGAAAGTGTCAGTGAATTGGCAAATTGTAAATATCACTGACTCTAAAAACCAAGGAATTATTTTCCGCTGACTCAAACTTTCCATTAACACACTGTGAAGAGTGAGTATCACTTTTGATTCCCTAATTTTGTTCGGAGGGGTTAAAGAAATCAACCAGGAATAAAAACATTGATAAATTACTTTGCAGTACTTATCTTGCATAGTGCGAGCGGGGGCACATCATTAGAGTTCAGTTTTGGTTTTACACCTTTTTTCCTCTCTTCTCTGGGGATTATGGGAACACTCCTAATTTCAACTGAGTAACAGATTTGTGCTTTATTTGTAAGCATACAGGTAAATCTCAGCTCAGCAAGAGGTAATTTTGGCCATGTCTGTTAAAAACCAGCCCAAGTGATGCAAGCTTTTAGCTAGTTTGGGTTTTTGTTGCAAGCTGACAAACTGCTTACTTGGAAAACAGGATGAGAAGCAGGCCCAGTTTGTAACTTGGCATTGCAACGGTACGTATCTGCAGCTTCACAGTTTGGTGTGGAGCGGTGTCTGGTTTTAGGCTTTTTTCCCCACTTTAAGCTCACCAGAACTCAGAAATCAAAGAGAACCTCAGCCATCTGCTCAAAGGGAGCCAGCTTGAACAACACTCCTGCAAAGACAAATAGAATTTGTGGCACACTTTCCACCCACTCAGAGTAAAAGCAAAACTATTTCCAAGTACCCAGAAGAAACAGGAGAACCTCTAAAAGCACAGACTATGATATTGTCCTTGCCCTATTCTTTGGCCTGGGAATCCCCCAGTTTCCCACTCTGCAAACCCGCCTCATTAGAGGGAAATGCTTTTGTGGGGTCTCTTCTCCTGCTCCCACTCAGGACCCCGGAGGTTTTCATGCTCATCACCTGCGAGTTACACAACCACGAGACACCTCACTTCTCTGGAACACTTACACAAAGGAAACTAATGTACTGTGAATAAACATCCCCATTCCACAGCAACACCCAAGACATGCTAACACAGCAAAACTCCTTACATCACTCTGGGAGCTCAGAGACCTCTGAATACGCAACTGTTATTGCACAGGCATCCCTAACTGTTCAGTACAGGCAGGAAACAATCATATTTTTAGACCTAGACATCCCAAGCCCAGTTGAGCCCTGCAGATAAATTCTCCAGCAACGCCATCACTTCTGCACACCACAAAGCCGGTCATGGTTTTTACTCCTTTAACATACATTAAATTAAACCTGCCAGTAAAGCTGCTTCTGGGGATCATTCTGGTGCAGAGTCAGGACAGCTAACCAACAGTTACCATCAGCTGAATTCCTTGTCCCTTGGTGTATGAGGGGGGCATGGCCTATGATAGGGAAGATCCACTGCCTCCCAAAGCAGCTGAAGGAGGACCTCTAGTCTCAATCACAGAAATGCTTCAAGGAAGCAGCAGTGGATGGAGCAGATTTAGCCTAACACGGCAGGGAGCAAAAGGGTGACTGAGATAAAAGTGTCTTATAAAATAACTTGGAATGTCAGCACATGATTATGTTGTTTTCCCTTCAATCATTAGTTAGACGGCAGTGTTGCAAAACACCCTGAAGCTTGAGAAACTGCTAATGGGCAACAGCTTTTGGAATGTCATAAATGCGAAATTTTACTGGACTGGAACGACAGCTTATTGTACGGTCAGAATTCAGATGGGGAAATATTTGGACACTTGCAGCTTGTAATAAAATGAGAGAAAGTGAATGAGTAGGTTTTGTAACTCATTAAAAGGAGAGAGCTGCAAAAGAAAGATTTGTGGGAAACCTGCACCCACAACACTGACAGCACCTCGGACTGGATTCTTTCATGCCCTTTGTCAAAGTTATTTACACCTGGGCAAAAATAAGCACCATGAACTCCCTATGCCCCATCAAGAACAGCTTCACAACTCACAAGACAATCTGTAGATGAGAGAATCTGACAGATGGTAGGACTGAACGTGGAAAACACTCGCTGTGAATGTTTCAGGTAACAGGCTTTGTCTTATGGTTTGAAGGTGTGAGAGAAGCCCCTTTGTCTTTCAAGACAGCAGGATCTTCAAAACATACAGCATGCAGCTGCTGTGAGCACAATGCTGAGCCCAGTCCCAGATGACTACACATCTACGAGGCTTTTGGCTGAAGCAAGAAGGAGGATAAGCTTGTATCTGCCTCCAATAAATTACGTTGACCTGCCCAAGACTAGTCATAATGGAATGAAAAAGCCTTTTACTTTAATAAAGCAGAGGGTGATTCCAAAGGTAAACTAGGAAGAGGTACATTATAAAGAGTAAAAAATTCCTTTCAAAGGTATTGGAAGACACTAAAAGGCTAAGAAATACTGCATTGGCAGCCTCCATGCCTAGCATCAGCTTTCTGTTCTTTGTTCTGAGAAGAGCTAGTTCACACTCCTCAAGCAAGAGACATGCAGTAATGATGGCTTTTACTTGCTAAGATACATCAAAGTTGACCTGTTAGATAAACAGATTTGTTTAATGATTACATTTTCCTGTGCCAAATGAAAACACATAAAAGTGCACGATTCAACAGCTTTGTATGTATTTTTTTGCTTGAGCTGCACAATGGAAATTGTTTGTACTCTTTGCCAAAACAGTAAGGCTCCACAACTTTGAATTTGGCAGGGACAGAACCTGGTCCAAATCCTTCTCCAATGATTGCTGGAAGAGAAATACCAACAATTTGTTTTTACGCTTACAAGATGTGTCATGTACAGTACAGCGTGATCCTAAACAATTTTAACTAACCATCTGCTGGCTCTTCGTTAACATGAGAAATTCTAAAAAGCCACCAAAACTGGGTCTTCCTCGCAGGAGCACAGTTGAGGAGTAGTCTGTGTATGGCATGCAGCAGCTCTGCAGAGGATGAGCAATCACCAGTCAAAGTTGATGGAAGGATTATCCTAGACTTCAGTGAATGTCGGGTCAGGGCTCAGATACAGCTTGATTACAACCTCTTAATTAGGTTTTGCCCATGACATCTGCAAACTTTGCATTAAGCCATGCTACTGAGTACCAGCACCATGAAGTAAAGACACTTGTTACAGATCTGCCATTAGACAGTTCTGAACAACTTCAGTACAAATTAATTGGAATTGTCAATGTTCATTCTTCTGCAGTCATAGGAGTGGTTAAATAATCAAGCTAGACTGACAATTTTCTTTATGGTAGCTGTAAAAACATGAGTTTTTCATTTTCTGGTGTTTGATTTTTATTCTGACACTCTGACAGTTTACATATTTATTTGCTCAGTCATTTGCCTTTGTGATTCTCATAAGTGTAGGTATCAATTTTTACTCACTATTTTTATACACTTTACACAAACATCACTTGTTACAGCATACTTAACACAACTTTTCATGACTTAATGCTTGTTTTTGCATGTGTGAAACTAATCAAAGTTATAATGGGACAAATATTTGTCAGATGTTGAACACTCAAACTTCTTAAATGCATTTGTCAAAGTGGCAAGTAACATTTCTGCAGGCACAACTGCCACCTGATAATTACAGCAGAAAGCGCTCCCTCTCCCTATGGAAAAATAAGCAACTTTTTATATGCTGTAAGTGCACAGTTGCAGGCTAAATATTGTGTTTGGTTTTATTTTACCAACAGATAGCTTAGCTCCATAACTTACTGAGCCTTGTAAAGCACGGTATTAGTAACTGTTGATGTGCTGAAGTCTAAAATAGTTTATAGGCGCTATTTTTTTTCTGACAATGCTGACTAAAGTTACCACTTGGTATACTGGAAATTCTGAAATAACACCAACAACAGTGCACTAATAATAAGCTGAGTGACTGTAGGAGACTGGAGAAGTGACCCTTGTCCAGCCTGGTTTAGGAAGGAATCCTGTTGGACAGGAGGTAGGCTGGTTGCTTGGGACTTTCAGATTTACTTGCTCTTCTTCATAATTTCTGGTAATTTTTTTACTTTCCCAGATTTTTGGGACTGATTTTAGAGACAATGTCTGACACAGATATAAGCACCAAATGCTCGATCAGTTGTCGCCAGAGACAAGGCAAGACAGTATGGCCAAAACTGGTTTGTATGTCCTCATGGAGATGGAAGCCTTCTGCAGTTGCATGGTTCTTGCCTTGATTATGCTTAGCAAGGAGAAACACCTCCCCATTACACAAAGCTAAAGCATTCAAATAACTCCACAAACTGGCAACATCATTGCTGCTACCTTTACCTCTGTGCCAGTGACTGCAGCTGGAGCTTGCTGACCTGACGGGGATGCTGTGTCCATTTCTAGAGTCACTCATGATGCTCCCACTCAGAACAGCACAAAACCCGAGTATTTTTCCATGGTAGATCTTAATTGTGAAATTATGTATTTATCCTATTTTTGTACCACTAACAAATTACCTTTGTCTCTTACCACACAGCTCTAGTAGAAAAAGAATGAACATCAAGTTCCCTACATTAATTAAGACTCTCCACCAAACTGATTAATTTTTACATATTTTTCAACAGAATAGCATCACCATAATAGCATAAACATAAGATTCTCATAAATATAGGTATTAAAATAATAGTGTTTTTTTAAAGCCTAATAAAGTAGAAACAGATGAAATTCTGATAACTTCTGGAGGATCCTGAAATCTCTACAGACTGTAGTAGAGTAATATATACAATTAAGACAAACCTGTGAGTTATTCCTACAAAGGATTATTGTCTTTGAGTTAGAACCATGTGTGAAATAACGTGGAACTATTTTGATCATTTACATTTACTTTTTGAAACACATTATAATAGCCAAGATAAAGAACAGAATAAACCTAAAATCAGAGCAGCATTCACCACTTTCACAAGCACAAAAAGGTACTGAAATTCCAATTGAAAAACCTATCCTTTTCAGAAACTCAAACCACTCCAACTGCTATGTTTTCTTTTAGCCAGAATTTTACGTTTCAGTGAAATTTCAGCAAGCAGTTGAAATTACTGTCTTCTGAGCAATTACTACCCATTTCAAATACTGTGATATTTTATTTTATTTTTACTTTTTATAGCTAGCCAGGGACCTCTCCTACCTAACCTTACTCCAGTACCTGGAGCAAGAGCAGCTCCATCAGCCCTGAAGGACAGGACATACTTGCTTCGGCAGCTGCATGAAGGCAATGGTTGTACTGAAGTACCATAGCACTGTTCCTCTTCCCATGTTAAAGTTCCCCTGTCCCTACAGCTGAGAATCACAGAAATCTGGCGGGACAGACAGACCAAAGCAGTGATTTTTGAATGGCCCAAACTGTCACCCATCCCTTCCGTTAGTTAACAGCAAAGTGCCCACAACCGAAAACAGGGTGTTGTGCAATATGGGTTACAGTAACAGTAGGCTGGAAAGTAAGACCTGCCTAACCTTTCCCCATGTGTATATTTATTTTACAGCCTTGTTTTTCCACAGTCGCCATTGGGTGTAGCACCACAGCTGTCCTTGTTTGCTGGCAGTGTATTTTTATTCACTTATCTCCAACGTAGCAGTTATTTCCCCCCCCCCATCAGTGCTGTTTCCAATTCCCTTACCCTGACCCCCTGCAAAGAACAGGGTCCTCTTTCCACCTCTGAACACGGTCCTTTCACCAGCTTTATCAGGGATGCACCAACTTCTGCAGTTTGATCTGTGGTTTTGGGCAATCCATTTAGCCTCTCTGAATGGGTTTCTTACTCTTTAAAACATGTCATGATCTCTGCCACTGTGAGACCTCATCATTGACCTTCGAGTCCAAAGTAACACAGCACACGAAATGTCACTGTTTTGTGATGGTACCTCTTAATTTTCTCCGTGATCTGGAAAATGCCATGCTTTCCCAGTTATAGGTAGAAACTTCAGTTTCACTTGGTTTTAATACAAAGTATCTCTTGTTTTCAGCCCATTGCTGGGTCATTAATTGGATTCACACACAAATTATACAATTCCTAAACTATTATTCAACCAATTAAGAGCAGTTTTGAAGGAGTTGATTCAGATTCCCCTTTCTACCACAGAACAGACTTTATGACATTGAGCATTTGTTTTCATTGCTTAGATTTCCCACCAGTAAATCTGCAACAACATCTCCCTGTGCTGCAGCGCTAACTGGATAAAACACAATGAAGATTAGCAGCGTTCAGAAGAGAAGCCCATATATAGAGGAACTGAACATTTGATCTGTAAAGAGAATAAAAGCGAAGAAAGAAGAAAAGTCTTGGTGAAAAAAAATAAGTCACCTCTCAAGCACAGAGGTTTCTGATCAGCTGAAGAGCGAACTTCTGGAGTAGCCAAGAGGAACTAACGAGCTGAAGAGCAGACATGGATCACAACACCTTACGGCCAAGGGGTTTTCTTGGTCATGCACACAGCTCAATGGCAACCTCTTCTCATGGGAAACTGGTGGCCACTCAACCAAACAACACTGAATCAGCAAACCTGGTTTAACGTGGTAACTAACCACTGCACTGAGCCTGGAGAAATGAACAAAACTCAGAGGGAGGACTATGGAGGTGGCACCCACAAACCCATCTCGTAAGTTTGGCCAGACTTGGAGCTGCTGCATTCTGTAAATAGTTCTCTTAATAGAGCACCAACTTAGTTTTACAACCACCCTTTACAAGCACGCTTTCATGTTCTTATTCTGCATGTGATGCATGAAACAGATTTAGGTACCTAATGCGTAGGCAGACAGATATGAAATTTTTGGCCTTGGGTTTTAAAGAGCAGAGGCGGGGGAAGAGTCCCAAAAGCAGATCCAGAGCATCTTCACAAAGGGATGGGTACACATATGCCTAGAAAGCACCTGTTAGTGAAGATTAGCAAATAAATCTTTGAGGAGTAGAGTAGATGAATAATTCCCCTACAAATGACAGACAATAATGGAAAGAAAAAATGGCATCCATAAAAATAATCTGTAAATATAAAATCCTGGACTTCTATACTGGAAAGCTTATTTTGAAGCAGTTATTTTTATTTGTGATAAGTTTCCACTTAACATCACAGGCCTAATCATGTGCAGCTTAGTAAAAGGGTTGAAGCCCACTTGCCCACACCCGTATTTCCATACACAGCCTGTTTGTGTGCGTTATCTTTCTGGCCATGCAACTGCTCGATTTGTTCACACAAACAAAGACTCCGTACACTCAAATGCACTTTTCTTTGCTTCTCTGCCTTCCCTTCACGACAGTAAGTGCTCTCACACTGCACTGCTTCTTCAGCCATGCATATTTAGAAAATAAGTGAAAATATTAAAAAAGCAACACACAGCTTGCCCTCGCTAGAACACGGGAAATCATGTTTAAGACTATTTGTTTTCCAGCTGGATGTACCTTCCCAACCATGGTTCTGAATCAGAGATACTGCTATCAACACAACTTCTGTACATATCTAATAGTTGCTCTGAGATAGACCATAAAACACCTGTGTATGAACTTGGAGCAGCTCCAATTTTTACTAATTCAGACATAACCGAGATTCTCAAACTTTGCTTTTCAACTCACAGTTCAGTAAGAAGAGAAACTTCAAAAGTAAAGAGATCTTCCCCTGGAATTTGTCAATCAGCAGAGAAGATCTGCTGCTGCAAACGGGTACTTGCAGTTTATAAGAAACAGGTATTACTGAAAATGCATTTTCCAACTGTTGCTGCTCATTAGCCTTGCTCTAGTCTGTCCTCAGTGTCTTCTGCCACTCACTTCGCACACAGGGTCCAGGACACAAGTTAACCTTCCACATCTAAACAAATCTGATTGTCTTTCAGCCTCTGCGTGGAGCCCTGCAGTGGAACTTTCCGTTTTCCCCACAGAACAGCTGAATTCTGCTCCGTGGACCAGAGCAGTGCACAACAGTTAGAGCCTGCCTACATCTCAGTATGGAGCTTCTTCAGCTTCTAAGCTTCTTCAGCTGGGATTGCTTAAGTATATTGGAGGCTGATGGGTTATACTACTTCTGGGAACTTCAAACTGCTGTAGCATGAGCATTAATCAGCTGGTTTAAAGTGGAAAAATCACATAGGTCAAGACATGAGAGTTAAAAACCAACCAAGATCACATACTTGGAAGTATGACAGTCTGGGGCTCATTGTGTTAGGTGGTATCTCCAAAAATACGAGAGGTGTGTCATCCAGTGGCTCTGCTACATATAAACAGGAAAAAGTGCTACAGACCAGAAATTACACAGGCAGGAGCTCATATCAGTGAGGACTGGAGTGTTTTAACACTTCGCATGAATAGAGCATTGGCCAGAGCATTCCCCTTACTAACCCTCCACTCAAAACCTTTCTCGCATTGCAATAGGAGTCCCTAATAATCCAGCCTATTTACAAATCCTTTGTTGCCTCTCCTTGCCCTTTCCCAAAAACGCAGAACAGAGGTGCAGCAGGGATGGCTCAAGGTTTCCACACAGCAGCAAGGCTGAATTTTGCCACTCCAAGAACAAGAGGAAACTGCTGGGCTGCGGCTGCTCAGGAGGAGGCGAGGGGTGGGGGGAGAACTGGGATGGGCTCCAGATCTGTCTTCTCCTGTCACTGCTGTTGAGCAGGAGCAGAAACCCTGACCCTCCACCATCAGCTTGGATCACCAAAGCACTGGTGATGAGTTTATAACATGGAACTGCCTGCCTTACTGTCAGCGTGGTCTTCACATGGTTCTTGGAATGATGAACAAAACCTCAGGCTCACAACCCCTCCTTTGCACTTTCCCCATCTGCAAGCCTGGGAGAAGCGACCTGAACAAACCTATCTCCAGATTACTTTTAAATGATGTCCACTGTTCTTAGCTTGTCAATTTTCCATCAACAGTTCCAGAACATATTTCCAAAAATACAGAGTGAGCTCCAAGGGGTAGCCAGCCACTGCTCTGAGCAGCTAGCATGTCCTCTTCCCCAACCAACTCCTCCCTATTAGAAAACAGAAAATCATATTGTAACTGAGATCAGCAATGGATGTAACCTACTCTGTGGGGAAAGCTGAATTAGTGCTTTTCACACCTTCTAATCCCCCTGAGCCGTAACACCCCTCATGGAGGCTCTAGCAAGGTCGAAAGACTTGAATGCGATACTAAGCTGGTGAGCCAGGTGGCTGGCAGTATTCCTTTCACCCAACCCTATTTTTGCTTACCTGCCATTTTAAGGCCATTTGTAAATATAGATCAGAGGGTTCATAAGCAATAGGATATGGAACACCTTGCAGGAAAGATTCTTCCAGTGAAAAAGTTCTCCCTTTTCTCTGAACGTTTCCATTCTCTAGTAAGTATTCTTTTTTATAGGTGGAAAAAGCTGAAGCCCAGAGACCAGTTCTTACCACACACAAAACATTTTATACTGCACATACGGAGATTACATTTTGCAAAGTACAGGATATTAGTCCGAGAGATGCACACGAGCCAGCCCTGACAGCTCTCCCAATTAGTGAGCAATGGTCCTGCAGGAGATACTCGATGAGTACAAGCAAGAGTTCTGCTCTGCTGTGCTCAGTATGAATCTCTTGGTGGATAGTTTGCTCAGCCTGTTCTTTCAATAATAAATGTACACAGGGACAGTTTCTCTGGGAAAGTAGCATTCATCACAAATTCACTCTGCAGCTTGTCTTACAACCACTTATTTGCATGTCTACATCCAAAAAAAGCCCTCTTTCAAGAAGAGATTGTTTTTCTAAAGAGTTGGGCATATTTAAGATGCAGAAAGCTGCTGAAGTGCACACAAGATGGTTTTCAAAACAGATCTCAGCTATGGGTTCATCCTCCCATTGAAACTCACAGCACAAGAAAAAACATTGTAATTGTGTAGAAAAATGCTATAGACACAAGGAGTGAGCAAGTGAAGGATGATTGCTACAATGTTTTATCCCAAATTATCTGTTACTGACAGCTTTGGTGAAGCTAGTGGATTTATTTCCTTTTTTGGACTGATTTCTTAGCACATTCCTTTAGAAAAAAATTAAAACTCAAACCAAAATATGAAGAATTACCTTTCCAATTAAGTTTTCTGCAAGACACTTATTTTTTCAGGTCCCAAAATTCCACCAAAGGAGGTCACAGAGAATGGGATATATAGAGAAATGGTTGTTGGTTAGCTCAAATCTTTGTTATTTCAATGAGATTTTCTAGAGCATTCATCCATCTCCCCTGGCATGAGTGGGGCTGAGCCGGCCCCCAAGCACTTTCGAAAATCCCACCTGTAATGATTAATTATTCACAGCATTGCATATAAACCCCTACGGCTCTTTGACAATTCATTGTAACAAATTAAGCACTGATTGGATTTTTTCTCCCTTTCATTTATGCAGCTTAAGGTTGTTTAAGACATGAATACCTAGCAGCATAGTATATTTCCATAGAAATCAAAGAAATGATTTTGGTATCCAGTACACACAGACCCCTCCACACCAGACCCGGTCCTCCTCATGAATCTCTGACAGAGTTGCTCAGGGTTACAGAGATTGTTCTGGCCCTGCTCATCTCAGTTATTATGATTTCTTTATGGTGAAATCCAAGGTGTTAAGGCAGACTGCTGTGCCTACAGATGGGATAGGGTTTGTGTTCCTGAACAATCTCCAGTTCAAAGCAACAACAGGACAGAATTTCTTTTTTAAAATATATGTTCATTCTATGTCATGTTACTTTCTCTTTCAGAAAATGCTGAGAAACTAAGAAACCCACACCTAATCCAAAATCAAAGCATTTCTTTCGAGCATCCACTCAACCTTCTGATCAATCTGCAGATACTGGATGAATGCATAGCTCAAAATCCAGCGACGATCAAATACACTCAAAGCTGAACAAGAGCACTGTGACTGCTGCCTTAATCCTGACAGCAAGCAAGTGGCCAAGAATCAGGTCGGATTTTTTAAGAAAACATAAATAGACCTGACTCAGTTAACTGATGTATTCACCAGATGTAATCCCTGACCAATGGATTATACACAGTGTTCAATGCATAATCCTGATCTGCTCTTTATGTATAAGAAAATGAAAAGGATCAGGTCTATTTTTAACTTCCTGGAAAGTTTAAAAATAAAGACCAGCGTTCAATAATGCATTAAACAGCAGGTTTCAGCCTTCTGAAAATGAGCCTGTGTGTATCAAAAAGGTGAAGTCCTGTGGCTCAATTCACCCACTTGCAGTGTGGGTAGTAAAGAACAGCACGTAAGGAACAGATGAAGACTGTGGTACATATGTTGACAAATACAGGTACACTACGTACACATGGTTAGATTTAGGTAATTGCAGGGAGTCTTCAGTTGGCCTCGAGCTGAGTGGGAATTCAGCTCCAGAAGTGTTAGGTAAAAGGAACAGAAGCGTGCATAGGCATTTCACTGGTGATGGAAACGCATGCACACTCTAGATTTGGATCTTTAACATCTCACTAGTCCAGCTCTGCATCTTTAAGAACCTGGAGTTTCACTTTAAGAGATTTTCCATTCCCCACCCCACAGTGCACATTTTTCCAGCACATTTGTGCCCTGTGCCTTTCACTATTTTAAATTCAATTTAAGTCTTCAGTCAGACTAGACTGGGTTTACATTAGTACATTCCACAGCAAATCCTCGGTGCCGGGGAGAAGGTGACCGGTAGTCACAGCACCAGCCTTTCTGGAAACCTCCCACCTGGTTTCACTGAAATATGGAGCATCGGGGGCTGGGACAGAGCCATTCCCGTCTGTACCCCCCTCCCCTCAGCCTCTGTAACCACTCTGTCAGGCTGGCACCCTGAGCAGCTACGGCATGGGCATCCACATACTGCAGGAGGACACTGTGCCGCAGGAGGAAGGTGTGGGGAACGACCTTGGTGAGAGAGGTTTTAACATCACAAGCCACCATCGATGGGTCAGCCAGAGCCAGGAGTAAAAGCCATCACTCATGGCTTCATTTCAGACATACGAAGTTACTCCTTCCTTCCTCAGAGGAAGAACCCTGACAACTTAACAGATACAAACTGCTTTGAAAAAAATGGCATTCCTTAACAGTTTCTGCTCAGATAAAACCTCAGAGGTTATGGGTAGCACCTAGAAATGAAAATTCAACCTTGCCTCTATAATCAGATCCTGTTCAATTTTCTCCTCTTCCTTTTCTTTATCTCTCCACACCTAGGAATTCTTTTCCTTCAGGCCAAGAAAAGGACATATTAATAATGAAGCTAATTTCACATAAACAGTGCTGAAGTGAAGGACAGGGAGAAATGATGCCCTGGCCAGCTCAGAGCCCGGCCACGCAGGGGCTGGCACAGAAGCTGCAGAGAAGAGAATGCTTGACAAGCATCATTTGCGCTTTGGTTTGAAAGGCAGGCTTTCTCTACAACAAATTAATGTGAATTTTTACCCAGAAACTCTGAAAAAAGCTCTTTTGTATGAGCAATTATTTTAAATTAAGTATCAGGTGACATATAATGCGAAATATTTTTCTTGAAGTGTTGCCTGCGTATACAGAACTATGCCCGTACACAAAGCATCCCCCGCCTGCCAAGTTTACAGAGCCTGCTGCTTTGGGTGGCTCGATCACCATCACGGCAACCCACCCCAGCCGATACGACAGCGCTGCATCACCAGCACCAAGGGGCAGAAACCCATTCCCACAACACCGGCTGAAGTGGATTTTTACGAGAGCGAGATCAGTTCACGACCTCGCTTTGCTCAATGCTCTCAGGCACGGGTTGCGTTAGGCAAGATTAATATTCAGCTTATCCCGAGATGTTGCTCAAGTGCCTCTCGCAGCAAGCGTGCGGCGCTGACAGGCTCCCGTCACCACGCGTTCGTTCGCATGACGCTGCTCCTGGCTTTCCCTCCCACGGCACCGAGCCAGCCAGGCTCTGCCTCCCCTTCCCTTTAACAGCCTCACGCTGCCGGAACCAGGGTCAAAATCTGGCTCGCTGCTTTACAGCTGCAATAGAGAAGGACAACGCTGATTAAAATGATTAGTAATTCAGTTCTAAATCCCTCAGGTAGCTGGCATATCCCTCATCCCTACACTTAAGGATGGGAAATACTACCCTATACAAATACTATAGTAAATTTAGCTGCTGAAAGCTAGTAACTGTCTGGCTTTTATTGGCACTCTTCTCTATATGCCCTGGCTTCCATTTCCCCATATATTTTAAGCGCCAGCTTCTGTACATATTGGTACCTTATGCTAAGGCAGTTGCGTTTTGTAAATATAGAAGACTTCTAACCTAGGGCTCAACCCAGATATCTCCCCCCACCCCCCGCAATATTTTTGAGGAGAAAAGGTCAGAGTATTCCAGTGAACTGACGCACTCTGTCTAATTTATACAGAAAGAAGCTTAAAATTGTGCGTCATTTGACCATTTTCCATTTATTCACGCTGAGATTAAGAGATGGGCTTATTGTTGAGCTTATAGTTGAAATTACAACTTAGAGAAAAAAGGGTTATAGGAGATCAGTAGCTGCAGCTGGGCTTTGATTTACTGCTGCCCAGTCATGGCAATGTAAATTAGAAAACTTGAAAAAACCAGCTCATAGGGATTGTGAAAAGCTAATTAACCATTTCTAAGGTAAAGGTTTCCAAATAAAACCAGAGAGCCAGGACTTGCTGTGAGCAGTAACAGCTTGTTTAATTGCCAAAAAGCATCTGTGACAACGCAGCAGTATGCAGCTGTGATTGCGAGGGAGAAAAACCCAGCATCGACATCAGAAATCGTCTGTAAAGCTGAGGAGTCAGCATTTTTTGTACTACTTCATCACTGAACTGCACCTCTCGGGTCGGACAGATGGCAAGCTTACGCACCCACCAGAAGACACCTCTTCCCTCAGATACCTCTAGCAGTTCTTCCAACATATGGGATGTTTGAATGGCATCAATAAGTTCAGGATCAAAAACAACCTCACAATAGAGAATCACAGCATGGTGGGGGTTGGAAGGGACCTCTGTGGGTCACCCAGTCCAACCCTCTGCCCAAGAAGGGTCACCCACAGCAGGCTGCACAGCACCGCGTCCAGGCGGGGCTGGAATATCTCCAGAGAAGAAGACTCCACAACCTCCCTGGGCAGCCTGGGCCAGGGCTCCGTCACCCTCAGAGTGAAGAAGTTCTTCCTCGGGTTCAGCTGGAGCTTCCTCTGCTCCAGTTTGTGCCCATTGCTCCTTGTCCTGTCGCTGGGCACCACTGAAAAGAGCTTGGCCCCATCCTCCTGACCCCCACCCTGCAGATATTTATAAGCATTTCGAAGGTCCCCTCGCAGCCTTCTCTTCTCCAGGCTGAACAAGCCCAGCTCCCTCAGCTTCTCCTCGTAGGGGAGATGCTCCAGTCCCCTCCTCATCCTCGTAGCCCTCCGCTGGACTCTCTCCAGTAGCTCCTCACTTTCTTGAACTGGGGAGCCCAGAACTGGACACAGTACTCCAGATGAGGCCTCACTAAGGCAGAGTAGAGGGGGAGGAGAACCCCCCTCGACCTGCTGGCCACACTTCTCTTAATGCTTCCCAGGATCCCATTGGCCTTCTTGGCAGCCAGGGCACAATGCTGGCTCATAGTCAACCCGTCGTCCACCAGGTCACCCAGGTCTCTCTCCACAGAGCTGCTCTCCAGCAGGTCCATCCCAAGCCTGTACTGGTGCATGGGGTTGTTCCTCCCCAGGTGCAGGACCCTGCACTTGCCCTTGTTGAACCTCATCAGGTTCCTCTCTGCCCAGCTTTCCAGCCTATCCAGGTCACGCTGAATGGCAGCACAGCCTTCTGGTGTATCTCCCACTTCTCCCAGTTCTGTGTGATCAGCAAACTTGCTGAGGGTACACTCTTAACTCTTCCTCCAAGTCATTGATGAAGAAGTTAAAAAAGACTGGGCACAGTACTGACCCCTGGGGGACACCACTTGTTACCGGCCTCCCACTAGACTCAGCACCGCTGACGACAACCCTCTGAGTTCTGCCATTCAGCCATTTCTCAATCCACCTCAAATGCAAGACAAGGGCCCAGTTTTGAAGTTCATTTCTATTTTCTTTGCCTTTTTTCTGTTCTGTATCTCATTTAAGACTTAAAATAATGATGTTGAGAGATCAGCAGTTACCGTGAGGCTTGTACACAAATACAAGCTACTCATGTCTCTCTGCCTTTCAACAGATGTCAAGTCAGGTAGAGTGAAACAGATGTATGCTTATGACCCGGTACCTCTAAAATGTAACCTTTGCTTTCTCCTTTTTCTAAGTTACTTATGCCTCTTCCATGTTCCTCACCTAGACCCTCTAATGATTTTTAATACTCCTATTGGGAGTATCAGTGCAAGATGGCTAAAGGCTGCTTTCATAGTTACTGCTTACGTGCGTTGTTCTCAGTTGAACTATCATGATTTATGCTCTCCTGCCCCTTTCTTTTGGCAAAGCATCAGACCTAAAAGAATGAAATAATCACTTCAGCTCCCTCTCATGCACCTGCATTTAATTCTATACTTGCAAATTGGAGACAGAGGAAGCATAATATGGTTTGGGAAAACTGACATCCATCTTTTAGTGTTATCCCCTATTGACAGGTGATGTAAAGACAGAATCAAAAGATTAGGAGCTCAATAAGTTTATCTAGCAGGCTGCTGTGTTCTGTCTGTGAAAAAGAAGCCGATAATAGAACACTCGGTCATAATGCATATGGCAACTGTTAAAACATAAAATGAAGTGAATGCATGAAGATACTTTCTGCTACGAAAAGAATTCACACGTAAATTCTCATCTGGGGAATAAGAAGCTGGGACACAAATTTTATTTAAAAGCTTTAGTTTAAGAGAGGAGAAGACATGTCAATATCTACCAGAAATACGAGGCAAAATTTAGCATAATGTACTAAAAAGATAACTATCAGTAGTTCTCTACTTCTGTAAGATCACGGATAACAATGTAGTTATCTATGCATTATCAGTGCCCTGGAGGCCTCACTCCAATACAGTATATTAGACTGTGTGCAAGGGAGAGGAGGTAGGAATAGGTAGGGAGGAAAGTGTCTTTGGATATACAAAACCTTTTGCCAAACAGACATTTAGGACGATCCTTAGGTCTCACTTTCACAGACTTGAAAAGTTGTCCCTTTTCTTCCCTGTCCAAAGGAAAAGAAATAATAAAAATGCAAGATAACCCCTCTTTCTTTGAAAGACCTCCCATGATTTTTTGTACAGGCACTTACACTCTAGAACACGGTACCTTTTCCTCATTCTGCTTCACTCAGGACTATAGGTATAAAAACAAAAAAAAATGTTAGGATTTTGTGAAAGAAAAGATATATTCATACATTTATCTTTAAGCCCATTTTTTGTTGTGTGCACTGTTTAAAAAACTCCTAAACATTGTTAGCAAAAAATCTCAGTAAAATAAGGGAAGAAATGTACCCATGTACATGCACTACTCTGCAGATTCACAGAACACGTGAAGGGCAATCCAGCATTGATTCCAAATATACATCAGCCAAACATTTTTCCGACTCTCTTGTGAGTCAGTAGAGAGTTTTGATTTCATACCCTTATTTCATGCCTGATGGCTATTCATCAGCTTTGCATCCACAGCTGAGGCATGGGCCAGCAGTCACAGGTTGACTGAACTTATATTGACTTCTGGACTACAGGAAGTCAAGTACAGGTGGAATATTTAACATAATTACACTCACTATAATAACTGTAACAATAAAAAGATAGAAATTGGATCTGCACGCCTGTCTTGGTTTTGGCTGAGATAATTTTCCTCCCAGTAGCTACTGTGTTTTGAATTTAGTACGAGAAAGATAGAATATAATAAGGGGGATCTTTAGAGGTCGTCTAGTCCAACCCCCCTGCAGTGAACACAGACAACTTCAACTGTACCAGTCTGCTCAGAGCCCCGTTCAGCCT
>Ga0181612_146170_pt1 | contig 23407 bp, 20 predicted proteins | sample HoacroProtozoa21_FD_119630 | JGI IMG/M metagenome (GOLD analysis project Ga0181612, IMG submission 119630) | Hoatzin crop microbial communities from Cojedes, Venezuel. Combined Assembly of Gp0051906, Gp0051904, Gp0051908
AAGAGAAAAGTTATATTATAATATATATTAGTTTAATAAAATTAAGTAATAATTACATTAGAAACTTGAGCAACATTAAAAACATCATAAGATATGAAAGGTGAATCATTTTTCGCACTGTTGGCAGGAGCTGCCGCAGGCCTCACACTGGGAGTTCTTTTCGCCCCTGAAACCGGCGAGCAAACACGCGAAAGGATTAAGGAGACAAGCGCAGACGCCCTCCATGACCTGACTGTTCGCGCCCGCTACCTCCGCAAAGAGATAAACGCCCTCCGCAAGACACTCTCCGAGCAGGGTGAAGAGATGAAGGAAGAGGCACGCACGAAGATCGTCGACCAGCTCTCCAAACTCGAGAAAGCCCTCGAAAGGGAGGAAGAGGCGATCGAGGAGATCGTAGACGAACAGAACAACAGCGAAGAAGCTTAAGCTTTAGGTATCATGAACGAGTTCACAAGACCGGTAGAGAAGATTTCGAAAAGCGCCGCGGATTACGTTGACCTCAAGATCAGCGATTTGAAGCTACGCACGGTGAAAGGTTTATCAGTATCGCTTAACTACGTATTGTCGATGATCCTCATCCTTTTCGTAGTGAACCTGGTACTCACCGCCTTGGCCGCAGGTTTCATATTTCTGCTGGGCTCGGCAATCGGAAACTACGCGGTGGGCGCGTTCATAGTGGCACTGATTTTCGCCGTAATCGCTTTCATCCTCTACAAGAATCGCAACCGCCTTTTTGTAAACGGCTTCGTACAGACTTTCATAAAACTGTTCTTTGACGACGACGAGGAGGATGAGGACGTGAACGCCACAGAGATTATAAATGACATTGACATCCATCATGAGTAAGTACAGCCAAATCAGAAACATCGACGAGCTCGAAAGCGCACTCAAAGACGTGAAGATGTCCCTTGGTGGAAAGAAAGTGGAAATTTCAGACAATCTTTACGGTCTGCGCGAAAGTTATTCCCCGACAAACCTGCTGGGGATGGGGCTGAAGTCGGCTTCGACTTCCTATCCCATAGACAAGTACCTTCTTGACAAGGTACGCAAGCTTAAGAGCTTTTTCTCTAAATAGGGAGAGTCTTTTCCGCCAACCATTCGGCGATGTCGGACGGGAGGCGGGGAGACAGGGTTTCGAACACTTTCCTATTGTAGGAATTCAACCACTCCCTCTGGTCGTCAGACAACATCCCGACCACTATGGCACCGGTGTCTATATGACAAAGTGTCAGCGGTTCGAAAGCAAGCCAATGGCCGAATTCGTTTGTTCCGGCCTCGACAGTAAGAAGAAGGCTTTCATGGCGCACGCCGTGGAGGCCTTCCCTGTATATGCCGGGTTCGTCGGACGTTATCATCCCGGGAAGGAGCGGCTGCGGATTGAAGTTCTGCCTTATGCTTTGGGGACCCTCATGCACTCCCAGGTAGAATCCCACTCCGTGGCCGGTGCCGTGACCGAAGTTGCGTTTGTTCCTCCAGAGCGGATTCCTGGCCAGGGCGTCTATCTGGCATCCCGCCGTACCCATCGGGAATACCGCCATCGCAAGGTTTATGTGCCCCTGGAGCACAAGGGTATAGTCTTCCTTTTCAAGGGGTGTGCACTCCCCGACAGGGACCGTCCTCGTTATGTCGGTGGTACCGTAAAGGTACTGTCCTCCGGAATCGCAGAGGTAAAGACCCCTGGATTCTATCACGGGAGCGTCCTCACTCGGGGTGACGTAGTGCGGAAGGGCCGCGCCCTCACCGTAAGCTGAAATCGTCTCGAAACTGTCCCCCCTGTATCCGGGAATCTTAGCCCTCAGTTCCCCGAGGTGGCAGGCGGCATCCCATTCGGTTATGGGATCCCCGTACTCAAGGCTCTTTTCCAACCAATACAGGAACCTTTCCATGGCAAGCCCGTCCTCAAGGTGGGCTTCCCTCATACCGCTTATCTCAACCTCATTCTTAACCGACTTCCAAAGGGTGACGGGGGATTCCCCCTCAACAAGTGAAGACTCGGGGATGTTCGCCTGAATGGAAGAGAAAAGGTGGTGGTTCAGCATGGAAGGGTCGTAGTGCAGACGGCGTATGTAGCCGTCCTCATACATTCCGGAAACCGCTATCGCAATGTCGTCGTATGAAAGTATGTTGATGCCGTCTTCCCGAAGCTCTGCGGCACTGGCCTTAGTGTCCTCATGGAGAGGGGCAACGGAGTTCTTCCTGACGTACCAGTTCACCTCGACCATGGATACGATGAGGTAAGATATCACATACGGGTTGTACTCTATGTCGGATCCCCTCACGTTAAGCAGCCACGCTATCTCATCCAGGGCCGAAAGGAGGATGGCGTCGCAACCGTTATCCATCATGAAGGAACGCAGCCTTTCGATTTTGGAGGAACGGCTCTCCCCGGTAAGGTCATCCCCGAGGGTTATTATCGGGGACTGGGGTATCTGGGGACGGTCCGTCCACAGTTCGTCCATGAAATCGGAAGCGTCCACTATCCTGACGTCCATGTCCAAAAGGGCGAAAGCGTCCTGGATTTCCCTTACGGATGATGCGGTTTGGGTCATCCCGTCAACCGCTACCGTATAGGTGTGGTCTTCGGAAGTGTTCTGAGCCGCCTGGTGCGAAAGCCAAACGGGTATGGGGACTTCCCCCGAAGTCCTTACCGGATGAAGTACGATTCCGGCAGGAGGCAGGACCTTGGATGCCACTATGAAATACCTGCTGTCGGTCCAAAGTCCGGCGTGGTCGGAGGTTATAACCATGTCTCCGGCTTCACCGGAGAACCCGCTTACCCACTCGACCTGTTTCCACCTGGGGGCGGGATATTCGCTGGCATGGGGATCCGATCCCGTAAGAACAACGGCATCCCATCCGCGCTCGGACATCAGCGAGCGCACCTGTTCGACTCTTTCGGCGTACTTGTTCATTTCCCGATTGGTTTAGACTTGTGCAATTTAGCCAATTTCCTTTGAAAAGGCGATATGTGGTTCCCCTTATTTATTCCTACCTTCTTTCAGGTGCATCACCCTATACGAGTGATCGTATTATGTCGTCGCAGACGAAAAAACGGTCTTCGGGGATCCTCACCCTGGAGCCTATCCTCTGAAGCGCACCTTCCCCCAGCAATTCCTCCACTTTGGAGGAGTCCAAAACGGACTCTTCCACCCCTTCCGACCTCCTGAGTCCGAGCATTATCTCCTCAACCCTAATATCCTCTCCGCTGAGGGTTTCCCCCTCTGAAGAGTAGGCGGGGATGGTTTCCAAATTCCAAGAGCGTCTCCCCCTCCCGTCAAAAGAATGGGCCCCGGGGCCCAAGCCCACATACGGAGACCTGTCCCAATAGGCGCTGTTGTGCTCTGAGCGGTGTCCTCCCTTTGAGAAAGAGGAAATCTCGTAATGGTCATACCCTTCTTCCGACAACATGCGGCAGAGTAGGGCGTACTGCCCCGCGCAGGACTCTTCGTCGGCCTCGGTGTATTTTCCGCACTCCACCATCCTGGCCAGGTCACTTTCCCCGTCTATTGAAAGCTGGTATGCGGAAATGTGCTCGGGGGAAAGCGATACCGCTTTCTTAAGGGTATCTTCCCATATTTCTTCGGGGAGATGGTTTATCCCGAAAATGAGGTCTATGCTTATGTTGGAGAATCCTACGGAGCGGAGGATGTCGTAAGCCTTAAGCGCCCCTTGGGAAGTGTGCCTGCGACGCATCCACCTGAGGATCCTGTCATCGAATGACTGCACCCCCATGCTTATCCTGTTCACCCCCAAGGAAAGGAGACCTTCGGCATAATCCCGTGTGATGTCATCGGGATTGACTTCAACGGTGAATTCACTGAAAGAGTCAGTTCCACTAACCCCTTTCACGCATTCCACCACCTTCTCCAAAAGGGAAAGGGGCAGCACCGATGGGGTACCGCCTCCTATGTATAATGTGTTTTTTCCGAGTGTGCGCAGTATCTCCTCCCTTCGGGAGAGGCCCTCTTTGCATATTTCATCCACGCATGAAGCCTGAAGGTCGGGTGCGACCTCGGAATAGAAACCGCAGTATGTGCAGAAACTCTTGCAAAAAGGGATGTGAACGTAGACCATTCCCCCTGCCCTACCTCAGCATGAATTCGGTAGCCCCGAGGAAAGTCTGCTCAGTGTATGCTTCGACAGTATAGACTCCCTTTGTCCAAGAAGATATGCCGTTGAGGTAGATGCTCATGTCTATCTCCTGTCCCTCATAATCGACTTCCCTGGAAGCGGAGGCTATCATAGTCTTTCCGTCAAGGGTGAACTCCGTGTGGACGTCGTTAGTGAGGATGGCTCCGTCGGGATCCTTTACCCGTATGTATACGCGGACGGGACCTTTTTCAGCAAGAGAATTCTCGACAAGGCTTAGGGAGGTGAGAAGACGCGTAACCTTCGCAGCCCTGTCTGTCTTACGGTCACCGTTACCGTAAGCTTCTGCGGACAGGCCGCGTGCCTTAACGACGGATCCCACGGCAACCTTGTCGGTGAGGGTCTCCACCTGTTGGGTCAGCTCCTCGGCATGCTTCTTACTCTTTGCCGCCTCTTTCCTAGCCGCAGCCGCATCTGCCGTGAGTTTGTGGTTGAGGGTGTTCAGGGAATCTATCTGGGAAATGTATCCGCGCATTATGCTGCGAAGGGTCCCCAGTTCCTTTTCGTATTGGCGAATTTTTGCACGGTCGGTGGCTTCCGTAGCCTTGATCCTTTCGATGAGCTGTGCGACTTCTGCCCTGGAAGTGTCCAACTGTGCGTTGATGGAATCGTAGTCCGAAGACAGGGATTCGTAATCCTTCTGCAGGGAGAGCATCTGGGCGGTCAGCTCCTCCTTTTCTGTTTCGAGGTCGCCGACAAGGGTGTCCTTCTGTTTCCAAACGCCGTAAAGACCTCCCGCAAGTGCGAGGGCCACTGCGGCCAACAGGGCCGCCAACCATTTTACGCCGTTGTTTTTCTTTTCACGCTCCGCCTTCTCATGACGAAGGCGTACAGACTCGAGTTCTTCTTCCATCGCTTGATCCGTTAAATGTCAACTGACCTGCACTGAGCAAAACACAGGCCGAAAACGCATGCCTATTTTCCCACCTTTTGGGGATAATCCGCCACCGAAGGGGTGAACGCCGCTTTCTTTTGCCCCGACATCTTCTCCTCCCAATCAATGTCCTTTCCCTTTATGGTGCAGGTGTAGTAGTAGTTATCGTAACCGCCTCCATCATTCACGGTGTAATTCACGTCTATTGTTCCGTCTGAACGGTAGAATATGTCGCCAAGGGTACCGCCCTCATTGTCTATCCCGTCAAGGAGATCTTTGGCTCCGTGGAATTTGAGGAGCTGCTGCCGTGTCATCTTAAGGCCGCCGTACTCGCGTATCTTCCCTTCCTTCACGAAATATTTGTACGTGGAAATCACCATGCCGATATCGTTTCCGACCGAATTGTCATGGTATGCTCCCAAATAGGACACGTTGGATTCGAATGTCCCTTCGGGCGTGAGTGATAGGGGAATGTTCAAATCAAGCTTTTCCATTTTGCCGTTTTCGTAATTCCATATGCTGGTAACGCCGTCGGGACCGCCGTGCCCCGCCTCATAAGACACTATGGCATTCTTACCCAGGGAAACAACCTCGGGACCGGAATAGAACACCCCGGAATGAATGTCTTCAAGCTTATTCACACCGTTCTTGTCGCAAATGTAAAAGAAGTATTCCCCTTCGGAATCGAAATCTTCGGATTCGTTGTCGTATACGAAGGCCAACAATTCTTTCTGACCGTCCGAATCGAAATCCCCGTAATAGGTCTTCCAATCGGTCACATTGCCCAAGCATTCCTCGGGGACAGCCTTCGACAGTGTTTGGAAAATTTCATCGGGAATGTCCGTGGTCATCTCTACCAAGACAGGTTCCGGCCCTGAAGAGGCGTTTTTCTTCGGAGTGTTCCCTTGGCAGGAAGAAAGTGTAGGCAAAAGGATTGCCGACGTGAAGGCCAAAATGCCCAAATTCCTTTTCATTGACATGGCGGGTGTGTTTTATGTGGGTCCGCATGGGCTCCGCCCAAACGAATCAAGCAAAATTAATGATAATCGCGCTAATTACAAGGGGTTTTGGCGATATCGGACTTTTTTGGAGAATCCGCAAACCACAAAAGGGGATTTTTACGATATTTGCCTAGTGCCTTCGCAAAGGGCATGGCACATATGCGTTTACACTAAAACATCATCCAAATGAAAAAGACATTGGCACTCGCACTTGCACTCCTCTGCCTGGCCTCCTGCAAAAGTCCGGCTCCGGAAAAAGCTTCCACTTCCCTCAGCTTCGACCCCGGGAAAGGAGTCAAGGGATCAATAACCCTCCCAGGTGGGAAGAAGGTGGATTACACGGCCTACACCAACCTCTACTATGTGGAAAACGTGGAGGACTCCACCTACCAGTTCCTCAACGTGTTCGTCCCCGAAGGGGCAACCCAGCAGACACCGATATTCCTACGCACTTATGTGGGTGGATACATGGCGTCAAAAGCCACCGGACCCAGCGCTTCAGATGCCAGCGGCAGGGCCCTCGGAGAAGGGTATGTCCTTGTCATTCCGGGGACAAGGGGACGAAACTCCAAGGTCGGGAACAAGTACACGGGGAAATCCCCAGCCTGCATACTGGACCTTAAGGCAGCCCTGAGGTACCTCCACTACTTTGACGACGTCATGCCGGGGAATGCCGAAAGGATAATTACCGACGGGACGAGCGCAGGTGGAGCGATGTCGGCGCTCATGGGTGCGACGGGAGACCACCCTGACTACGAACCCCTGCTGAAGGAAATGGGTGCGGCACCGTCAAGTGATGCGGTCTTCGCATCGGTTTGCTTCTGTCCCATAACCGACCTTGACCATGCGGACATGGCCTATGAGTGGCTTTACGGAGGCACTGACAGCAGGAAGGGTGAAAAGGAAAAGATAAGGGAAATATCTTCCGCACTGTCATCCCAATTCCCGGAGTACATAAATTCCCTGGGCCTCAAGAAAGCAGACGGTACCACCCTTAACGCCGACAATTACCTGGATTTCATAAAGGGCGAAATAATCCGCTCGGCACAGATCGCCAAAAACGCAGGGGCCGACATATCGGAAGACCTGGGTTTCAGCTTCAACTCAAACGGTGGAAGTTGGATTCCGCCCATCAACGGAGGTGTACAGGGAAAAGCCGAAGTGAAGGTGGGAGAAGGCCCTTCAGGCGCAGGAGCGCCACCTGCGGGTAAGAAGCCCCAAGGGATGGGACCCCGGCAGAAAGGGGAATACATAGTGGACCTCGACATGCCCACATACCTTAATTACGTAGTGAGCACCCAGCCGCTTAAGACCGCACCTGCCTTTGACAGCATGATATCCTCGGAAGGTTTCACCCAGGATCCCAGCGGAGAGAATGACGAATTCGGTTCTAGCGACGGCACTCCCGCCAACTTCACCCCCTATGTGGCAGGCCTCAACGGAAAGACGGTGAGCGAAAAGGTGGGTAGGGACGTCCGACTCCTCAATCCTATGAATTACATAGGGAACGGTGCTTCCCATGTGGCACCCCACTGGTACATCCGCCACGGGGCAAGGGACAGGGACACCGCATTTCCCATCCCCCTGAACCTTGCGCTCAAACTCCAAAACGCAGGGTGTGACGTAGACTATCTCCTCGCCTGGAACAGGCCGCACAGCGGCGATTACGCCCTCGATGAGATGTTCGCTTGGATAAAGGGCATCCTCAAGTGATCTTTTAGCATTAAATTTGTACGTTCCAAACCAAACCTTTTTTTTTGCGATGAAATACATAATCAGGGCGATCAAGTACTTTTTCTACTTTTCCTTCTTCATCTTCGTGGTGATGCTGCTTCTGGTGGCTTTCGGGGTGGTTGAGGGGAACATAGAGACGATGTTCCGCAACGGATGGGATTCCATTTGGCAGATAGCCGTGATGTTCGCCTGCGTAGCGGCGTTCTATCCGCTTTTCGGATTTGCGAAAAAGGAGTTCATCGTGCCGGTTGACGCAAAGGATCCCGAAGGCGCCATGGTGGAGTTCATGAAAGGGAAAGGTTACGAAGTTGAAACGCACGAGGGTGACAACTACACCTTCCGAGCCCGTAAGGCCATCCAAAGGGTCTGCAAGATTTGGGAAGACCGCCTGACTTTCACCAAAACAGAATACGGGTATGAGGTGGAAGGATTAAGGAAAGACGTTTTCCGCATCGCATACGGGATAGAATACATTTTAAGGAACCAAAGCGAACAATAAGAGATGACCGAAGAATTCAAGACTGTAGCGAAATTCAGTGACCCCTTCTCTGCGGAAGTCACTGCCGGTATGCTGCGCGAACACGGGATTCCAGCCCAGGTGTTCGGACAGACAAGCACATACCCTTGCCTCAATGCGACGATTGACTCCTTGGAAGTCAAAGTTAACGCAAAAGACTACGAAGAGGCGATGAGTCTCTTGGCCGCAAACGAGAGTGCGGAATAGAATTCCTCACCGAAAAGGTCGATAAGGGGTTCGCGTAGGAATTCATATACGCGGATCCCTTCCCTTTTACCCTTTTCATATGCGCACTTGCATATGTCCCAACGGTGGAGGTTGAGGGCGTAATACCCTTCGGAAAGTGTGGTGACCCTTATGGGATAGAGCCTGCATGAGATGGGTTTCTGCCAGTCACCCTTGCCCTGGAAGAATCTCCTTTCAATGGAGCAGAAGCACCCTCCGTTCTCATCAAAAGAAGAGAAAGCGCACTCTTCGCCGGCCTTGCAAAGGGGAGTCACGATATCCCCGTCGCGGTCTATTTCGAAAAAGCCCTTTTCCTTTACCGCCGCCCTTCCCCTGTCTGTCATGAGGTCCTCATAGAAAGGGTAGTTCCTCTCGAGGGGAGGAAGCTCTTCCTCCTTCAGGGGAGCTCCGCTGTCCCCCACTACGCAGCAGGCGCCTTTGCAGGTTCCGTAATCACAGCTGAAGTACTCGAAGACCACATCCTCCGATATTATGCAAGGTTCAATCTGGATTATTGTTCCGAATTCCTTCTTGTGTCCCATGTCCCGTTATTTTTCTTCAGATTTACCGGAAAAAGTCCCCATCATTTATTCGGAAACAGTTCCTTGTACAGAGTGGCCATACCGTCAGGGTCGGATATCTCGTAAGGTATCTTTATCGTGTCAAGTGCTGCGGGCCTTTCGGGTTCGGGAATCGGAGGTTCCACGACCTTTTCAGCTCGGTCCCTCTTACGGATCGCGTATTCGGCAACCGAGCTTGAGCAAATCGCCTTCAGGATGGAATTCAACCTGTCGGCGGTGACACCCTTAATCTTATCTTCCTGCCTTGTCATGAGGTCCTTCCCGTAGGAATACCTCACGATTAGCATACGCATCATGTAGGAAGGGTCGGATTTCCAGACGGAAGTCTGGTTCGTCAGGTACTTCTGCACCCTTGAAACCTCATCGGATGAAAATCCCTTTGAGGACACTTTCCCAACCGACTTCCTCACCATATCCATCACTTCCTCCACCGAATCCTTCGGTGCCATTGACGCGGGCATCCCGTCAGGGTCGGAGGGGGTCATGCTGAAAGATACGAACATCCTTTCCTCGGGATAAACCTCAAGGCGCTCGGAGGAGGACGTAGTCCATCCCGCCATGGCAGCCGCCCCGCCGACGGCCTTCTTAAGCCTCCGGGCCACCACTTCGCTGGCGAGTATGTTCTCGGCGGAGTATTCCAGCGGACAGGAGAAAATCATGTCCAGACTCGGTGTATTACCGTCCTTTACTATTGTCTTATGTCCGGATACCACCTCGTTTTGGGTCTTTGCCCTGTAGGATGCGACCTTTTCGGTCTTGAACCCTCCGAGAAGGGAACAAAGGGCTGTGCGGAGAGACTCTTCCCCAATGTCACCCACTATGATGAGAATGCCGTCATTCATTTTGGAAAACTGCTGGGAGAGGAACCTGTCGGCTTTCCTCGGGAAATCTTCCGACAAGGCTTCGGCCCTCGGTACGCCCGAGTATGGAGACGACGGGGCCAAAAGGCTGTCAAGCGAAGCCAACCTGTATTCGGGAGTCCCTTTCGCAAGGTCTTTCCTGCAAAGTTCCGATGCCCTGAAAATCGAATAGTTCCCCTTGTCCGGAGTCCTGTCGTTGGAGAGCATCATCATTGATTTGAGAAGGAGGGTGATCCTTCCCTCGGGAGCGACTCCCTCAATCCTCGTATCCGATACACCCACGTTCACGTCCATGGATATGCCGTAGGATTGGAGCATGTCACGGAATTCCCAACCGCTGCGCGAAGCTATCTTACCGGCCCAAGGCATCTGCCCGATGTAAGGGCCTTCACCCGCCCTTATGTCGGGAACGGAAGAATATCCGCCCCTCAGGAGCCAACAGTAACGGAACATACCGTCCGATGAGACCTTCTTATAGACTACCTTTAGTCCGTTGGAGAAAGTCCAAACCTTTCCCCCCACCATCGGTTCTTCCGTCTCGTCCTTCAATTTTACCTTAGGAGGATTATGCTTGAGGAAAGTGGTGTCCGCCCCTTTGAGTGCATATGTCGTAGTCATTAGGGACGCGGTCGACCAAGCCCCTTGGAAAATCTTCCTGACCGAGCCTCCCTGAACGGAATCTGCCTCGGAAATGAACCTCACCGATGAAGTGGAAGGTGAAGCGATGAGGGCCTTGGAGTAATTGTTGAAAAGGGAGAGGGCCGTTTCCCCCGACATATCCTTTTCCGTGAAGAACTTCAGCTCTGCGGAAGGGGAAGAGAGGGCCGTTCCGTAGAGGAAGGAAGAGATGCATTTGCGCACATAGGCGGAATTCGTGAGGGAAGAATCCATGTACCTTGTGCGGAACACCGATTCCACCTTCGCTTGCGCACCCGCATATTCCCCCGCCTTGACTCCGTCCTTATCTATGTCAGCAAGTATCGTCGCCACAAGACCGCAGGCAGCAGAGTACCTTTCCGAAGGTACGGCCATGCGGATCCTGAACAGTTCGTCGGATGAAGTGCGGTCAGTACCCAGGTATGAGCAATCCACGTATGCTGAAGGGATCGCCGCCTTGGCGAAAGCCGAAGATATCCTTCTTTTGAGGACCACCCCGAGTTCCCAGGCGTATTTCGACATTACAAGGGGAAGCACGGTGGACATGTCTTCCCGCGACATCCTCTCAGAGCGGTATTCTACGGTAAGTATGCTGACTTTGGACGTAGGGGCCGGAAGGTCAACGTCCGTAGTGTCCATGGGGACAGTTGCGCTTTCCTTGGCCTTGGAACCGGGGACACCCGGAATCATCAGGGAAAGCATCTCCATCTTACCGAGGATTGAAGAGGCGTCTATGTCCCCTGCCACCACGATGGCATGCTCCGAAGGGGAATACCTTTGGGGAGAATACTGCGCGTCACGGGACAGTATGTCGAACACCATCAGAAGGGTGGAATCCACCACCGAAGGGTTGAGGGTCACTTCAAGGTCATTGAAAGAGAAGATGGTCGCCCCCGGGGAAACCTCCACGTATCCTTGGGATCCGGGAACCACTCCGGCGCCCGAAAGGTACTGCATGGGAGAAGATACCGTAAAACGGGGAAGATCGCTTATCGCACCGCGCGAGCGTACCACACCCTCACCCGCAATGGCGGGGTATTCGTCAGCCCATCCGCGTGTGCGGACCAGGGAAACCGATGCGTAATCTTTCTGCGCATCGTTGGTCACTATATAATAATGTATACCGTCTTGGAGGGTGCCCGTCTTGATGTTTTCCGCACTGGTAAGAGAGGGTAAAACCGCTGCTGGCACAATTATTGGAAATACTATCCACAGAGCGATTGACAGAGGCAGATATGAAAGTAATTTTCGCATTATCCTTTCGATTTCGCAAAATTAAGATAAATTTTATTAATTTTGTCGCTTAGCGCAACACAGAACAACTAATCAAATCCATAAGATCATGAAAAAAGTCATTCTAACTTTGGCTGCTGCGGCCCTCTCGGCCGGTCTGGCATTTGCCCAGGACATCGCAACCGCAACTCAAACCTACAATAATGGAGCCGAAGCTCTGGCGAGCGGCAACAAAGCTGAAGCACTCTCCACCTTTAAGAAGGCCCTTGAGCTTGGACAAGCCTGTGGCGCAGAAGGTGAAGAACTGGTAGCTAACTGCAAGAAAGCCATCCCTGGAGTACTCGTATCAATGGGTAAGGAAAGCTTCAACGGAAAAGACTTTGCAGCTGCAAGCGAAAAATTCGCAGAGGCTGAGAAACTCGCAAAGGAATACGGAGACGAGGAACTCGCAACCGAGGCAGGGACTCTCGTAAAGCAGGCAGGTGCCGCAAAGTACCTCAATGAAGCGAATACCGCTTTCGCAAACAAGGACTACGAAGCTGCAGCCGCAGGCTACAAGGAGGCTCTCGCAGTTGATCCCACCAACAAGGCCGCAGCCCTCCGCTCTGTACAGGCTCTCGCCAACAGCGGCAAACTCGCTGAGGCTAAGGAAGCTTATAAACTCGCAGAAGAACTCGGACAGGGTGAGAACGCAGGAAAGGTTCTCGGTGGCGCATACCTCAAGAGCGCTGTAGCCGCCCTCAAGGGAGGCCAGTACGCCCAGGCCATCCAGATGGTTGACGAGGCTGACAACTACACACAGAACGCACAGGCTTACCAGATCGCAGGACAGGCTGCCCAGAAACTCGGACAGGATGCGAAAGCCATCTCTTACTTCGAGAAATATCTCACAGCTTCCCCCAACGCGAAGAACGCAGGCCAGATCGCCCTCACTATCGGCGCCCTCTACCAGAAGGCCCAGAATAAGGCTAAGGCTCTCGAGTTCTACCAGAAGGCTCAGGCCCATGGTGTAGACGCTCAGCAGTACATCAACGCTGTAAGCAAGTAGTCATACTCTCGGAGCGGGATGAAGTTCCTGGAACTGCTTGCTCCGGCAAGGAATAAGGATATCGGCATCGCAGCCATCGACTGCGGTGCCGACGCCGTTTATATCGCAGGACCGGCCTTCGGGGCCCGTCATGCTGCGGGTAACAGTGTTGAAGACATAGCCTCCCTTTGCGGATATGCCCATAAGTTCGGCGCAAGGGTATATGTCACTGTAAACACGATAATTTTCGAAGACGAACTCCAAAAGGTGAAGTCCCTGATAAGGGAAGTCGCACAGTGCGGTGCGGATGCCCTCATAGTGCAGGACCTTGCCATACCCGTACTCGCCAAAGAGGAAGGCATAGACATTCCAATGCACGCTTCCACGCAATGTGCTATAAGGACTCCCCAGAAAGCGGAACTCCTCCAGGGATTGGGGTTTTCGCGCCTTGTGCTCGAAAGGCAACTCTCCCTGCAAGACATCCGTAAGATAAGCAAAGCGGTATCCTGCGAAATCGAATTTTTCGTACACGGGGCCCTCTGCGTATGCTACAGCGGACAATGTTACCTCTCCGAATACCTTGGCGGAAGGAGTGCAAACAGGGGCGAATGCATGCAGGCCTGCCGTTCCCGCTATGACCTCCTGGATAAGGACGGGAGGGTGATTTCCCGGGGCAAAGCCTTCCTTTCGCTTAAGGACCTAAACCTCGAAGACCGGATGGAATCCCTGGCCGATGCGGGAGTGTGCTCTTTCAAAATTGAAGGGAGACTGAAGAACGAATCCTACGTCAGGAACGTAGTTAGGGAATATTCCCTGAAACTTGACTCCATTGTGAGCCAATGGCCGGAATTTTACGCAAGATCCTCATTCGGGACTGTGCGCAAAGGTTTCACCCCGGACCCTTCCAAAACCTTCAACCGGGGATACACGACCCTTTTCATCGACGGGAAACGGGGACAGTGGGATGCCATGGACACCCCGAAAAGCGTAGGGGAACCGGTAGGGACGGTAAGCGCCACAAGGAGCGCCCGCGATTGGATGGAACTGACCCTAAAGCCTTCCAATCCCGACATCACCCTATCCAACGGGGACGGATTCGCTTTCGTTTCCAAGGACCAGATCGTAGGGTTCAGGGCCGACCAGGTTAACGGTCTTAAGATAAGGTGCAAAAACATCCCGGGCATTAAGATAGGCACTCCCCTTTGGAGAAACCTCAGCGTAGAGTTCGAAAAGACACTTGCAAAAAATCCCCCTGAGAGGACACTCTCCGTAAAGGTGGAGGTGATGTTCAAGGGGGCCTATGAGATGGAAGCTTCCGCAGAAAGCGAGGACGGGAGGAAAGTGTCCTTACGGCAAGTCTTCCCAAAAATCGGCAGCAGGCAGCCAGAGAAAACCATGGCTCTTCTCAGGGAGCAGATGGGGAAAAAAGCCGAACATTATTCTTTCACCCTTGGAAAGGTTGCGATAGCAACTCCGGACAGGACAATCCCCTACCTGTCTCCCGCAGATGTCAACTCCGTAAGAAGAACCCTAGCCCAAAAACTCTCCGAACTCCCCTGCAATAAGATCCCGATCCTTAAGGAAGGTAAAGGTGAAGCGCCCCACACAGGCGGCACTTCCTACAAGGACAACATTTCAAACTCGATTTCAGGGGAAGAATACAAAAAGATGGGAGCCCCGAGCATAGAAAAAGCTTTCGAAATCACCCACGGGGACGGTGCCGAGCTCATGCGGAGCAAGTATTGCCTCAGGTACGCCCTTGGGAAATGCCCCAAAGAAAAGAAGGGTGAAAAGGCAGATAAAATGTTCCTTGTCAATAACGGCTACCGCCTTGAAGTTTCTTTCGATTGCGGGGCCTGCGAAATGGTGATAAGGAAGGGATGAAGAACGAATTTCACCTGCCACAATACTGAAAAAAAAAAGAACCCACACCGGGCACTGACACCAATGTGGGCTAATATTTCAGAATTCCAGTGAAAAATTCACCTTTGTGACATCACCCTTTGTTAAGGGTAACACAGAGCTGAAGTTATCAGTATCCTCATCAGTTACATACCCAATCATGGAATAACCTCCGGAACTATTGTCTTCATCAGTAAAAAGGTAGACACCCCACTCATTGAAAAACAGGCCCGTCTTCTTTTGTGTTAGGTATTCGCCGTTCATAGGGATTTTCCTAAGTATTTCATCATTACTGTCTGCATAAGCAGCCTTCCCTCCACTGAGATACCTGAACTCCAAAGAAAATGTCCCATCATCATAAAGCATTCTCAAGAAAGCCTCTGAAGTACTTGTGTCCAACGGGACCAACATGACTGAAATTCCATCCGCTTCCATTTTTATCCTATAGGAAGAGAAATCGGGATAATGGATATCTTCACCCTCCGAAAGGCAATCCTGAATCCCCGAATATACCGTTTCCCACTGGGTCCATGTGAAATTTGAACTTTCACCGTAATACTCATTTGAAATTCTCGATTCAACCACAACGGATCGTTTGGAATACGAATCATTGGCTGAAACCGGGATTACAAAATAAGACGTAATTCCATCAACCATGTCGCCTTGACAAAAAACCTCCCCATCAACCTTCGCCCTGAATTGGATTGTCTTATAAAAGTTAGGGTCAGTAGTCTTTGTTTGAACCCAATTGACGTCAGGCTCAAGCACCGCTCCCTTCTGTGGAATTAGCTGGTTTTCATCCATGGTAACCTCGGGATCATAGTATTTACGGGAGCTACACCCTGCAACACAAAATGACAAGGCTATCAGAATCAAATTTTTGGAGAAAAGTCTTTTCATGAAGTGGAATAATGATTAGTCTACCCTAAAGCATGGATAGATTCTTTTTTGGCAAAAATATCATCCTTCTTTAAAGAAAAGCAACTACACCCGAATTACAGCGTTACAAACCGGGGATTTTGTATTATTCCCAAGTAATTGAGAATCAGCGTATTTTCAAAAGCCAGGATTTTCATCACCTACCATGTAGGCTTAAAAGCCCTAATTCATATATAACTTATAATAAAACAATTACTCAGTATTGTAACGTTATTTGCCAAATAACATCCTATATAAACCTGAATTCTTCCCTTCATTGGAAAGAATCTTATTCCTATACCTATGTCTTTTTAACCGGACATTCTCTTTTGACAAGCCAAGGATTATAGCCATGAACGAAGTGTCAAAACCTGAAAGCATATAGCTTATGAACCTGATGTCATTGTCTTTGAACTCGGGAAAATCTGTCCTCAATTTTGTGATCACTCCATCCAAGTCCCTGTCAATCCTTTTTTCAAAAGTCTTTTGGTTCTTAGTATCCTCACGAAGGTCGGAAATGATCCCATCTATAGACTTTTTGAGTTTTTCATAAGACTTTTCATAAGCCACTTGATCGCCTTGGGATGAATACAGGTTGAAGTTCTTTCCTATTTCCTTGAATTGCTCCTGATATATGGAAACGAATGTTCCCCTAAGATTTTTGAAATCTTCTTGAAGACCTTCGTTTTTCTTTGTGTATTCCGCCAGAAGTTTTTCCGACTCCTCCACCGTAGTGTGAAGCATGTCCATCTTATCTTTCAGTCTCCTATTCTTTACCGCATGAATAGATACTATTGCCGATACTGCAGCTAGCGACAAAAGTGACAACAATGCCAAGCGAAGCTTATAGTTGGATGCCTTGGATTCATTCTGTTCGCTTTTCAATTTATAGTAGGCCGCCTGAGCCTTGGATGCCGATTGTTTGATTTGTTTGCTTACTATCTTATTCGATTCGTCTACAACATGGTCAAGCAAATCCAACGCTTCAGTCGTCTTTCCTAAGGCCTTGGCAGTCTTATATCTCCAATAATATGATTGCGCATTCTGTGGAGAAACCCTTTCAACCTGAGACAGAATACCGTCAGCACGTTCCCGATTTCCGGTCATGACTAAGGCATATGCATACTCACAATAATCCTCCAGTGCAAGCGGAAAATTCCGTGACATGAGGTATTCATAAAGGGATATCGCCTTCCCGTATTCGGGTTCTGCGAAACATAAAGCATTGTCAGCCTGCCTTCTCATGGCAAGTAAGGCTATCTGGCGGGTAGAATCCCTCCCCACATGAATCAGGGACTGTAGGCTATCGGATGTCTTATATTCCTTGTTGTTATGATAGGACATGGCCAGCAGGTTTCGGGATATGTCCAAATAATTTTCATCGCCAAGCCTTTCGAAAGCCACATGTGCAAGTTTCCTATACTTCAATTCCTCCCAAACGTCACGATTTGTATTATATACATTCCCGATTGCAGTATACGTCAGGCCCCTGTACAGGAAATCCGTAGAGTCAAGATTCTCAAGAGCCTGATTCAGATACAACATGGCTCCGGCATTGTTTTCGGCATTGGTGCAAATCCTTCCTGCGTAATACTGGGACATGGCTTCACGATTGCCGCTTTTATCCTTATGTTTACCATAATAATCCAAGGCAGGGTTAATGACGGCCAGATCCGTTGTATCGATATAGTTCTTGTCCAAAGCCATCGCATGCAAAAGGGAATATTTCGCCCTATCCGCTTTACGGCTTATTGAATAAGTGTCTATGGATCTCAAGGTCTTAAGAGCGCTGTCAGGATGTTCACTGATGTATCCTTCCACGTCATCAAGTGTCCTTGACAGTGGAGAAGTGCAACCAAAAAGCAGGAATATTCCAACAATGGGGAATAAGTGAAACAGTCTTTTCATAGGTAATGTCGGGAGTACTCTATTCTTCGACAGGATCTGAATATAGTATAAAACGGTCCTTTCCGTTAAGGTCCTTTATTATTTCAGTACGTTCAAACCATTCTGCGAAAATCGCCTCTGTCTGAAGTCCCAGTTCCTGGTTTATTTCCGTAATGCCGAAACCGTCTTCCGTCATATGGTGGCTACTCCATGATTGTATACCCCTGTAAAACCGCAAGGGATCGTCATCCGGAACGAAAAGGGCGAGTGCCGGTTCGAATGCCAACACGTTACGGTGCATGGAACCCATTTCACTTTCCATGACATATGGGGGATTGGATGTTATTATGCTGAACTTTTTGTCTCCGAGGGGGGCATCCGACATGACGTCACCCAAAATGAACTGCGGCATGTTGTGGTAGTGGAACGGTTGGTGGGCGGCAACTTCAAGCGCCTCCTCGGAAATGTCAACCCCTATGACACTTTTCACCTTTGGAAGTCCGGCGGCAAGGCTCCAGGTTATGCACCCCGACCCGCAGCAAATGTCAAGCACATTCCTCTTGTGCATGGTCTTCTTACCGAAACGGCTTTCCGCTTCCCTTATCGCCCTGTCGACAAGAAGTTCGGTTTCCGGCCTCGGGATAAGGACATTTCGGTTCACATTGAACCTCTTTCCGCAAAATTCTGTCCATCCGATTACATATTGGATGGGTTCTCCGTCAAGCAGCCTCTCCATACAATCCTTAAGGCCTTCCTCCTTATCCGAAGGGACCTCATATGAAGGCTCTATTATATGGGTATAGGATTTCACGCCGAGATAATCCTCACAAAGGCGCATCACAATCGCGTGCGCCTCCTGTTCGGGATATAGTTTGCAAAGGGACGGTGATGCTTCCCGAATGAAATCCTTAAGGAGCATCCCCTCTAAGAATTCTCGATTATGGTCGTCAGGAAATCCGTGATGTCGATTCCGGCGGCCCTAACCATCTTAGGTACGAGGGAAGCGTTGGTCATTCCGGGGATGGTGTTGACTTCCAGGAAGTAGATTTTATCCTCATCGACGATGTAGTCGATCCTCACAAGACCCGAGCATCCGAGGTGGCGGTATATCTTACCGGTGGTTTGTTGAATCTTTGAAGAAAGTTCCACAGGTATCTGGGCCGGGCAAACCTCCTGGCTGTGGCCGTTGTACTTTGCGTCGTAGTCGAAGTACTCGTTCTGGGAGATGATCTCGATAACCGGTAGTGTCTTCACCTCATCACCGTCAAAGTATGCGGCGCAGGTGAATTCCCTTCCCTGTATACCTTCCTCTATTATTACGGTAGGGCTTTCCTTGAAGGCGAACTCTATGGCATCCGGCAATTCCTCCATGGATTTGACCTTGGTGATTCCGAAACTGGAACCCCCGCTGGTCGGTTTCACGAAAAGGGGAAGGCTGAGCTTCACTCCTTTGCAGAATTCCTTCACGTTCTCACCCTTACGGATGAAAGCGTCCTTGGCGAGGTGCACGAAATCCACATCCCTCAGGAAACTCTTACAGGAGTACTTGTCGAAAGTCACTGTCGAAGTGAATGCGCTGCAACTGCTGAAGGGTATGCCCAACATTTCGAAGTAGCCCTGAAGCTGACCGGTCTCACCGGGAGCGCCGTGCTGCATAATGTAGGCGTAGTCGAACTGGACCTTCTCACCGTGTATCTCAACGGAGAATGTGTTCTTGCTGACTTCCGGACGGGCCTCTTCGGGGAAAGTGACCTTCATGGAATTTATCCTCTTGAAGGACACAAGCCACCAGCGCCCGTGACGCGCGAAAATCTCATATACGTTGTAGAGAGTGTCGTCGATGTGCGAAGCTGTGAACTCTCCGCTCCGGCAGGAAACCTCCCATTCGGAAGAGTCGCCTCCGTAAATTACTGCGATGTTGCCGTATTTTGCCATGACTTCTAGTCGAAATACTGATCAGATTCTTTCTGGACGATGTCCTCCGTTCCGCCGCTCACCCAGCCTTTGTTGCATCCGAGGTCGTCACCCATTCCCGGAGGGGCGGTGAACTTATCGTCGGCGGATATGCCGAGGGTTCCGTCCGCGAGCACTTTCTTCATCCATATTCCCCAGATCGGGAGGGCGGCATAGGCTCCCTGTCCGTAGAGGATGGACTCGAAGTGGACCTGACGGTCCTCGCATCCGACCCACACACCTGCGGTTATGGTGGGAGTGTATCCTATGAACCAACCGTCTGAATTGTCGTTGGTGGTTCCGGTCTTTCCGGCTATCTGGCCCTTCAGGTTGTACTTGCTCCTGAGCCATTTGCCGGTTCCCTCGTTAACCACTCCCTGCATCATGCCGACTAGCTGGTAGGCCGTCTCGGCTGCGATGGTCTCCCTCTGACGGGATGAGAATTCACCGACAACGTTACCCTGGTTGTCCTCGATCCTGGTCACAAAGAGCGGGGTTATGTAGATACCCTTGGAAGGGAAGGTGTTGTAGGCAGTCACCATTTCCTTTACCGATATGTCGGCTGCACCTACGCAAAGCGAAGGCACGGGATCCAGGTAGCAACCTATACCCATCTTACGCATCATCTGCACCATTGCCGCAGGGCCGAACTGTTTCATGAGGTATGCGGAGACGTTGTTCGAAGAATGGGCCAGTCCCCATTTGAGGGTGACGGTCCTTCCTATGTCTCCGGCATTGTCCGTGCTTCGTGGCGTCCATGTGTCCTTACCGACCTTGAATGTCTGAGGAACGCAAGGTGCGCCGTCACAAGGGGTCATGCCCTCCTGCATCGCAAGGGTATAGAGGAAAGGTTTGATGGTCGAACCCACCTGACGCTTACCCTGGCTTACGTTGTCGAATTTGAAATAACGGTAATTGGGTCCTCCGACATATGCCTTGACGTGTCCGGTCCCCGGCTCGATTGCCATGAATCCGCACCTGAGGATGGACTTATAGTATTTTATGGAATCGTTGGGGGTCATCGTGGTGTCGATGTAACCCTTCTTGTTCCAAGAGAAAAGGCGCATCTGCGTGGGCTCGTCGAAGGACTTTATTATCTCCGATTCGCTCTTGCCGGCCTTTTTCATCATGCGGTAACGGTCGCTCCAACGGCGTGCCTGTTTCATCAGCAGGTCCCTGGTCTCTGCGGGAACGTCATTGCTGAAGGGGGCGTTCTTCTTGTAGCTCAGATCCCTCCAGAAGATTTTCTGAAGGTCTTTGCTCAGGTGTTCCACCACGGCCTCTTCCGCATACTTCTGCATCTTATAATTGATGGTTGTGTATATGCGCAGTCCGTCCTGGTCGAGGGAGTATTTTTCTCCGTTGGGTTTGCGGTTCTTCTCAAGCCATCCGTAAAGCGGATCGGTAGCCCAAAGTACGGAATCCACCGAATAGTCTTCCTTCACGTCATACTTTGACCTCTTTGGCTTCTCCGCACTCATGTACCTCTTTATCATATCCCTGAAGTAAGGGGCCGTTCCGGAATTGTGGTCTATCACCTGGAAGGAGAGGTTGATGGGGATCTGCCTTATGGAATCCCTCTCATGGGCGGTGAGGTATCCGGCCTTCTCCATCTTACCTATCACGAAGTTCCTCTTTTCGAGGGCCTTTTCGGGATTGATTACGGGATTGTAGCGGGTGGGCTTGTTGACAATACCGATGAGCATGGCACTCTCCTCCACCGTAAGGTCTATGGGATCCTTGTCGAAGAACGTCTGCGCCGCACTCTTTATTCCATAGGCGTTGCTCCCGAAGAACACGGCGTTGAGATACATGTCTATGATCTCATCCTTGGTGTAGTCCCTCTCAAGTTTCACGGCTGTTATCCATTCCTTGAGTTTTATGCACACCATCTTAACCTTTGAGAGCCCCGGGATCTTGCTGTGGGTGGAAGTCCTGGGATAAAGGGTCTTCGCCAACTGTTGGGTGATGGTACTTCCTCCTCCCTGGCTGGAATCACCTCCGAGGATAGTCTTGAAGATCACCCTGCCCAGACCCCTGAAGTCAATACCAGAGTGCTGATAGAAACGCTTGTCCTCAGTGGCTACGGCAGCCTGCACCGTAGTGGGTGAAAGCTCGTCGAAACTTACATAGGACCTGTTTTCGATATGGAATGTGGAAAGGATCTCTCCGTCTTCGGCAATGAGCTGGGTGGCAAGCTTACTGTCGGGATTCTCAAGCTCCTCGAATGATGGTATGCGTGCGAATATGCGCACCAGCAGCAGCATCAAAAGGAGGAACGCTACGGGAAATGTTATGATGATCCAGAACCACTTTGTGAATTTCTTCCGCGATTTTTCCGTCATATTCTTTCGACTTGATTGAAAATACAAAAGTAGCAACAAAATTTGGAAAATTGGCGATTTTGTGATTTACTTTGCAGTCTCAAAAACGACTAAAGCGAATGGAAGGGAAACAATTGGTGATAGTGGAGTCCCCCGCAAAAGCCGGGACAATTCAGAAATTCCTGGGTGACGGGTTCATCGTAAAACCCAGTTACGGGCACATAAGGGACCTTCAGGAAAACAGCCTGAGTGTGGATGTGGAGCACAATTTCAGACCGGAATATGTGATTCCTTCCGACAAGAAGAAAGTTGTCTCCGAACTGAAGAAGTATGCGAAGGGCTCACCCGTGGTTTGGCTCGCATCCGATGAAGACCGTGAGGGAGAAGCCATCTCATGGCACCTTTTCGAAGCCTTGGGACTCAAGAAAGAGAACACACGCAGGATCGTATTCCACGAAATCACCAAGACAGCCATACAGAACGCCATTGAGAATCCGCGCAACATAGACATGAAACTTGTCGATGCGCAGCAGGCCCGAAGGGTCCTGGACCGTCTGGTGGGATTCGAACTTTCCCCCGTGCTTTGGAGGAAGATCCAACCCAAGCTATCCGCGGGAAGGGTACAGAGCGTAGCCTTGAGGCTCGTCGTTGACAAGGAAAGGGAAGTTTCCTCCTTCAAGAGCGAATCATACTACAGGGTGGACGCCGTTTTCCACCCGGAAGGCACACCCGCAGCCGTAAAGGTGAAGGCCACACTGGACAAGCACTTCCCCACTATCGGGGAGGCCAAGGGATTCCTCCAGGATTGCATAGGGGCCTCTTTCAGCATTTCTTCCATAGATAAGAAGGAAGCCTCACGCACCCCCGCTCCCCCTTTCACCACTTCCACCCTTCAGCAGGAAGCCTCCAGGAAACTGCATTTCTCGGTCAGCCTCACGATGAGGATAGCCCAGCAGCTCTACGAAAGGGGACTCATAACCTACATGAGGACGGACTCCACGAACCTCTCCAAACTGGCCCTCGGCACCGCAAAGCAATACATCAGCGAAAACTGGGGTGAACAGTACTCCAAGACAAGGCAGTACCACACCCACTCGAAGGGAGCGCAGGAGGCACACGAGGCCATCCGCCCCACCTTCATCGCTACGACAGACATAGAAGGCACCGCCCAGGAGAAGAAACTCTACAACCTCATATGGAAGAGGACGGTAGCGTCCCAGATGGCTGATGCGAAGGTAATGCGCACAGACATAAGGTTTTCCTCGGACAAGAGGAGCGAAAAGTTCGCCGTTGCCGCATCCGAGGTACTCTTCGACGGATTCCTCAAGGTATACTTCGAGAGTTCCGACGACCAGGCCGAAGCCGAAGAGATAATCCTCCCCCACATGAACGTAGGGGACATAATGGAGGAAAAGGCCATGGAAGCGGACTGCAAGTACACCACACCTCCTTCAAGGTACTCCGAGGCCACTCTCGTAAAGAAACTCGAGGAGCTCGGGATAGGACGTCCTTCCACATATGCGCCTACCATCTCTACACTTACAACGGGCAGGGGCTACGTGACG
>Ga0181612_134514_pt1 | contig 23402 bp, 10 predicted proteins | sample HoacroProtozoa21_FD_119630 | JGI IMG/M metagenome (GOLD analysis project Ga0181612, IMG submission 119630) | Hoatzin crop microbial communities from Cojedes, Venezuel. Combined Assembly of Gp0051906, Gp0051904, Gp0051908
CCTCCTCCAGATCATTGATAAAGATGTTAAACAAGTCTAGCCCCAAAACTGAACCCTGGGGAACACCACTTGTGACCGGCTGCCAGTTGGATTTAACTCCATTCACCATTACTGTCTGCACTTGGCCATTCAACCAGTTCTTTATCCAGTGAAGAGTACACCCGTCCAAACCAAGGGCAGCTAGTTTCTCCAGGAGGATACTATGGGGATACTGTGGGGAACAGTGTCAAAACCTCAGCCTTCTTTGCTGGCTCACCAGCCACCCTTCCTGCAGCAGCATGCTTGATGGATGTGCAAGATGCTTCAGCTGCAGCTAGTGCCTGGAAGAGTTCTAATGAGTCCTTCATTAGGATTTGCAGGTGGAGTTTCATTAGGCACATGCCCAGCTGGTGTGTGCAGTCCAGGAACGAGACCTGCCAAAGGACTGCTCCAGGGTCTTGTGCTGCTCAAGCTTTTCCCAACTTCACGTGCAGCCTAGCATCACAGGACTGCTCCCATGGCCCCATCCCAACGCTTCTCCTACACACCTCACTGGCCCCAGCATTGAGCTGCTACACGCTTGTGCCACACAACTTTACCTGCCTCTTGCAAGTTTTCCACCAGCCTTTTGTAAAACCGAAGGCAGTATTTGCTTCCTGGAATACCTAAGTAGCAAGAAGGCAAAATTGTCCTTGAATTACTCCAGCAAAGCAACTGGTACATTTGTAGGTCTGCTCCCTGCAGCAGGGAGGGAGGAGAGATAGGGTCAGGGGAAGCAAGATGGGGAAAGATGCAGCAGAATGAGCCTGGACAGATTGCTGAGAGATAGAAAGAAGGGGACGCTCCTTGTTAGAAAGAAAACAAGTCGAGTTTGTTTGTTTTTTGTTAATCTAGTTGTCCTGGGTCAAATCCAGTGGAGGCTGGCCAACTTCCATTAGCTAAGCAGCCAGCCCACTGCATATTCCGCTTGGGGATTGCTGTTTCATTTCTAGAGGCCTTAAAGACACCTGCTAGTGCTCTCTGCTACCATGGCCAAACATTGCGTACAACTAAAAATATGCTTTGTTTATTTAAATGAAACTTTCAACAGACTGTAGGGCTTGTGGACCGATGTCAACAGCAGTCAATCTCTGTTTATCCCAACCACAGGTGCAATGAAAGCCAGGGTGCCTCCCTCCCTCGGCACTTAGCAGGGCACTGGCAGCAGAAGAAAAGGAGAAAACCTACAAGGTAAGAGAGGGCAGGCGATGGATCAAGAAGGCCAAGAGGGAGCAATTTTAACCTCCCTTCCCCAGCTCCTTGCTATCCCAGATCATGAGATCCCACATGCACTCTTGACCATGAGATACGATGATGCTTTTTGGCATGAAGATCTCCCTAAGTGATACATTTTTAGGAAATCTCCTTCTGGACTGCACCCCAGCACTTCTCCTGCTCCATGACCCCGCATTCCAGCCGTGCTGGATGGCTGGTCACCGACCAGCTGCAACTGTGGGATCCCAAGCTGCGAAGCACCCTGCAACACAGCTCTGTAGGCATATGAGATGCGGCACAGCTGCAGGGAAGTGTGAAATGGGTGTCCAAAGCATGAGTCACACTTTCCCCGTGCAGGCTGCACACCAGGGAGACAGCCCAGTGTTGTTTCTCGTCTTTAACCGCTGCATTCACTCACTGCTGTTTGGAGCTAGCTATCTCTTGCACACTTAGGCAGCACACCTTGCTCTGAGGTAACCTGTGCTGGCGGGCAGATGATGTGTTTGGGAGGAAAGGGAAAGGGCAAGAAGTCTCATCTTCCAAAGAAGATTTTGTGAGTCTAGTTCATTCCTCCAACACGAGCATCTGGAGGGAAACAGGAGCCCAGAGACTCCAAGTCTGGTCCTTTTTAGACAAAAGTCAAGGAGATCCTGGGAGTAAGGTGCCATGGCTGGCAAATCAGAGCAACAGTTCCAGAAGAAAGAATAGAGGCTGTGTGAGTGTGTCCTCACAACACCAAATATAACCCACACAGGGTTCTAAAACATGTTAGAGCAAGAATATGAATAGATGTTTAAATAGACTGTTGTCATCTAGTACATCTCACAAATCTAATCAGAAGTAATGAATACTGCAAAAAGCCTCTTGCAACGGCATCAAATGTAGCATTTAACAGTCGATTTGCAAAGGCTGTCAGTTTCTTTCTCTCTTTTCAAATGTGTTTAGCTTCTGTTTCACATCAGGTCCTGCTCCTGTCCCAAGTCCATATTCAGTTCAGTTTGTGACCACATGGACACCTCTGTCTCCCATTCCACCTTTTCCTTCACCTACCGCAGCAACAAAGTCTCCAGGGTGTTTCTTTACTCACAGTGTTGGACTGCGGCAGATGCACATCTCTGAAAGTAAATACATAATACCACCAAGCCTCTGGATAGGCAACTGTGCTTATGCAACCTTTGCCATCTAACCTCATCATCACAGTGAGCTTCACCAACCAGTCTTTGGGGTTGCATAATCTTCAGATAGGATTCACCATCCAACAGAAAAGTAACTTTGTAGATTAGCTGAATTCCGTTTGATAAAGCACTGAAGACGTCTTTAAGCCTTATAAGCTATCACAAAGTTTTGAACTGAAGTATGCACTCAAGTTCTTTGTTAAGCTGGGTCCACGCCCTGACTTGAATCCAACTCTTCTCACCTAGCACCGAGTTCATGGAGGCCAACGGATCAGCTGGAGAGCAAGACTAGCAGGATTTGCAAAACAAGGATCAGATCCCCTACTTCCCAAGGACAAAGGGGTTAAATTCATCAGCGTAGGAGGTGCTCAAATACAAATCTAATGGAGGCAGTGTGAAATCTCAAAATTAACAGTAAACAGGACAACTTGCTGGCAAGTCAAGAAATCTTTATCTAATCTGCTGCTGGGTCTGATGATGACATTCGCAGGCAGAACGCAGCAGTAGTAGTAACAATTACTTTTAAGCAGAAAGACGCACAGGAAATGTTAAGACACACATTTAGATACGTGTACAGTAAAAAATGTGATACAAAGCCCACGGAAGCCAATGGGTCAGAGAACTCTTAGAAACCAATCCAAATTTAGGTATCTTGTTAAAAAAAAAAAAAAAAAGGATGTATTTGTGATCCATGACTGAATACAGCTGTAGGGAACTGGTTTTCCTAATTACATTTATCTGGAGAATCATTTTGATTTAAACACTCACATAGCTGTAACAATGTTATCTAATTTTGGCAGAGCAGAATAGAGTAGACTGACTAAAATTAGGTTTGCAAACACGCACCAAGAGACACAAGGCTTCACATGACTCACCTACTTCTCCAACCAACAGCCTCCCTGATAGTCTAATGGAGGAATCCTCAAAAAGTATAATAATTTTCTCAATAAAGGCAGAAGATTCAAAGTAACCGTGTTATGAGCAATAAGAAGATACTGCATTTGCCCTGAGGCAGCACATTCATTTTCAAGACATCTAGCAATAGAAAACCTCTTATCTGGAGAAAGCACTTTTAAATACTTTCTTGGAGAAGCAGTTAAATCAGAGTGAATGTGTTAAAGCCTATATATTCTCACCTCCTGCCACAGGTCGGCTTTGCTGGGAAGTCGCATTATAAAGCAGTGTGACATGTAAATATATAAGCAACTTTGTCCAGGAAGGGCAATCCAAAAGAAAAATGCCTAAGGAAAAGCTATTTTCCAAAGAAGAGTGTCTCAGCCTTAGTAGGTTTACACCCCAGAAGTCTCACTATCCCATTTTTGCAGGCGGGGAATCTGTTTTGCCCAAAGTCACCCCAGTGCTAGCACAAACCTAGGAAGCAAACCCAGGTCTGCCCAGGCCCTGCTCCCAATCCACTCACCGCATCCCACCATCTCCTTTCTGAAACCCATCCTGACTCCAGGCCTCTGTAACAGGGGTGGGAATTAGAATAAATCCATTGATGTTCTGCACTAAAATGCTGAAGTTGCTGAGATCAGTACTTTCTACCTTAGTTCCTCAAACTCAGAGAAGAGTTCCTACATGCCATACAGGCCTCATGCTCTCCAAAGGCTGAGCCAAGACACAACGCTGCTAGAACAGGCTCTTCCTATCAGTGCTTCTAAGACCACGCAAGCAGGCAGCAAGATTACAATAATTTGAGACGCAGGGGGGTGTTCTGTGATGACACATTCTAGAACATTTGACCAGTTAATCCAAACAACACTGGGTGACACACATCAGTGTAGAAAAGACAAATTGTTTTACAGACAAGGATGGCAGAAGAAGAAATACTGCTCCTCTCCTGCAAACAAGAAGTGTGACTTCAAGTTTATGCATAGAACTCAGATAAAAATTATCCCAGCACTAATAAAGCTGTGATCACACTAACGCAGACACAAAGTTCAGCTTAATTGACTGCTACCTGTCTGGATGAGTTTCACAGTCTCTGCAAAATCCTATGCTGCTGGGGAGCATCAGACAACAGTCTATTGATACACAGGCAACCACATCCCCACTGACAGATGGAGAAGTTCTTACTAGCACTTTTGAAGTCAATGATAGATATCTGATGGGCAGGGAAGGTAGGCAGAACTGACAGCCCTGGGGCTAAAAGTGATGAAATGACAGCTGGTGGGGCTCAGGGAGGGATAAAAAAGGATCCGCACCAAGGGAGGAAGACTTGGAGGCTGAGACAGGGGAGGCTATGCAAGAAGATTGAGTGGCTTCCTACTTTCAGAGGTGTTTAGAAGTTCTAGACTAAACCTTTCATGCTGCTCACCTAACTACCTCCCTCCCTCCCTACCTACCTGCCTATCTTCAGTTTCTGGCTAGCCTCCTGGGTCTTTATGCCAGTAATGGCTGGAAATTGGGCAGCCAGAAGAGGGAATAGGAAAACACCCACAACTGCTCTTTGTACTGTACCCCACAAGCTCAGCTATGCTGGGGCCCCTAGTACCCTCCTTTCTCACATGCTCTTGGGAGCTTTCAATGAGGAGCCCTCACCTCAGCAACAAGGCAATACAAAACTGCCCTGGTCTTCAAGCTGTCAGGGCAGGCTATAAAGGGCTCCTGATGTTGGAGGCTGCAGGCCTGTACAAAGCTGGGGTGTTGTGACAAGAAGGAGGAAAGATACTGTTTAACTGGTTTAATTCGTGTAATTGGAGACACCATGCCTCTATTTTTGTCATAGGAATATGAAACGGTTACTCTCTCTCCCACCTTACACCCAGAAACATAAAGGTACCAACATTTCACTAACCAGGAATAACTCCATTTTCTCTGCAAGCAAAAAGGCATTGAACTTTATATTTTTAAAAATGAAAACTGAGATTAAACTTGACATTTAGAAACTTCTAAAACTGGCAGGCCCTAGGGCCAGGGACTTTGTCATCCCGAGAGGGCAGCTGTGCAAGTTCAAAGAAATGAAGTGCAAGGAAATCACATAAGTTGACATCCTCTTTGCATCAGGGAGAGAAAGCACAACACCTCCATGTTTCACTGGGCAGGCATTCATGAAGACAAGTAAAATATTATAATCAAAAGCCCAGTCTTCACAAGGAAACTCACTGAGGCAGCTGGTCTCCATCACAGCTTAAGAATTCAACTCTACCAGCCCCTGCAGAGGGGCAGGACCCTGACACAAGCACGCTACCTTTGACTTTCTTGTATGATTTCACAACCCTTCTTATGTCTGTAGATGAATAAAATGTTATTTTCATAGCCACTGTCCTTTCACCTGCAGACTTAGGCAGCAATTCTGCAGTGGGGAACCGAGTCCAGCAAGCCAGTGAATGCACCTTCTCTTTCTGAAGGAAATGCAACACAGCATTTTCTGCTAGAAAGAAGGCTCGGTTGTTCAGCACCTTCTGAACACATGCTTCTAGAAGAAAAGTATCTGCCACTATAATTAAGGGTAGGGTGCTTAACTAAATATTTCTTCTGCCAGCCATTCATTTTAAAATGAGAATTTGTTGCCACATTATGCCATTTTAATATTGGATTGCCCTCAACCAGAACATCTGTGTACTTAACCAGCTGCTTTAAACAACTGCCTGCTTTAAAACTAAGTCAAAGAGATTATGTGGTTTATTATAGCTAAATTTCACTGTGAAGTTCATTCTCTCTCATGCCTTATTTGGCAAGAGGAGAACTATCAATTCATTTCCAAAAACAAAACCTAAACTACTCATACCAAACGGACAGCAACTAGTGCTTTATAACTGCAATAAAGATGTTAGCACAGTAACATAAAAAATTATTTATATATTCATCTGCTTAATATTTGATAAGACAGTTGGAAGCATGCCCCAGTAAACAGCCAAGTTCAGTCACTCTGCAACTGGCAAGAACACATGAGCAGAGATCAGCTCCTGGGACACACGGGGTAAGTGCAGTCTCCAACATAAGTGTGATTGCTGTAACTATTGGCTTAGGATATTCACATGCACATTTCAAAGCATGGCAGCACCTCTCAGAGCAGTGAGGTGCAATAGCGTAGTCAGGTGTAAGAAGGAATATGGGATTTCTTCTCCCGGAGCTCAACTTAAAAAAAAAAAAATTATCAGTTATCCTTGTGAGAGGGGATTTAAAATGTAAACTGGATGAAACAGGCCCATCTGCCCATGTTCTCAGAAAGCATGAACCATGCTTAGGCTCCATGCTTAAGCTGCTTGCTTTCATTATTCCCTGTTATTTCACTGGTTATTGAATTAAAAGCCGGACCCAGGATAGGAATAAAGTAGTGGAGAAGATCCCCAGTTACTCTACCTAAAGCACCAAGAATTTGAGACTTTGACAAGATGATGTCAATAGGAGTACAGGGATTATTTTCTTGAAGGGAATTTCGTTCGTAGTGTTGGGAACTACTGCACCAGTGAAACTAGACTGGTTTAGGATGCCATTTAAAACAAAACACTTAGGAAAAACAAGTAGTTTCAGGCAAATGTCAGCTATCCCAACTTCATTAGTTAATTGATTCAAAGTATAAAGACAATAACACCCAACTGAGATGACAAAGGTTGCACATTGTCAGTATAAGTCCAAGTCTAGGAGCAGCTCAGCATACACTTTGACATATCCACTTCTATGTCTCAATTGTTTACTACACCAGAAACCTTAAATCCCCTGCAATTCTCTCCACAACTTCTCCAGCATCCCAATGGGCAGGTAGGCAGATCATGAAGGAAGCTATTCTCAGTCTTCTTCATTTGGATAGGTTTTACTACTCAGGCACAAGTAGCTCTTTGGACTTTTAAATACATTTTTCCCTTGGAAAGTATCCTGACACCACAGTACAGACATTTCTGTGGTTTAGGTGCTATTAGATGTCCAAAATAGAGCCAAAGCACAAAAAAACGCTGGCAAACTACAAAGCACATCATACAACTTACCATACAGGGAGGGCTTTTACAAATTGTCTGTATGAATACGTAGGGACATGCAGTATCAGTTAGGATTAACCTCAGAATATTGATGTAGTAGTGCTTAGGGTACCCCTGTAAAGGTGGTCTTTGAATGGCTATGGAAGCATCACAGGCACTGTATTAGAAATATATTTCAAGGAGAATTTAGAGCAAACTTAAAGAACAAGAACGTCCCAGGGGATGTGGTAAGCATCAGAGAAACACAGAACAGAACTGCCAAATGTTCACTGTAAGAGGGCAGTAGGTGATCTTGTTCAAAGAGGTGCAACCAGAGCTGCATGAAGTATCCCAAGCAACACTGAAGCCGTGCTGTATTTTTCTGCTTGTATGCCAGTCTCAAGACAACTCCCGTCTTGACTAACACCACATTTTACAAGGGAGCTTATTTACTCAGTTTCCTGAAATAAAAGGATGCATTCAAGCAATAAACTGAATTCAAAGCTGTGATATCACCCGAGTCAATGAGACAGTACCTAGGTCATTTCCACCTTTGTTCTCTAAAAGTGTAGTTAAATCTAATGGATGTTAAAACACAAGGGCCAGAAGCTGGAGTAAAGATGATGAGAAAACGAAAGCGCCACATGCAAAACCCCACTATAAAATGGCAGACTGCTGTAAACCACAATCTGGGCCAGATGACTTGTTAAAGATGCTTACAGTGTCCTGAGTTCTGCTTCACCTCACCCAGGACAGACAGCCTCTAAGTTTCAGTTCTTCATTTGGACTCCCTTAAAATCAGGAGAAATGAAAGGGTTTCTAGAGCATGCTTCATCTACTCCTCAAGTAGGCGGCTAAAACAGGTCAGATGAATCACGTTAGCAGCAGCTTTTTCTCTCCATTGATTACACAAGGAGCCTACAGGGAGCAGGTTGGATGTAGACATTCAGGGTTAGGGGAAAGAAGGGCCATTTCAGACATCTGCACAACTGCATCCGCAGCACTGCTTATCCTCTCTTGGCTGAAAGTGGGGCTAATTTCCATTGCAGAAAAAAGTGAAAAATAGAATCAACCAGCCTTCTGAAGACTGATCTCAAATCTGAATTCTCAACAAGGCAATGTCTTTCTTTCCGTTTAAAACATCTGAATTAAGACTATGGGTTGTAAGAGTCTGAGTCATGATCCCTATTCCCTGTGCTACATCTAATCTGGGATCTGACATTTGGCACATCATTTAACCTTATTTTTCCTACTAGCTGCTAAGTAAGGATAATTGTAACAATTCTGCAAGAACGCTGAGTCTTGATGAAGATCTTTAAAGTGTTCTGGGATCCCAGTGCCTCTCATCAAAACAGAAATACTATTAACTGTCATATGAACATTATCCTGATTACCATTACAAAGACATAATTTATCTGATGATTACCTTTAAAACAGCAGAAATTAATTTGCATGTGCTATTTTTTGGTTAGTCCTTCTCAGTGGTATTCACATGCCTATTTCTCTGGGATTTCTATCTTGTGATCTGATACTTTGCAAGTTTAGCACCATGTTCCCTTTTTTGTTGCCTGTCAAAATAATGTACTACTGCAAAAACCACATTTTTTTTGCTTTCTGCCTAAAAATGGCTATATAAAAACATAAATAGATAAAGATACAGATATAAAAGCCCACACGTTCCGTCATTAAGTTTAGCAGACAAACAGATTTCAATTTTGGTTATGTAAACAAATCTGCAGCCTTTTGCCAAGTCTAATGGACAAATATTAATAATTTCTGTCTAGGAGCCACATGTGAATCCCTGTACACAGTACCTCGGACTGGAAAGCAAAACAAAACTTCATTGTCTCCATCCTCAGTTCTCACAAGTCCAGCAAGGAAAGCTCAAGGGAAGTGCTCACATAACACAAATGCTTTCATTTTAATCTGAAAACAGCTTCCATTTACAGCACGATGTAGAAAGACACACAAAAATATACAGACATGTAAGTATGTATATGTATATATATACACATACAGTCACGCTTCAGAGGGAAGGCATCCTTGGACCAGAGAGACCCACAACAGCGGGGCCACGAGAGCCAGGATCTCGCTCGCTGGTGCCACTCTCAGGATTTAGGACACCCCATACCTCCACTTCTCTGTCTTTAACACACAGGTGAGTAACCTCCCTTTTCTTTGACATTTATGGGTGAGAACATCTCTGCTCATTTTAGTTGTTGTCACAGAGTACCTCTCACTAGGAAAAGCCATGGGACTGATGCTGCACATGCCCCAGCACCTCACGCAGAGCAAAGAGAGAGGGTTCCTGTGGCTTGCAGAAAACCCAGGACACCCCGTTGAGGCAGGCTGCTGGCTTTACATCGCCGCGTCGAGGGGAAGGAGACAGCGAGGAAAACATTTGGAAAAGCATGAGCGCCGAGGCAGACTCCCACAGCCATGCTTGTAGCATGGAGGATACACATCACCACGAAAGCAACCCACTGACAGCAACAGAGACCAGCTTCAGCCCAGTCACTCGCCAGCCATGAGACATGAAATTCCCCCTGTCCCCACAAAGCCGTGAACACTTCGCTGCTCTGCTGCCCTGTTTTGCTTAAAGGGAGCCCCCCCACCCCACGCGCCCCGTGTCCGCAGGCACACATGTACCGTTTCTGGTAGCATCCGCACTAAATCTCAGCATTAGAGACAAATCCCCAGTTCTCTGGCACAACCGCCACTGTCAGGCTTGATCCCCTCTTGAGGTTACAGAGATTTGGGATTGAAGACGAGAGTCTGCACACCAAACACCGACTACAAAAAGGCAGATTAACTCCTCCGGCTCGTGTTCCTGGGTGAACGGCTTCCAGTGACACTCACTTGTGGGGTTGCAGCAAGCAGCGGTGTGAGAGGCTGCAATCCCAGCAAAGCCAGCACACCTGCACCTCCTCACTGCTCCACCAGCTCTGTCCCTGCTTGCCTTGGCTTGCTGGAACATGGAAGCAAAACTCAAAGTGACAAGCAACACCTGTTTCCACAGCAATTTCCCACACCCAGCTACATATAATCCTTGCTTCATTGCTTCCTTTAAAGTTTAATAATGGTTTCAGTGAACAGTCTCAGTCAAGTTTCTGACTTTTTTCCTTAATGCTTCCATGGCTGAGCTCAGACATCTGAAAGAATCTGGGTTTAAGTAATCTGCTCAACACAGAAAGCCCTGGAAATACGCTTTCTGTCTGTCATCATCTTAAACCACGAGTGCAAAGCTGCAGTAGGGTGTGTATATTTCCACTGTAGCAATGCAATGGCAGGGTTTTGCGTCCCTTGCACTGGATTTTCTTAGCAGCTCCTCTACCAGACGGACTCAGTAAAGCATAAAAGAGAATGTATGTCTCAAAATGCATTCTTAAAATTTAAGTTTCTGTTCATGGTACCCACCAAAAGGCTTTGTATTATCTTTTTAAAGTACTGAGAAACAATTAAAAGACCTGCCTGAGTTCATAGATTAGTGGTTTTAATTTACGTATATGTAATTTACATACGTGCAATTTACAGATAAAGATTCTAAAACCTCAGAGGTCCTGAGAAAGCATCAGAAACTTTAATTTGGTGAAGCATGACCAGCTGAGTGTTATACTTGGATCACAATGCTCTCTGGGGGAAACTGAGGGGGGGGAAAACCCCAAGAAGTCAAATCGTGGCAGGCCCCCTGCCCTTGGTGGGCCCCCAGCGTGGCGCACCCTGTGCCCTGGGCCGGAGCTGCCACCCTCGGCGTCCCCCGGCCAGCTAGACTGACCGCAGATACTTCAGACGGAACAAACTGAAAAAGCAAAGCAAAACGCATTCCAGACTTGAGACGCCAAATCGCGCATCTACAGGGAAAACCGGTCCGTAACTGACCGCTTGCTCTCCCCTCGCCCACGCACGCAACAGCAGCCAGCTGAAATCCCCGGCGTTTGGCAGCCGAGGCTGCCCTGACGCAGACCCTGGGTCACACCAGCGTGGCCGGCGCTCAGAGGGGACGTGGGAAGCTGCAGGGACTGAGCTCCCACCCACACCCAACGCTTGCGCGCTCTCAAGCAGAGATATGATCCTTCCCGGGGGCGAAATTGCACCTGAAAGGAGCACAACTGCAGCGGGAGCTGAGGCTGTGCCAAGTGCTCGGCGTCCCCCTCTGAACAACCCCGCTGCTTCCTAAGTCTCGGTGCCAGGAAATCACGTTGTCTTTCAGGATTGATTTTTTCTTACTACAGCTTTCAAAACTAGGATATTGTTACATCTTTTTCAGCAATGTCAGGATTTTCCACAACAAAACAGACATTTTTTTCTTGTAAAATTACCTAGACACCTTACTGTACTTCATTTTCACCTTCTTCTGTAACAGGACATTTTCTTTATCCTCCTTCTCACACTGCGCTTTATGAATAGTTTAAAGAAATACCTGCCTTTGTTTAATGAGCTTGTGCTGCCTGAGTAAGTTTGGAAATTACCATTAGTTATATGTAGCAGCTAAAAATTACTATAGGGGAACTATTAACATGAATGTGTTACCTGTTATTAGCGTCAATAACCTTGTCTAACAAGCCAGTAGTGTCATCCTCAAGCTTTGAGGGCGATTCTTTTCCAAAGATGGTGGTGGGTTTTTCCCCACCCTTTGTAGTACTAAGTACTCAGGATTCCTAAATTACTTGCTGTTTCTCTTGCAATAGAAATGTCCCAATATCACAATGGGATGAGTCCAGTTGCACCACATAGCACCCTTACATTTGATTCAAAGAACTGCCTTACTTGTTTTAAAGCATGGTGAATCTTGGGCTGTATTATTTCCAAAAGGCAACTAGAATCACAGAATCATAGAATGCTTTGGTTGGAAGGGACATTTAAAAGTCATTTAATCCAACCCCTCTGCAATGAGCAGGGACATCTTCAACTCGATCAGGTTGCTCAGGGCCCCGTCCAATCTGGCCTTGAATGTTGCCAGGGATGGAGCACCTACCACCTCTCTGGGCAACCTGCTCCTGTTCCAGTGTCTCACCATATACAGTGACGGTACAATTCTCTGGCTTAACTGGGACATGCAATTATTTATGCCCAAGTGGTCCTGTAACTGCATGTGACCTAAGGCACAGGGTCTAGATGAGAACATCTTTCTCTGGTGAGAAGGTCACAAGCAAAATGCATTTCTTTTGCTCTAACAGCATCCTTCTGGGTTACAAGTGAATTTTTTGCTTGACTTTGTCCCTCTTGTAAGTGCTTCTGAAAAGGCTTTGACCACTATTGCCTATCAATTATCATTGCCTACCACTCCATCAATTGTGAACATTTACTGATACGTCTTACAGATGACATAAAAATCACACAGGGGATGTTGCAGTTTGCCAGTTTTAGTGCTTTTCTGTGGAAGAAGTCTTCATCTATCAGTCTTACTTTCCTGTAACATGATGCACCGAAAAATCAGATTTAAGAAAACAGCAGCTTCTACAATGTTAGTGTCATAATGCCTATTCCCTCCATTCTGCAATACACACTGACCAGTTTAGGATCACATTTTTCCATTGTTTAGCACTGAAAAACAAACACAAATTTTCAAATAATTCAAATATTCCACATCTATGTGAGCCTTTAAAGACAAAGGCCAATTTTCTACATAAATAGCATCCAGCTGGTCCTCCTCCCTGGAATAATCAGAGCAGATACATGCTCTTGTGAAAATCCTATCCACGTAAAATGAATTTTTCTTGATTTTTGAAATATGTTTCTTAGTTTTCCCAAATTAAAAGAAGAATGTGACTTTGATCTCAAATAATTCGTAATGGATGTCAAAAAGAGTCTTATCTGTTACTTGGATTTTAATGCAACTTTATAAAACACAGTCCCCCGCCAAACAGCAGCAAAGCTGGGACAGCTGGGCAGAACAGTTTTAACTACATGAAATGCAGTTAGCATGAAATGACATCAAAAAGTGCTGTCTCATCAAGCAAAGCTGATCTGAGGAGGCAAGGTTTACAGGAGTAGTTCTTTTTCTTAGTCAGAAGAAAAGACAAGCTTTTTGACACAAAACCCTCCTTCAGTCTGAAACAAAATCTTCAGTCATTTTTCACTAAATTTTTATGAGTCTTTTTCTCCTTTTATTTCGTTCAAGTTTGTTTTTTCCCCCTCTTTCCTGCTCTCCCACAGACAAATTTAATGGGAAATTAGTCTGAGGCTTTACAACCTTGCGAACAATTGATATTTTAATGACAACAAGAGCAGAAATTCCACTTCAGAGAACTATCCTTCTTCTGGGCTGCTTTGATATTTTCCTAACTTGTTTGAAACTTCCATTTCAGATCTGTAAAGGGCTTGTGTAATCATAAGCTTGCCTGTTTTTGCCTATTATAGAAATTGATTTAATAAAAGATATTCCCTCTCCCTTCAAACACTGCTGATTTATATCCCTAGACCGTGACCACTACAACAGCACTATAATAGCATGTTTTATGGAAATACATTGGTTTCCAGAAAGACAGCACAATCTCTCATGCTCTGTAGCTAAATGCCTAAGACATTTGCCTAGGATGTGGACAATCCAGATTTAAAACCAACTCTGTGTGATTTTAAGGACAGTTTTTTCATCCCACATCATCCAGAATCAGGCAAAGCAGAATTTTAAGTGAAGTCTTCCTATCTTGAACCAACACGGGGACACCACACTGCCTGACTGATCCCCACCAGAACAATCATACTACCATGGAGAGTATCAAAGCGTATACTTTCACCAAAGAAGAGCTGAAGAAGTTTTATTCTCATTCAGTTTCAGATTCAAACCCTCAATTCTACATCTGTAAAACAGCCACCACGCTCGAGCCCAGCCTAGCAATCAGCTTTGCTGGACCGTTATCGCCCAAATTTCATGGCACTTTGCAATACGAACACCATCTGCTACACACAGGTATTGCCCGTGTGCAAGTTTTCCTCTATGTTCCTCTCACCCAGGTCAGTTCGTTTCTTACTCAGAGCTCAGCTTTCCTTCCGTGACACCTAGATGGAAAGAAATGGGCTATTTCACAGACTTTTCTCTCTCCTCAGCTTCCCCTGCTCTGCACTAGCTGCAACCAAGAGAGACCAAGTGTCAGCTTTCTATAACTGCTTTTGAACACTGCAAACACCCAATGGACAAGTTTTTCTTCTCACAACCTTACCTGAGCCATGTTGGTCCCTAGCAGGAGGCAGCAATGGTTCCTAATGGCAATAGACCCAGCTGTGCTATGCAGTCCAAAGCATGAAACTAAATAAACGATCCCCCAGGGTGGCATGAAAAAGCTCTCCAGCTGCTGCTTAGCTAGTAATCTGCAACTACAGATATCACCTTAAAGGGAATAAATTCTAAACATTTGATTTCAATTCTCTGTAATCTCATGAACCAACACAGCAGCATATTAATATGCAGAAACTTCAACATTTGTTTTGAACTGATTTTTCAGCTGTCCTGTCAGCTCCTTATTTCTTTTTCCGTGTGTGTGTTTTAACCAACCTTCACGAAGCTTTGTATGAGCCACTTAAATCATGGGGTTTTCAACCTCATTTTACGGGCAGCTGATCTAAAACACACAAGGTTATATGACCCCAGGCTGAGATACGTGAATGGACACACCTTACCCAGAAAGTCTCCAAGGACACAAGGCACCAGGCTTACAAACCTGTTACAGCTAAAGTAGGGTTTGAGATACAGTTCTGAGCACAGGTTCTTGTGTAGGAATGGCAGGGAGCAACTTTCCCTAGTTTCTGCCTTTTCTCACACAAAATCTCAATGGGAGAGTGAAAGGCTCATGCCTTAAAAGCACACTGATGTCCTCAGATGAAAAGTGCTTCTAGTAACAAAGCATTACATTTAGTGTCAGTGTTTTTTTCCCCATAAGCATCATATCTACTCCTCCTTTAGTTGATGAACAAAAAACTTAGGAGGATGGGGTTTGAGCTGATGCTATGTGTAGTCAGCTTCTCCTAGCGGCAGATGTTGTGAGGTCCTACCATCCTTCCTGTATGAAAAGAGAGAGGCACGGGTCATCCCGTCCAGCTCTGTACTCCTAACTCCTGCAGGAATCAAGCCTGTTCCCACAAGAACAAGGTCAGGAGTCCAGCCCAACTCATGCTAGAAGAAGTAGATAAAAAAAAGTTTTCCCCTTCAAAGGCAAAAATTACCTTTAAGAACTAGAATGTGTCATAGGCAGAAGCCCCCATATCCTGTATCTACCTTCTGAACAGCAGGAATATCAGGACCAACTATTTGATCTCTTTGGCCTTGCTGCACACAAACAGGCAAGAGGGTTGTTGGACACCCACATCGTCCTGTGGCTGAAGATAAGGGCAGGGACAGGGATAATCAGCATCTCTGGAAGACAGCAGGATAGCAAAATCCAGCACCCACTCCTAAGAAGCTGGCCCAGCAGATAAGAAGCAGTGGGCAGCAGCTGTTTTCCATGAAAGTTAAACTAAAGTCCTTCAAATCTTTACAGATTTTATACTTAAGGCTAGACAGGGACAGGCAGGACTGCAAATGACTTGCTCTAATGGATGCCCATAGGTGGATTTAAAAAATATCATAAATTCTGTTCTTTAAAGAAGCCGTCTGTACTCATGTGTTTACATTCATTTTAAAGATTGACATAAATTTCCATGTGTCTTGATAACTAGCTTCAGTTCTGAAAAGTGTGTCTGGATCCTCATTGAACAACAGCAGCCGCTTCTTGTTTGTGAGTATTACTACAAGGAAGGTTATAAAAAAGGGAGGGAAGGGATAAACATGTAGAGGAGATGAGAGAGACAACAGAAGAATGCAAAAGCAGGCTACCACACCTAGAAGGCAAAGGGAACAGAGAGGAAATTTCTTGGGTTTGCAAACGAATTATACTGCAGTAGATCTCAGGAAGCTTAACCGAGTCTGGGGCACCAGTGAGATGGTTGCCTTGGAGGGTGTATAGTTGGACCAGCGAAAAAATGGGAGCACTGCACACTTCCACAGACAGTCCCACTTTTCAGGCACTAAATACATCCCTCCCAGACAATTTACACTGATTTTAATGTGACTGGAAATTGCTTCCCAACATAGACACCGGAGCTCCTCTAATCCAGTGAATATCCTGGGAGAAATCTCCTTTCATATTTATATCTGCGATAAAATTATACACCCGGGCACCAGAATATTTTCCCCTTAAAATCTTGCCAAACCGAACTCCACCATCTCTAACAAAGAGTCTCTAGCTATTTTCCTCTTCAGTAGAAATATTACAACGCAGCAACTATGAGAATAGCACATGCTTATCTTCATTCCCAGCAACAGCATTCTCATATTACTGCCTTAGAAGTATTTCTCTCCTTCTCTTCTAATGTCTCTGTGCTACATCACTGAAATATGTGGCAACTGCAGTGTCAGTTGTCGCAGGGAAAAATATGTCAGCAAAAACATTTGATTCAATCTGCTGTTTAAGGAAGCAACATTTCCTCAGGGTGTATGCCTCGTGTGGATAAATAACAACTGTCCAAAAATCGAGGATCTAAAATCAATTTCAAATATCAAAGGGCAGATTTCAGGCAACCACCTTCAGCAAAAGAAAAATGAAAACTTAGTTCCTTTTTCTCCTTTTTTAATTTAGTGCAAGATTTTTCACAAGGAACCCATAAAATTTAGCCGCTCAGTCACGATCTGAAGGGTCAGCTCTTAAGTGAAGAGTGATGCAAAGGCTATTACGGATCTTACAGAAACCGTAACTTGCCCCCCTTGGGTACATGCGTCTTCCCTGATGAGAAGCATCATATGGAAAATTCACCTTTGCAAAGTGAACGACTAGACTGGCCAATTCCTACGTGTAATTAAAAGCTTCTGTCTCAGCAATGTATTTTTTATCATATTTTGCATCCAATTTCCCTGTATCTACATAAGGACAAAAGAGAGGACCATGGCCAGCTGGTTCGTTGGTGGACGCAGTCCATCGAGGAGCAAGCGTTGAGCAAGCAGAGGCTCGGCAGGCCTGCAGCCTCACTTGTCTGCTGAAGCTGAGCTGCCCACTCCAAGCGTTTAGGCCCACACATTTGCGGTTATTTATTCAGGACCTGTGGGATGTTTTGAACACGACAATGCAATCGGTGAGTTCAGCAACGCAGGTTAGAGCGGGTTGAGATACTGCAACCAATTATGGTCTGCCAAAATACCATCCTTGGGTTTTCTCCATTTTAAACATGTTCACTCCCTTTCATTTTAACACCTTTTGACTTCAGCAACAATTACTCCCTGATTCTTTTTCCCTCTTGTTAGAAAAGACTAACTGCACTGTTTGGTGTGTTTTTCACTAGCTGTTCCATCTAAGCTGGGAGGTCAGAGTCACCTACCAGGAACAACAATTTGTTCCACTTCTCCACAGAGCTGTCACCCTGTTATCCCTCTCCACAAAAGCTACGCCCTTGTAGTAACTGAAATAGTCTTTTGGCAACTGCCCTGACACTTCATGCTCATCAGTACGATCATATTTCTTGTAGAAAAGAACAGCAGATCTTTTTTGTCGTTTTTGACGAGTAAATCGTGAAACAAGCAAATCCCCTCAAGTGCCTCACCTAGAACTTCCTGAAGCTGCTTGACTATTCCAACTGCAGTTGCACTTCTAAAAAATTAGGGCTATTTAAGAGGCCTCCTGCTTAGAAATTTTCAGCAGAAAAAGCCACAGGAGGCAGGCCTGCATCCCTTAGGAGCACCAGCCTTTAGTCCTTCCCATAAATCATCTATTTCTTTGAGGGAGAGGGAAGAAAAAGCCACCTGCCTTCAAGTTTTAGTATCATGGTCACCTTTACAGAATGATCATGCTCACCCTTTGTACTGTTCTTTAATAAACGTGCCACCTACCCTGGAGATGTCTGAACTGTTGGCCATAATGGGGTGAACGCTGCAGCCAAAGTCAGAGCAGGCGTTCGATGGGCACCTGCTGCCGGAATCAGTTTTTGCAGAATCATATTAAAACCAGAATTCTTCACTAATTTTAGGCATTCACCTCTGTTTGGCAGTAGTGAAAGGAGAAGCTTACGTGTTAGAGTTCCTGGGTTTGGTTCCAGTTCTGCAGAGAAACTCGATTATGAAATGCTTACAGGTAAGCTAAACTCAACGCCTGCATTTGTGGAAAGGCACAGGGGATCACCTGCTCCCAGGAGGCACCCCTGACTCCTGCTGCTGCTTTGGGGACCCCTGGTGAGAGGTTCCACATGCACCATGGTACCCAAATGTTTTCTGTTCACTGATGAACTTTGCTTTTTAGTCATCAGTGGGTTTTGTTTCCTCTGTTCATAGACAGCTTACTTTGAGAGACTCATTTTCCTTCTTATAGCGTTCTCAGTTTTGCTCGGTGGATGGGGGAATAAAAGATGCAGTTAAAAATACTGCGATGCCACGGTGGGCGGTGTATCAGAAATAGACAGACACTAGCTCACTGCGAAGAATACCAATATCCCAGAAAGATGAAAGCATGGCAACTAAAGAAAAGAAAATGCATTAATGTTCTGCCGCTAGAGAGCCAAATCTGGGCTGAACATACAAAATGAGGAGTACCACTCACGGCCAAGTGTATCATCCTCCCCTTGGCTTCACATGCAAAGTCATCTCATGACAGTGTGGTCGGCAGGACATCATAAAAACCTGGCTGACCAACAATGTTACCTCCAATCACAAACAAAACTTACGTGAGTTTTGGGGTTTTATGAACATGGTGCAGAAAATCGGTAAGAAGATGGGCCCAACTGGTATCACGCAAAAACCAGCAGCCTATATAAACTGAGCAGGGGCTTAGCTCCTTTAACTCTCACTTTTAGAGCAATCAAAGTTTTTCAGGGGATGTTAGGTTCTTCCCAAGAGGAAGATAAACCAAGCTCGGCTGATGCAAGGAACTATTAGATTATTTGATGGATTTACCCCCTTATTTTTTCTGAGGCTTAAGTCTCTGTTCATCCAGCCAGTAACCACAGGGGTAATATTTCATCCCAAAGCACTTTACAAAGAAGTGTTTCACAAACAGCACACCAGAGTCACTTATCCAGCCCTTCAGTGACACAGTGCTATAGAGAGGTCCAGTGGCTGCTTAACACTTCACAGAAATACCCCAGCACCATTTCACCGGGGAAGTGAAGAAGGCTGAGTCAAAATGAAACCAAGGGGGGAACTCAGGCAGCCAGACCGCAGTGACGCCTCTTGGCCCTGGGACGGGGTCCCACAGCCCCCACCACCCACCCGGCAGTCCTGTGGGTCTTTAAGGCCCAGCCTCGAGGCAGAAAGAAAAAACTAGAATAGCACATACAGAAATGACATGCAGGGGTTTGCATGAGCAGACACCAGTGGGGTCACCACTTCTCTAGATACTTGAGTACTTACGCCTTGGAGGTGCACCAAAAGATGGCAACAGCCGTGCTTCTGCAACGTGTGAGCACCTGCTTGCTGGTCAAACCTCAGGTGAGAGAGGAGTGCAAGCTTATGCTTCATGCACATGGAAAATGGCACCTGTAAAGCGTGGGCCCGCCAAGGACCAGGAGCCACTAGTCCAGAGAAGAGTGCCATCTACTGCTGCATGAACTTTGCTTCCAGGAGCACGAGTGGACTGGGAGTGAGACTTCCACCCCACTGCTCAACTAGACCCTTTTTTTTTCTTTATCTTGCAAGTTATGTTTTGATCCCACCAAAATGTAATACAGCCACAGGCATGAGAATAAACATAGCATCAAAAAAACACCAACATGCAGATACAACCTTAACAAAACACCACTGAAATGCCTAAGAAAATAAATGCCATTTAAACACTGCTATGCAGAAACCACAACCCTACCAGTGCAGAAGATGTAAAAGAAAAGGTCCAGCAGTCTGCACATCAAACGTTAATGCTATTTTCAGAGCAAATCTAAGAGAGAGCGACAAGTAATTTAATAAGCCTAATGGGGGTGTAACCAACATTTGACCATTCTTGCCATACAGTAGGTGTTTTCCTGGCCCAAGATGTCTAGGAAAGCCACTGAAAGACAGCTAAACAGAATTTTTAAGACAACTTTTTTTTCCTGTGTAGATTTATTGAGAGTTTCACTCTATTAAGAATAAGACCCAAGCAACTGGGTGAAATACAAATAACTCTGTGGGCATAGTAAGTGGCGCAAGAAGTTTGGGGCCCATTCACAGCTTAATTTACCACCAACAATCAGTGATGTCAAGATTTCAAGCATCTCCTGCCAGCCCTTTGACAACTGCAGTTACACAGAGTTATCTGGTCTTCCAGTAAAATCTTCTCCCTCAGACAGCATCCTCCTGCATTTCACAGCAGGAGAAGTGTACATCACCAGCCTGTATCTCCTCAGCTTTCACGGCTGAATTGGGACATTTGGGAGTGGTGGGGTGTCCTGTAGTTGCCTTTACTGCTTTTGACACTGCTCACTTCCACTCAGAACCGATCAGCAAAACACGAAATAAGGGAAATTGCCAATATATTCAATACTTTAACGAATGGCAGAAATAATATTAGTAATATTTCATCTGAGGTTAGAAAGTTGAATTTAAAAATATTTGGTACAGAATGCTCATTGTGTATATAAAGAGAATACACCCTCTCCTCTAGCTACATACCTGGTCAAACAATCTCTTTTTTTGAATCATAAAGGAAAGGGTATTTTTAAGATGCATTATAATAATGATATATGGATAAACATATCATGAGGTGATCCCTAATGCTGTTACAACATTGTAATCATTTTATCTGGACAATTTTATAACATGAGTTATAAGAAACTGAACACATCAAGCAAAACAAATTTTAAAAATTGTGAGACACTTCCTACCCCATAACTACTGACCAGAATTTTTTCAAGTCCAATACTGTTTTACTGCAGATAAAAAAATCATCTCCGTTAGGGAGGGTAGAAATTCTGTTTCCTGTCTTCAAAAATCTGTTACAGTTTTAAGAGACCTCAATACTTGCATAAGGATGGAGTTATATTGGGGGTGGGGATGGAGGAGGAGAGGGGGCAGAGGCAACACTGAGCAGAACCAATATCAAATAAAAGGTGCTAATTTTATACTCTAACAATCACAGTTGCTCAAATGTTTGCAAACAACAAACCAACCCCAACAAACTTAACCACATTGTTATTTTAAATGTCATTCATACGGAATTCTGCAGCTATAATATTACGAAAACCAGACATGTATACTCTGCAGCAGCATAAAATATAATCCTATATACAATCCAAGCATCATTTTTCTCTTCTGTAGTACAATCAGTATTCTGTCTCGAAGGAGCATCTGTCAGATTCTCCGGAACCAAAAATAGCAAAGACCCTTTTAAACAGAACAGTTTCTGGTTTGTATTTATAACTACACTGTGCTCGCTGCTTCTGGCTGCACGGCGACGAAATTTGTGCAAGATATAATCAATTACCCAGCTTTGCACTTCATCATGCGGTTAGCTACCGTTACCTGCATCTTACCCTTCAAGCACTTCTCCCCATGCAGAGGGTAGAGATTTTAAAACACAAGAAATATTTGCACATTGAAGAACTAACTGTAGAGCTGACTGACATTACACAGCAAAAACCTGGTGAGAACAAAAACCAAGCACACTGACGTATAAAACAGAGAGCCTACCTGAATTCTTCAAATGCATACATGGCCTAGTAACTACACAAATGCTCTGAAAATTAAAATAATCTTCTTAACGTGCAGGAGGACCATTTACTTTGTCAAACTGCAGCAAAATGCATAATGACGAGACAGTATATTTGAAATATTCTGAAGAGAAAGGGTATGCAGATACTGGCCTGCAGCCTACAGCTCAGCCAGCTGCTGACAAGCAGCAGCTAACAGGGAAAGGCGATAGAGTACCATGTGATCATTCCTGCAAGTCTGATTAATGCAGTATACTCCAAGAATACAGGCTGATATCTTTATTATTCAAACCAAATAAGTCAAATATGGTTCACGACAGGCTCCACAGCTAAATTATCATTCACATGCTACATCAAAATCAGTAAAGGCAAGCAGAGGATAGTAAAAAACTAAGTATATATGGTAACCGAAGAGAGTAATTAGGCCCATTCAAGCTGATTTTCTTACCTTGTAGTGATATTTTAGTCTGTGTTTTTATTCATATAAACCATCAGTGATGGAACAAAAGACTGCATCCACAAACCTCCCTTTCCATGAATGCCAGAACATTTTAAGTAGTTTATCTGCTAGAAATCATTTCGTCTGTAGTCTATCCCCAACCACTTTAACTCCTTCAGCCCTGAATTTGTTGCCATAAATCCTATTCGCAGTGCCTCGTGGGCTTTTCAGGTTTTATCGGGTTAACACTGAGAAATCGCAGCAGTGCAACTGAATGAAGCGGGATAAGAGCCAAAGGAGTCATCTCTGCGAAATCGAAGCCAGGAGATAGGAAGGAGGAAAGTTGAGAATTTCGTGGCATTGCGGTGTGCAGGCGAGGATGCTTCAGCTGCCTAGCAACAGTGCACGCAATCTCCACAGCAACAGCGCAGGGAGGGCTGGGGTCAGAGCATCACCGCTGCACGCACACCCCGGGGTGACAAACGGGACCCAACCTCGGGACCCCAACCTCGCCAGCCTGGCCGCAGCACTGCTGTGCTGGCCACCCTGGTTTGCACCGGCTCTGCACAGGGTGGTCGCGCCGAAGCGGAGCGTGGAAGCACACGGGCTCGCTCCCGGGATCGCTCAGCAGTGGACAACGCACCTGCTCCTCCCAAGTAACCCAGCCCGGTGCCACTGCACATCCTGGTTGGGTAAACACAGCTCACAGCATGGGGGAACAGACCCCAAAATACCGGGAGCTCACCGACCTCGCAGCAAGCCCCTCGGAAATTGTGGATGTGTAGGAAACACAGGCTGGATGACCGCCACTATCCATTTGCTTAGGGACTGCATGGGCCTTAGTCACGGGGAGGCTTCGCCAAGGCTCCCAACAGCCCCAGCTGAACCGGCAACGTGCTCGGGGGGGGCGGGGGGGGGGTTTATTGGGTGGCCGGGCACACTAAAGGAACCCCAGCAACCCTGCCACAACCGCGTGCCGCCCCTCAGGATGCCACCACAGGCCCAGCAGCAGGGGGGCAG
>Ga0181612_167420_pt1 | contig 23400 bp, 9 predicted proteins | sample HoacroProtozoa21_FD_119630 | JGI IMG/M metagenome (GOLD analysis project Ga0181612, IMG submission 119630) | Hoatzin crop microbial communities from Cojedes, Venezuel. Combined Assembly of Gp0051906, Gp0051904, Gp0051908
CCACGCAGCTCTGCCACTGCATCCTTGTTCTGAATGTCTAACCCTTCTGCTGCCTCAGCCTACAGATTTTAATGTAGTTGGTAACACCCTCATCCTGATCTTCAGCGACGCCCATGCTACCTACCCTTGGGTCACCATAAGATCTCAATAGTTTGCACTTAGAGGGACATGTCTGACTTCAGTTCTTCCTCAGGTCAACAAGGAGAAGTGAGATGCATCATACTGTGGTTTGTGAACTTTGTAAACGGAAATGAGGATGTGAAGAGCACTACAGACACCCACGGGCCTAAAGCCAAATTCAGGCCTCAACATCTGAAAGACCGATCTATTGACTTAGCTCTACCATCCTGCTAACTGCAGAGCTGCTGTAATCAGCAGGCAGACTCAGTGCCACAGCTATTTTCAGCTCAGTTCCCCAGTTGGAAACATTTTCCTTCCCCCGCCGCTTCTCCAGGCTTGATGTTGTTTATGAGATAACTGGGATGGAGAGACCTACTTTGCTTCCCAGGAGCAAATACAACCAGAGATTTCTATCCCGTTGGCAGACTGCACTAGAGTGGATGGGAAGTTTCTCACCCAATAAGCAGAAGTGAGCGGGCACAGAGCAAGGGTGTGACTGCTGCTCTGTCAGAGCCATGCCAGTACTGAGGTCCTGCTGCAAGCTTTCCAGGCTTCCCACCAAAGTGTTGAGAAGAGCTGGGTGCCATTCACAGCTGTCAGTTCTTCTCAGCTGTGCCAGCACTGGCTATCAATTCGATAATATACGTGCTAGTTCAGCTGCGTAATGTCTCCCAGGCTTCTTGTCTCTGAGCTCTGCCGCAGGAACATTACAGCGTCGCAGACCTCCTGTCAGCTACAGCTCAGCCTGCTGCTCCACTGCACTGCCTTCAAAACAGCAGGGTCAGCTTTCTACCCCCGCTTGCATTTAAAACAAAATACTATTATCTTTGCCTTTTTGTGTGCTTGCTTGTGAATCCATTTAAGAGAGCTACTTGCAGTCATGGGCAAGGAAAGTGGAAGATATGCAGTTGCCCCACGAGAGCTCTGCTCATGTACCTCCTGCCTCCCCCAGACTGCCCTGGTCTCTTAGAAGCTTCCCAATTTAACCCTGTCCCACAAAGCGCTCTTGGTCCGGGCCAAGGAATACCAGGTCTGGACCTCAGTATTTATCTTCCTACACATGAATCTTCAAGTTATGGTAGAAATTACATAAGGGAAGAAAAAGAGTAGGTAGATAGGTCATGATGAATACACACTTAGACAACGGGGGAAAAACTCGTATCAGAACAATTTCTGTTACAGGTGGTCCTATCACATTCTTCTGTCTACCAAGAACACTTTTAAGACATTCAGGTTACAAGATCTGTATTGAACATTCTAGTTGTACTAAACTTTTCCTACGTGTCTTTGTACTACTCATTTTTGGCATTTTTGACATCCCACATGGGATATGCCCTTCCATCCACCACGCTGCAAGAGTACAAGCCCCAGCTGCTATACTTGATCTGTCAGTCCAGAACGAAGGCCTTGGGTACCATGAAGTGTATAAATTGGCATTAGATCGATATGTTTAGGTAGCTGAATCCCATCTATACTAGCTTTGGTTTCCTGTACAAAGGAAGCACACGCACATACTTTTAATTTGTGTATATACAGTGCTAGGCACACTGTGGCTTCGATCTCAGTTGCCATTACTGTCATACAACTAATTCTCACACCCAAAAGTTGTTTCTAAATCCAAACATGTGCTCCATGTCCCTCAGCTACCATTACTGAACACCACAGCCTCTCTCCTGACAGTTCTTTATACCACATTAAAAATTCCTTGGGATTTCAGCTGCTATCCGTCCTGCTCACCAATGCCTTCTTCTCAATGAATAGACTCTTAAGGCTACAGCTGCAATGATAACTGATTTTCAAACACTGATCATGGGTCATTCTCACAGACTTCAGCATGAACTGCTGAATACTCCACAGTTTTTGAAAACACTTTATAAGTGCCTTTATAAAGATTTGAGAGCACACTTTACGCATCTACTTAAAAAAAAAAAAAAAAGACCTTGCTGTACAAATACTCAGCTTGGGGGTTTGTGGCATTTCTTCCTAAAATTTTCTGTGGAGATCCTGGTACAGAATGCTTTCTTTGCCCCTGTAACCATGGGAAATAAAGCACATTCAATCCATCAGAAGGTATGGCAACGGCAGTTTTCTCACAGATTGTTTTCTCTGACGTCCTTTCCTGAGAAGTCGAATCACAGTGTCAGTGGATAAATCTTCAGAGCTTCAAGAAGTACGTCCCAACAGGGCAGATGGAGATTAATGTATTTGGACAAATGTGTCTTCCGCTGCTATACAAACAATAGATTCCCTCTAAAGCCTTACCTTCAAAGACATTTCTCTGTAACATACTAGTACTATAAGAGGATTCCTACATCAACATAAGCCTCTCTTCCAGCATGCAAAACAGAGGTGTTCTCTCACCAGACAGTCTTTGCTAGGGAAACAGCCTTTATAGCAGATAAACTTGACGCCCTATCAATATTAATGTCAGCCTTTATATGCTGTAGCTGGTCACAAATCACTGCTCTAGCACTTCTCAGTGTAATGTTGTTTGTGCTCCAGCTTACAAGAATCAAGGCAGGGAGAAGCTGGAAAAACACTTTAAGTTGAACAACACAAGCTAGATCAGTCCTCAGTTGCAAGAGAGCAAGAGCGCATGTAGATCACCACAAAACTTTTTCAGACAGAGAGGATCTTGTAGGAAGAGTTTTTTCCCAGCAGCCTGGGAGCTTATCTAATTTATGTAGCTTTTGATGCCTGCAAGGGAGTAAGAAGAAAATTTGAGCCCGTGGGCAGAAATTAGTGGGTTTTGAGTTTGGTCTCCTTCTCCTATGCGAAAGTAGCAGCAGTGGCATGGAGATTTGGTAGATGCTCATTGCAGTGACCCTTTCAGGGTCACTTAATTATCTTGGAGCTGTCACTATTCACCAGCACTCACTTAAGAAGCTGGCTGGAGTCAGATACATGCCTGAATTTGGCCCGTCTTCCCCAGCTGAAGAGTTACTCTGCTTTACTTTCTAGAAATGCTTTTCCCACTTCACCAAACAATATCAGGCCATCTGATGCCATGTTGGAACAAATTACTGCAGAATTATAGATTGTAACGCTGGCCACAGCTTTGTCCTGAGGCTTTCTGAATACCAGCAGATTTTTCTTCTTTTGCTCTCCATTCAAACATGGAAACGAATTGTTTTCTCCATACTGTGATTTGGCATAAAACACAGGCTTGAGCTAAACTGCTTCTACATCTTGTTTGGTTAGATGGGATTTACCTATCCTCAGCAGTAACTATCAGCAGAGGAGGAAAGGGAAGAATTTTTTAAATAGTTGCTTGCTTTTTGTTTTATGGTCAAGATTCCTTTCAGCCAGAGAGAGAGAAACTGGGAAGCTGTGAAATCTACAGAACAATGAACCTAAATGCTGTTTTTTGATAAAAGCTGGGTTATTAAATTATATCACTAATAAAAACCAAACCTGTTAATTACCTTCTGCAGAGTGAACCATCCATACATTCAGGGGAACAAGAAAATTGTATCTATTAAAGTGATTAAAATAATTACGGTGAATTCCCAGCGAAGGAAAAAAGTTCAAAACCACCATGCTCAAACCTGTTAATGCATTATGTGATACAATTCGAGGTCAAAATTCTGGTCTAGTGGGCAGAGAATGGGGTGAGAGACTCTGGCACTGGCACAGAGAGGGTTGGTGACCTTGAGAACATTGTTTATCCTTCCTGTGCCTTTTTCTTTAAATTAGACAAAAGAGCCCAGAACAGCGTTTCTCCCTTCTCCAAATATTAACCTGTATATATATTTTAAAGGATCAATCTTGTACATGAAACATTTCTAACCATAACTTAAACACCAAAGATTTTTATTTCATTTTGCTGAGAAAACTAATTTTCTCCTAAGTATTTCCTCTTTTCTCCTCTTGGAAAGGGGGAGGACAACAAAACAATCAAGCATAAGGCCCCACTGTTCCCTTGATATTTCACTCAATAAAGAAAGAAAGCAACATGTGAAGAGAGGCAGGAGGCAAGTCTACTCTCAGTTCTGTTTTTATTCCAATAGGAAAAAATCAAATGTCGGCACCATAGTTTTGTTGACATTGATGGAACATGGAGCAAAAGTGGAAGAGAATCACCCTAAAAGATCTTTCTTTTGCTATTTCAGCTGCACAGAAAAATACACAACAAAAGCGACACTTGTACATGGCAGCTTTACTTTCTCTCACCTACAGTGCTGAATAGCAATGCCCTAGGTACTCTGCTACCACAGCTACCTACAGGGTCACTATGATGCCTCACAAACACTTTCTCATTCTTTTCTGATGTATGTTGGTTTTCCTTTTTAGGATATAGAAGTTTATCTGGGTCTGATCCCACATTTTCTCAAGTATAGTTATAAAAGCAAAATGCTAGTAATGACAGCAGGTCAAATTCATGCCCGATACCACTGCGTTCTAGCCAGTGGAATTATGCACTGGGCAAACAATACTGTTTGGACCATTCAGTCTTGTAAGCGACTTCAGATCCCGAATACCTCGTGCTTTCTCTTTGGTGGATGACAGTTATACAATATTGAAGCCAGGTGTGAACACAGAGAAGTTTCTGGTGCATCAAGACCTCACAAGGGGCAACATTTTCAAGTGTTGACACCTGCATGTTTTGTTACCCAGCTCAGATGAAACAGATTGGCAGCCAAGTCCTTACCCAGGCCAAAACCCCAGCAACTTCAGTAGGATTTTTGCGTAAGGCCTGCAGGAGTGATTCAGCCCAATGTGAAAACTAATGTCCCAGAATCTTTTTCGAGGCAGCATGCTAATTATAGACTCCAGCTTGACATCTGTAGCACAAACCCATGCAGCATTTTGCAACCTCAGCTTCTCTGTGAAGAAGAGAACAACCACACAATGGAAACAAAGCTGACTTCTCGTTTAAAAACGCCTTTTAGTAAGTGTCCTCAAACTAGTGTTAGCATTAAGAGCAGTGTTTGAGCTACTTCAAAAGATGGCAAGGCAGAAGAATGCCACTGGGACTGTTTTCTACAGAGCATGCATTGGGCGCAGCACACAGCTGGCAGCTGCTGTCACTCCTGTCCAGGCACACCATGCTTTGGAACCTCTGCAGCTGAGTACATGGAGGTTTTATTCCTCTGGAAGAAACTGGTGGTGGAGTGAACACCACAAACCACTTCTTTGCCCTCTGTCTCCAGGTGAAAGAGAATAAATCTATCATAGCTACTAAACTCCTTGTGAAACACCTATCAGGTGCCCTTGCAAAATGCCTACAATTGTTGGCACTGCAGTCCACTCGGTTTTCTGAGTTACCAAGTTGATTATCTCCCATGTCAGTGGGCAATGATAAAAGTAGATGACATTGTGTCTTCTTCCTCTTTAGATGAGGTTTTGACAGATAATAAATCATCTTACAACACGGGCTTTTATTTTCTTGTATTTACACATGGAAAGCAAAATGCAACCAGGTTGTATACCATTCTCAAATCACCAGCTGGTTTTGGAAGAACTAAACTGACAAAGGTTTCATTTTGCAGCCTGTGCCTCTTACAGGTTTTGCTTATCTGACCTCAAACTCTATGCGAGCACCCTGTGCTTCTTCAAATTGCTTTTTGACAATCAGCAAAAATCCTCTAAAATACCAAGATGTACATGCCTGTCAAGGGGTGGTTGCCCATGTCCTTCCATACGTATGTGAAATACACCGGGACAAATTCTGCAGATGAAACTAGAGTAAATCAGGGTGAAATGACTTGCTGTCAACAGAGAAGTTCAAGCAAGTTTCAAGTGTGTTCTGTTAAACAGGAGAGACAAAAATTAACTCAGTACATCACCTTTTTGCTCGTAGAGTAAGATGATGTGAATTTAAAAGGCAGCAATGGCCAAGACCGAATTTAAAATAGACATCTTGTAAATATGCTCTCATTTTCTACTTTGAATCTTGCATGTTAATTCCCTAGCTGTGCATTTCCCCATTAAAATTCATCACGAAAATGGACCAGGAGTTTTTTAGGCCACCCTGAAATTTTAGCCTGTAACCAAGTCTTTGAAAATCCTGTTATGTACTTTCTGCTTTGGACATTATTCCACAGAATGATGATGTCTATTCAGGTTGAAAGTAATAAGCTACTTCCTTGTCATGGATATGATTCAAAGGCCACAGAGCAAGCTGACACATGCAAATACTAAATGTAAAAATGGAGCAAGTTGGTGTTCTTTTATCTTTGTAACCCGATTAGATCTCTACGCAAAACTCTCTCTAGCCAACACCTTCAAACTCCTCACTTTCCCAAAAGGTTGCACAGCATTTAGTGACAGCTTTCATTAAAGTCAACAGTAAGCAGTTGGTACTCACTGAAATCAATGGAGTCTCCTTGTGCTATGTGAGTTGACTTTGCAAAAGGAAGTCAAGTCAGCAGGAACTGGATAGAGAAATCCTAAAAATCCTGAACTTTTAGAGAAAGGTGGTCATGCTTTTATCCCTGTTATTTAATAGGGTCAAACTACTATTGGAGCTCTTGGGAATAAAACACTGTTTGAGTTGAAATTACTGAGGCTTTTATTTCTAGATTTCTCAAATTCTTCTCTTGTCCTGTTTGAACCACCAGCTCTCCTGTTCTCATTTCTGGCCCGACGATCAGAAGAAGCACAAAGCGTTTCCATGAAAGACACAGATTTTCCCAAAAGTTCTAATGGTCCAAGAGTCCCAATTTCTTCTATAAGTTCTACTTTTGCAGCTGAAAACTTCCTCCCTGTCTCAAAATGATATTCTCCTAAGGAACACTGTCATAAGCCGGTGATTACATGTACTCTACTGCCTAGTCATGACTAGTGCTGTTCACAAGCTGTAGAACTTGTAGAACTCCTACAACACTGATTGTAGGAGTGAGACAAAATCTGTGGTCTACCAAAAAGTTCGGTTGCAGTTGATTCCTTAGAGGCAGTGAACTCAAGATGTGAACAAATATTTCCAAAGGTCACAAGGTACTGTAAGAATTGCTCTGAAGGTGAAGATTCAAGACTATTTATTATTAAAAAGTTTAGAGTTTTCACATATTTTAGAACCTGCCTGTATTTCTGTACTTTATATCTTCAGCTGGGCACTTTCTATTCCTACTTTAACTAAGGCATAAATCTGCACCTACAGCCAGCCCCCTTCCCACACCTTTCATTATTTAATGTACTATCTGAAGTATTGCTATATGCTTTTGATAGGCGATACATTGATTTGTACTGTTTTTTCTGTTGTGTTACTTGAAAACTTGATTATCTACAGCCATCAGGCCCATTACAATAGAGGCCTGGAGTATGATTAGACTTTAAATTTTTGTAGGGTAAGCTACTAGCAGATCAGCTCTTGAATTTACAGTACTACCTTGGCTATGACTTAACTAGTAGAATGATTTGTCTTGAATCTCAGAATGCCTTTGCTAACAGATCTCAGGCCAAGCAGTGGGCTCTGTTACTCTTAGGGACTGTGCTGATATTAATGTGGTCATACTCACATTGCAGATGGCAGTACCAGATAGAACTGAAATAGAAGGAAACAGAGGCAGGGCAAAATCTGAGCAGTCAGAATCATCAAACTAACTCTCGCTGCCCATTCACAGCTTTTTCCTGACCCCAGCACAGTCAATGGGAGTTTTGCCAATTAATTTCAATAGGAGGAGAATCTGGGTTGGACTGAGTTGTCCTGTTTCTGCCCACAGCAACGCGGATGCATTCCAGACCACGCTCAGGAAGAAAAAAAAGGGCAAATTCCCAGTTACTGTGGCAACAGGAAGGATGGTTCTCTTTGCTATCACGTAATTTTGAAATATAGTAGCCATTTTGTGCCACGACATGTGTTTCCTCTGTCAAATTAACGTTTTCTTCCTGTGCAGAAGGCCCATCAGGGAAAAAGCACAGAAGAAAACCATCAACATAACAGGAGCCTTTTCACATTTCCCACCTCACATCTGCCATAATGGCAAAATCATGCTTACAAACAACAAGGAAAAACGGCCTTAAACATGTACTTTCAAAACCACAGAAAATGAATTCAGCCTGCTCTGTGACTGCCCCTCAAAGCATGTGAAAGATGACTGGTAATAAACTTCCTCAGAACACCACCAAGACCTCTGCTATGGAGAGCACAGCTGACCCATTACTAGACAGCTGAAGATTGTCCGACTCTGACCCCTAAGTGTTCAGTCTTACGAATCCTTAGGTCAATGTCTTATGACCATAAGGTCATTAAGTTGGACAATGAACCCTTAACCCTAAGAACCCTAAGAGTGTCTCTGACTCTGAACTCTAACTCTGATTGTCCGGCTGCATTTATCTTCCTTTCTTACCCTTTCCTCCGCTATGATCTTCACTGTTGTAGTCCCTGGACTTGTTGACCATTTCATGAAGGGCTGTAAACACCCAATGAGACTTAGGGCAAGGTTTGACAGTTTCAGGAAAGCAGTGGCATGTACGAAATATGACTAATGATGCCCTAAGGACCGGCACAGGCAGCCAAACCAAATGGGGATGCAAGTGAATTTCTCTTCCCTTCCACCTTGCATTCTCTGTTTTACAGGAGGCAGTTCCCAGGCTACCTGCACCAGAGCCCAGATGGTGTGAACTGCTGAATCTCAGAGTTTACGTTAGCTGAGACTCTAGTTTAATAAGTATAATTTAATTAAACTTCTGAAATCTTCTTGTTTTCTTTATAAAACACCCCAAACCTCCAAACAATCTCCAAGGGGAAACTGAGGAGGTAAATACTGATGTGACTTCTTTAAAGTAATGGTGTGAGTCACTGTCAGAGGTCAGGCAGGAGCCAGTATCTCCTGAGCATCAGCTCAGTTTAATGGATGCAAAGGCAACCCCTGAAGTTTATTGAGCTAAAACAACTTAAAGAGGTCTGAACTGCCCTGTGCACTTCAGTGAATTGTTATCTGAAAGGCTCAGGGCTGATACCTTAAAAGTCAACACAATTAATTAATCACTGAACAAAGTGTGCTGGAAAGGGGCAGTAACACTCTTCTGTAGAGTTCAGGACATTGTACTAGAGATGAAGGCAGCAAACGATGAAGAGCACTTGAGAGAAAAGCATGCTGAAGCTGCAAATGAGGCAACTGAGCGCTTTCAGAAAGAGCTAAACACAAGTAGACAAAGAAGGCACTGGAGTGGTGCAAGCTCAGCACCGCTAGTAGGTGGGATTCAAATGTCTTAGGGGCACTCCAGCCAAAGGGATTCCTTAGGGCATTTACAGCTGTGCCATCTGTCCCTTATAGTTGGAGCTTATTCTGTAGACGGTTTTTGGAAGAGAATTAATACTATCTTTCTGCCTCAGTTTAACCCTACTGGTGATTGACTGCTAGCATGAATGCCAAAACATTGAACACAGTGGACAACACACCAAAAAAAACCAAACCCAAACAAAACACCCGGTCACTTACTCATGGTACCTTTTATGTAGTATTATCTTAAGCTGAAGCCATTAAGGAAAGGGTCTCTACTTCTCGGTTCGATTTTTTTACACAGTGTTCATTCAACACATTTGCTACCAGATCTATCAAGCCCCAAGAGCAGTACAGCTGCAGTGGGACTCAGCTCCAGAAGAGCAGACAGGCCTTGTCAGAGCTGGTTAGTAAGCTACTCTCCAGCACCTGAGTGGGTTGAGATCGTTCTGCAGAAGGTATGTTCGTAGGCAGTAGGATAAACAATATGGGGACTCACATAGGTAGGTCCAGTAAATCTACCAGGAGTTTCTTCCCATGTGACATGCATGACAGATAAGCATGTCAACCAATCAAGTGAGCATGACATCTTAGGAGAGGACATCTGCAAGCTATTTGGTTTAGAAAATACATTCTCACTTGTTATGTGAATAAAGATTGAAATTCAGAAATACCAGGAAATACAATAGAGCTTCAACAATATGGTACCCACAATTGTGCAAAAGTAACTACAACAGCCTACTGGAAAAGAAAAATTAATGCAGTTCATGGAATACAAATGGCCAGAGTGTAAGCTCCACAGCTTTGCTTGGTGGGGACATCCATCCAGGTATTTTTACCGGCTTCAGGGTGGGGTAAGGGAGTGTTGCTCTTTTCAGTGGGTACCCAGAGGCTATTTGGTTCCTCACCAGAGGATGACAACACACAGACTCTTTACTTCCATAGTCAGAAAAGCCTGTGGTGGGAAGACCAAAGTACAGCACCGGACAGTATACCAAAGCTAGAAGAAGGATTAATTTGGCATTCCTAGATGCAGGCCACAGGTGCTAAGAAGAATACTGTTATCAACAGCCTGCTCTAGATGGGGCACATATGTCAGAAGAACAGGCAACTAAACTTCATGGAGTGACCTGTTTGCTTGGTCTATGCCATCCTCTTGTGCAGAGGCTTTTGTTAGCACGACCGTTGTCCCCATTACATGGCGAAAATCAGTCCACAGCCTTCCTTCACATCCTGAGCAATTCCTCTCAACAGCAGCATAGAATCCTACAGTTTAGTGCTAGGCACTCTAGACATCTGTTCCCAAGCCCGGGCTGTCATGTAACAAAAGCAGATAATGTGATGCTAAGCCACACTGCCACAGAGAATGACGTGCTGTGTACTAGGGACGAGTCACCAACTGCTGCCCTTAGACCTGACGCTCGGAACCAATGGCACTGCACACACTGTATTCGTGCACAGTTTGAAAAAGAAATCGGTAACAAGTTAGCTTGCCAATCGTCTGTCATTCTGCCATTAACAACCAACTGTGAGAAACTCTAGATGACTTGTCAGATGCAAGAGGACTAATTTTACAAACCGTCTTACAAAACTCACCTTATTAAACCGAACAGGAAGAACTGAAAGCAAGCTGAAGGTAAGTTATCTTTCAGTTCTTAACATCACTACCCATACAAGGAGCTTGTTAGCTACAATGTGGATTGACCCCACCCCACAGCACACACCATAAATGAATCTACATCTGACACATCCCACAACTCTTTTACCAAAGCAGCATTATTTTTGTGATAATTAAAAAACCACCCAAACTTCAGATCTGCTAGTAACCAAGGCAAGTTCTCATCACACCACCTCACCACTATGGCTACACTTCTCTTTCGCAGGTGTGTCTCTAAGAGCAAATGTGATAAACACGACCCAATTCCCACTGAAGTCAAAGGAAAGTCTCCTGGTGACTTCAGTGGAGTTGTGTGCAACCAAGTCCTTGGCCTCCCCACTCAGATGTCATACAAGTATATCAACAAAAGCTCACTGTGGTACTTTTTTGGGTTTTTTTTTTTTTTTTGAACAGGGAATTCTGTCCACAAATAAATTAATTTTGATAACCAGACATCACCTTCCATGTATTATATGCCACAGAGAAGCAAATTTTGGAAATGAATAATAAATTCATTTCTGAGCAATTACTGAGGTTAAATTGTGAAAGTCAACTATAAAACAACCTGATTTGGGGAAAGTCTGAGCAAGTCACGCCAGCGACTCCTTCAAGTCCAAGTTCTTAAATATCATGGGTATAAACTGATATTAATGACTCCACACTTTTTTTCTAAAAGAACTTAAATGTTCTGGCAGCAACACGGAGTAGTGCTTACTCCCCAAAAGATCATGAGCATCTGATACAAATCTTGCTATACTCTGTAGGCACGACTTTCCCATGTCCAGTCTTCCCATCACTAGAATATATGTTTCTGATTGGATCATTCCATGGATTTTAATTGTTTGGTAGGAAGGGCGATCTCTAGGGAAATATTTCATGTCTTCTCTTCCAAAATCAAACTAGGAAAACGTACATCTCTGTGATGAAAGCTAAGAGTAGAGCCAGTGTCCATTAACTGTGTAACTGTCTAAAGGTGCCAACTCTAACACTTCCCAAGTGCACGGCCTGCAGTGATAAGTGCCAGGTGTTTCTGAAGCGTGACACAGCCTGTATTGGTAAAAGCGAAGGTGGAAGGAGAAGATTCACTGAAGGTAATGAAATGTAGGGAATTGCTGCTTTCTTCAAACCCTTCCTTCTTCAGGATTTCTAATAAAAAGAGACAGTTGGTGAATTCTCACTTTGCACAAACATCTTCTTAACTCCAGAACCGAAGAATAAAAGAGAAATCCCTCACAAGAAATGGCTGAGAGTCTGGCAAAAGCAAACACAATTCCACTGATTTCAACAGAGTTGCAGATGGCCCGCTTAATGTACAAGAGGGTTGATTTGGCCCTTGTCCCACACCGTAGCACTGCTTTGCCTAGAAACCTTTGCTTTCAAAGTAATTAACCACGTGTAAACAGCCTGCAACACTGAACTGCAACTAAATAAATGAATAGGAGACAGATGTATATTTTAAAACTTCTCTCAGTAGTGGACTTTAACAGCAATATTTATCTTTTTTCTGTTTAATATCAGGATTTTATGTCGGTATCACAGACAAGGAACTGAGGACCTGCAGAACAACATCAATTATTGTACGCATACTTCTCCCTCCCACTGTTTCCTACAGGTGTTAAACTGCAATCATGTATAAGCTTAGTGAGAGTCTCAGGAAGAACTCGTCCTTCCTCAGAAGCCTTCGCAGCACTACAGCAGGTGGGCACAGACTCTCTTGCTAAAAGCACAGAGAGAGAGAGAGAAAGAGAAGAAAATTGCTTACTGTTTCGAGGCTTCTCCTCATCCATGCCTTCATCTTCATTTTCTGGGTCAATATCTTCTGCTTGAGTTATCCAGTCTAAGTATCCCTTCAAATCCTCCTCTAGCTGTTGTTTTTCCCGTAACTTCTGGAAATCGCCCCGAGCCTTAGCCTTCTCTCTTTCTTTGGAAAACTCCCTAGCAAGCGGGAGGGAGGGACAGGACACGGGCGGAGGAAAGGAAGAGATTGAAAAACAACGGGTTAGATTGATTTCCACTAGAAAGGCTCCACACCCTGTGTAGCACACCCAGCTTTCTCTATTCTTGCAAGACAGACACATGAATGGAGTATCCTTGCTAGATACACATGTAAAACAGCTGGAGTGTCCACTTTTGTACCAATGCTTAGGAAAAGATGAATACCTTCTTTTAATCCTTTCATTTGCAACATTTGATTGTCAATTCAAATAAAATACACATGTAACCTTTATGTATAATACCATACACTTTCTAATATTCTTTACCACTTAATATTCTCCAGCAGTTAGCCATTAATATCTATACAAATATGGTTAATTTAATTCAATGATGAACCGTTTGACAATAATCTGACATCTGGAGAGTGAGATGGTGGCTCTAATTTTAAACCAGGTTTCAATCTGTCTTTAAGATTTTACATCAAATCACAACTAAATTGGGCTAATTGTAAGTGTAATTAATAGTACTCACAATTCCGTACACTTTTAATTATGGGCAATTTCATCCACAGTACTGGACAGCATATTGAAAAACTCAGACCCAGTGTTTTACTGCAGACTTTCAGTATTCAGGGCTGTTATCTGACATGAAACATGTTTTCCAAATCTCAAGTTGGGTAGACAAACACAATAAATTACGTGTAAGCAAAACGAATAGATTCTGCCAGAAAGTGAACTAGGGTAGACATTTGATAGTTTCATGAAAGACCACTATTGGGAATATAGGCCTAAAACAGAGGGCACAGGAACAAGAATTCCACGTTGCTTAGTTATGAACCTGGCTGCTTGCTTTGCCTTCTTTTTGGCTGAGGTGCTGTTTCTTCCTCTCTGAAAGATACACCTATGCTGCATTCTTTTTTTTCTAGAAATGCTGACCTACCTCTATTTAGAGACTCTCCTGTGGTTCTAAACCAGGTTTTAATGCTTATATTTTAAAAACTAAGCTTAATGATTGTGAGAAGTACTGGACCAAGAGTACTTCAGCATTAAGTCTTACATCTGCTGAAGCAGATCACTACATAAGGCACACACAGCAGATAATATGGGCTGCTGTTTGTAAAGATGAGAGATGAAGTCATTCTCTTCAATGCATTATCCATTACCCTTGCTGATGACTGTCAGCAAAACTCCACCTAATATTTGTCTTAGGTTTGCTCCTGCAAAGACAAATAGGAAACCTACCACCAACTTTGGTGGGATAATATTAGGATTATGAAAATCCTACCCAACATGTTAAGGAGTGCCATGTGAAGTGTCCTCAAGAAACTGAGATGGAGGTGAGTTTCCGACAGTGACAGTGAAGTACTTTCCTCCTGTGTGGTCCAAAACCCACTGAATGATTTCCATTGACTTCACAGGCTTTGGATCAGGCTTTGAATACTCTGTGCTGTGCATGAAACCAGCACTGCAGCAGAACAAAAGTAGGATGATGCCTTAATTTCAAGCCAAAGTATGTGACCGAGTATGCCTGTGTGATCTTCACCCCTGTCACATTGTCGTCACTTCAGCCCATCCCGTGGGACTACGACAATGAAGGTGGAAATGAGAAAGAGAATAATTTGCTTCTCAGGCCTGAAGGTAGATCACACTCAACGCTGGGACCAAACTTAGCCACAAGACAAAAACAGCTATTCCAAGCATGGCAAGAATGAAAAATCAAATTGTCTCATGCTGGGAGTTATATTTTTCTATCTAAAATGTGAAACAAACAAACCAACAAACCCCCAACAATAATAATAAAAACTGTACAAAGAATTTCAGAAAAAATCCATCAATAGCAGTTATATTCTCTGCTTCAATAACATCTTTTCTCTGGGTCTGACATAGTGCCTTATCCAAATTAACTCTCAAAAAAAAAGTCACTGAATGAATCTATGCATTATTAAGCCTGTTTGATAAATCAAACCCCAGCATTTCAATTGTTGGCTCCTAAACTGGTATTTTAGAATCTAGAACAAATGGTCCAATTTTGCAAAGGACTGAGCCCTCAACTCCAAGTGAGAACTATATATTTGTGAGGATACAACTTGCAAACAGCTGTTTTAGAAATGAAAGAGGAAAATGTCATGAAACAGTCCTGTTTACAGAAAGTGAAATTCCTACTGTGCACTGAAGTGGATCATTTATGTTAGACGCATATGAGCTGCACGACCGCTTGGGTCTTCTCAGTCCCCTCTCACTGTCTCTCTGAAATGGACTCAGGCTGGAGGAAGAGCTAACTAAACCAATGTGAGATTTTAGCATGATGTCTTTACGCTGACTGTCTGCATAGCAGTGAATTTGTTACCTAGCTTTTTAATGGCACAACTGAAAACACTGTGGTTGCCTAGTCTACGTGGTCTGCAATTCCATGTCTCTTTCCTTTGTACAGTGTGTGACACCATGTCTCAGATGACTCTACAACTTATTTAAATTATCTTTATTTCTATGCTCTGCTAACATTAAACCATTGAGAACAGCTAGCTCAGGAAATTGCTAATGCAATTCAAACCACCTCCCATGTAGAATGCCAGCCTGTGCTCAGGCAAATGTAGTTCAAGAACTAGTACCAATGGCCATTTACCATCCCATGTGAAATGAGCTGGTGACCTCAGTCCAGTTCCTGTTGCAGGCAGATGGGCACAATTCTTCTCCCACCATCACAGCTGGCAATAAATGGTCATTGTCTGCAGTTTCAGCAGGGAGGCCAAGGACCAGATAAGCTTTCTGACGGAAGTGCCATCTCGAGTGTGGAGGTGGCCTTCTCAAAAAAGATTGCACCATCATGTCAGGACCAGGACGACAAAGGCTTGCAGAACTACCAAGCAATCTGTCTCTTCTCAGTGAGCATCAGTTTAAGAGTTGGTGAATCTGGTTGTTTTTACCAGAATTAAGTTTGCTTCCCTATCCTTTCCTTCTCCCACAAAATAATAAGATACATCTCCCAGTGGGAATACCAAAAAGCAGATTATTCTGGAGAGATGTTTTCTCTGTGTGAAGTTAGAGTGGGTCAAGATCATAAATGTAAACACCCAGCTCTGTATCCTGTGCTGTTCCAGAAGAAAACTTCTCTTGCCCATCCTGATGATGGAATATAGGTAATTCTTGTCTAGATCTGATCTCAATATGATTTCTCATATTTAGAGGAGTGATAAAAACCAGCAGAATTCTAGCAGTTCAAAACTCTTCCTGACTGCTAAAAGTGCAGCACAAGGCTTCAAACCTCATCTGCCCTGAGAAGTGCACCAAGGAATGGGAAGGGTTGGAAGACCGACAGAAGACTAGGAAGAAGTCCTGAAATGTCACAAACACTGCTCCAGGAGGAGCTACAGCCATAGCCAGCCTCCCATTCACTCTGACCTCCTCCTTGGCAGTAAGAGAATCAAAACCAGCCTACTGGGTTTTCCAGGATCCTCTCAAAGCAGAAGAAATGGCTGTTCTCCTGCCCTCCATCTGCCCTAGGCAACTGCTCGTTCGGCCTGTCTCCTAGGATTTGGATCACTGCCAGGCAAAATAGAAAAGAAATGCGAATCTATATGCTTAGGTGTGCAGGTCTGAAAGTTGAACCCACACTGCCATTTTTTTTCCTCACTAATTGCCTTAAAGAAGTAACACACATGTGAGCAACTCTGACCTCAAGAGACCTCTAAGAGGTCTTCACTGCTCACAGCAATGACGTGGAATCCTTTTGCCTGGACTTGAGGAGGTCTACTGTGTGATCTGCTGACTGGCTATTTCCTTTGGCATACATGAATTTTATACTGTGCTCAGTCAAGATAGGGAGAGGATTACAGCTACACACAAATACTCTGTCATCCTATTTAGCTTAGCACGTGACCAAATTCACCAGAAGGATCACAAACAGATGACAAACCTGAGGAAAAACAAATTACAAATGAGCTCTTTAGGCAGAGCAGAAGTCAGCATTTAATTTTGCAGGTGCAATCAAAGTCTTTGTGAGTACAATTAATTACACTTATGTATTCAGAAGTGATTAAAAAACTAAGCTAATCTGTCACTGACGAAGTATACCTACACAACATGCTCGGTGAAGTTCCTGAAATAATTAAGTGGAAGAAATCAGAGATGCCCAGAATGGATGTACAAAACAGCCCAGGAATGCTGCTTTGTATCTACATGGGACAGAGAGGTGGGTCATCTACATATATCAGACTACTAGCATGCCTCTAAAGAAAAGCTGAATCCACAAAGTGCAGTTGGCAGCTCAGCAGAATTTAGAACTGCTTTAGCAAGGTAATTGTTTAAGAGTTGCTTATTTAGCCCGGAGAAAATTTGCAAAATTTGTCCCATCATTTCTGTGTTTTTTCATGGATGTGAATTCTTAAGTTTCTTTTTAATTTTCTCCAGTTGGGAAAAAATTTGCAGAAACAGTGCAGCTGTCGTAATACTGTGAACACAGCCAGAAAGAGTGACTCCTGGCTTAAACAAGGTGAACTTCATCCTTCATTTCAGTTCTCTCTACAGACTGTTTCCATCTCTTACCACTAGCTGTGGTGGTCTAGATGCAGTGTGTCAGGAGGTGGAAGATCTAGGCCCCAAAACACTTTCTTGAATTGAAAAGTTAGAGAGAGAAGAAATTCAATTTTTAATGATGTACAGACACAAATCCAAGTGTTGGTATATTGAATCTGCTCTGCTTCAACAGCGTGCACTCCTCAGGGCTGGGCTCGCGGGCACTGCTTATCCTATCAGATGCTATACAATCTTATATAAACCACTATCTTATACAGTCCTTGAGTGCACCTCTGATACAACAGATCACTCTCCCTCTGACAGCGGGTCATCATCCTCCACTGCTGCTGAGATCCTTACCTGCTGATCAGAGTATCCACCTGGAGAAATGAGGAGCTTACGTTTCAAAATTGTACCCAGAGTATCACTCTCCAGATACCCAAACACAGACTATTGCCTGACACTTCACCACTGGGGATTTTTTCCCATTCCCTTTACTGTTTGGAAACCCTTCTTTTTGCAGCAGCAGTCTTAACAGCACGTCTCCTTCAATGGAATAACGAAGATAGTAGTAATACCTCCCGTAGATCTGCTATTACCTGTCTCTTCGCAGGATGGCCAATGGTGGATCTTCTCTGGTCCTACTACTGCCCCTCGTATGTTGCTGGCCCAAGTACTGAGGACATAATTCCTGTGAGGCATCAAGTCCTCTCTCATGCTCAGAGATATTTTCCCTCTCTCACGATAAAAAAACAAGGGAATTCAGGGCTGCCCACTCAGACAACAGGTACAGGCTTTTGACCAAATTCATTTAGAGCTCATGAAAGAAGGCAGGATGTTAGAAACAAAGAAAAAGAGGATGCATAAAACTCCTCGTACCATATTTATCCATGTACATAGAACAGTCGTAGGCACCCAAACATGCCCAAATATGGAATTAGAAGCCTAATTCTAGAAGATCTCTTTTTAAAAATCTTGCAAGGAATGTTTGCTGGCTGGATTCCTCTAATTGTGTGGCTCCCCAGGGGCAGCAAAGTTTTTAACTACTGGGGTACAATATCAATTGTTTATAATCAAAGCTATTAAAATGATGCTTTGCAGTGAGGGTTATATTGCAGAACTGAAATACAACTAAACGTCTAGATGTCTCAGGATGCTTAAACACTAGCAGAAACTGTCTTGCTTCTCTGCTCATCCTTAGAAAAGGTCAGAGGGAAATGATCTTTTCACCCTGCATTATCCTAGGCTTGTCATCTGCACAATAGAGAAGACGTACTTACTGAAGAAGAAACGTGCCCAAGACACTCTCCAGGGAAAATCGTCTCCTATTAGGCTGTGCTTTAGAGATACTGAGCAATGTGAAAATTTCTCACGTGAGAAGACATAATTTGGAAGGAATCTGATCCCACAAATGCAAACGCATTTGTCTCATGTTCTCATTCCTCCTTCAGCCCCACTGACTCTTCCAGAAGTTTTACTCTAATCCCCTTCTATGGTGAATAGTACGCTTCACCTACAGGGGAGCGTAGCATTGTCCTCTTCCCTCAGAGCGCAGGCAGAGATTTTAGGTAAGAGGAACAAGTTACTAGCAAAAAATTGTCTTGAAGTCCTTTGATTTAGTCAAAAGACTCCTTCCACACCATTAGGAATGCCATCTTTTGCTGTTAGCACAGCAATAGCCTAGGCCTTCTATTAAGGTTCCTGAGATCAACCCACCACTGCCCGTTGTTTTGGTAACCAGAGAGTAGGAATAGAAATACAAATTTTAAAAAATAAACAATAACAAAACATTTTCCTGGTACTGCTTACCCGCTAAGTACACCGAGAACCAAGTTAAGTACAAAAAATGACCCTATGATGATTAGTGTAACAAAATAGATCCAGGGCCAGTCCCTTCCTATGGCATCATTGACCTGGAAGAGTGGAATGATAATTAGTGAGACAAGCTCAGATTCTGAGCACTGCAAGGCTCCAGCCAAAGAGATCCCAAGTCACCAGCAGTAAGATTTTTCAATAGCCAGTTTTCTGGAAATTTATGACAGGTTAACATTAGCAATTTTGAATGCCCTGAGGTTTCTTTGTCAGAGAATAACACCTCTTTTGTCACCTGCAGTGTTATTTGCAATGTTTGAACATTTTGTCAAAATATTTGAGAGCTGATGTGAACCTTCCTTGAATTCAGATTTTTAATCCCTCTGAAAGAATCCTGGTGACAGGGAAGAACCCTTATTATGGAGTCTTGCCCTGTAGCATTGGAAAAAGGACACCAAAACTGTCAGCTTACCCGCTCAACACACCAAGAACCAGATTTAGAACGAAAAAGGATCCAAAGATGACCAGACTGACAAAATACACCCATGGTAACTCATAGCCCATAGCGTCCTGCATCTGGAAAGACGAAGGAAAGTTAGAAGACAGAGAAGGAAAGCAGAAATGATTAGGCAAAGGAACAGATGGAAAGGTTTGTAAACAGAGCCTGTGGTTGGTTTACACATAACCATAGCAAGTGTTTCTGTATGTTCTGTCTGATATGATCACTCCTTTGATTGCTTTTTCCCTCTGGATGTTTCCTTGCAGGCAGTGATTAATATAGCCTGAGATATAACCATGTGCCATACTGGCACTTCTTTGGATGCTTAAAGTTGTGGACTGTCACTTTCTGGAGTTTACTTACAGAATCACAAGGGTCTATACGATGGCTTCTAAACTTCTATCCACTGCACATTCATATGACTCTGATGCCAGGGAAAACATTGCTATTTTTTGCTAAGCACTGCCACAGTGTGTTGTCAGATCATGTTCACATCCCATGTGTAGCACAGGGACACATACCTCAAAGAGAAGCATGTGGTAACTGTGGGCAAATACTCATCTTTCCCTGACAAAGCTATGGTAATCTTCACAGTTTACCACAGCGAGGGCAGTAGCTTTATGCTTTTGAGGCAGGTCCTATCAAGGCCCACCATGTTCTGACCTGGTCAAGTGTTTTCTAAAGCTTTCTCACAAATTTCCTTTCTCTCCTTGAAGGATGAATGTCTCCTTCAAAATACGATTCCTACACAACTGAATACTCAGAAAATTTGAGGCTGTAAACTGAATGACATGAGCATGGGTCTGGTTTTCACACCACTACAAGCATCTGCGAATGAAGCAGGCAGACTATTGTTTTAGCTCCAGAACCTGTATTAGGCATAGAGCAAGTCTAGCACATAATAAGATATTGTATATATTTTAAAGCATCTAGTACATAAACACTATTTTATCTATAAGTTTCCATCAAAGTTCAACGTTCTGGAAAGCTGCTGAATACCTTAATAGAATCTCACTTTCATGATGGTATCAAAAATACCAGAGTCCCTTCTTCTTTACTTTTCATAAACACTTATCTTCTGAGCCATATATAACATCATTAAAGAAACAGATGGTGGTTAACACTTTCAGGAGCACTAAAACAATTTATGAATGTAAATTGCAGACTTGAAAGTACCTAAAGGCATAAAGCAGCCTAGGTTCCTTTGGTCTTCCATGCTTTTGAAAATTTTATCGTTATGTTGCCCTCTCCTTCCAGGAAAATGCTCTGTCCTTTGCAACCTAAGCGTTTGTTGTGATCACAGAAGAAATATTCTTCCATACATGGGCACTGAGACACACTTCAGGGGAGGTGAAATGACTCAAGAATCACAACAACTCAGGAAAAGAATTTCAGACGTTCAGTAAGTCAAGACAGGAGAGTACCACTAATCTAATTAGTTCTTTGTGGACGGAAGTCCGTTATCCACTTTTCTTTGGAAGTATAGTCACTGAAGTCCTTGTCTGGCAATATTGCACAGTCAATGGGCCAATCCAGAACTCTATCTCAGGGCTCCTTCAGCTGCGACTGAACTGAAGTAGACTCCTCAAAAAATAAGCTCAAAATCTGCCTCGGTGAAGACAGTTCATCAGCTCTTTCCTCACAGGTTTAATACATTTGGTGGTCAGGAGAGAGTACCTGAACATTTAATATTTCCTAAGCATATTAACCAGCTTTCCTTTTAATACTTCTGCAGAATTGTTCATTTGGTTCATAAATAATACTAATTATTCTTTATGTTTGCAAGCCACATTTCATCCTGCATGACCAAAAGCAGACACGTCTGGTGTGAAATTCATCAGTGCTTTAAAGAGAACAAAATATCACGGTATATAAAGATGGAAGCAAATATTCACCTGAAATCACAGTAGAGAAATCAGGCAGGCAAAATGTAACTGCCCAAGCTGAAATTAAGTAATGAGACTTCACATCCTCTCTCTTCTACCAAGAACACCACCATCTATACAAAGCAACCGGCACAATGAGTATGGATGACTTTGAAAAACTGCCATAAGAACTCACCAGTGCAGGCACAATGATGACTCTGATTTCCCTCTGATTATGATAGATGGTGATAAAAAAGCCTCAGGTGTATGGTATTTATCTATTGACTGGGTTTTTTTGTCAGCTGGAAAAGCAGAACTTCTCAAAGCCACGGTACAAGGGAATCCTAAAGAGCAAATGCCAGGGTGCTGGGTACAGAATTCAGGTGCATATCAGGGTGCCTTTTGTACTACTGTGGCACAAAGAAATTTCCAGATGGCAAGAGGCTTCCATCGTGGCCTGGTAAAGTACACAACTACAGTATAGCGTACTCTGGCTATTCCCAGTGCCTGCACAGTTGCATAACAGTTGTACCAGCTAGGATCAGCATAGATTAGTCCTGAAAAACAGACCTGCATTCTGGTACAGCGGAGCATTTGGGACTTCTCAGGCTGAACACTAAGCAGATCAGCTTTTCACCTCCTTTTCATTGCCCAGTCATATACGTAACAGAGAAGCTGAGAGGCAGAGACAGTGATAGCTTCTCAAGTGTTGAGAAACCATAAGTACTTGGCAGACAGCTGAGTCTGCTTCTCTATCGCTGTACTCCCTATGTTTGGTGCTCTCATCTCTCTTTTTATTAAGTAGAAGTTGAGATTATTCCATACATCATGTGACTGAGACACAGGTGACAGAAACGTATGTTTTATGTTGATACTACATTAGATATTTGGTAAACTATGCCAAAAAAAACACCCTCTGATAAAAGACAATACACTGTGAGTTTACTATTCGCTCTTGAAAAACACATGCAGGAGAAATGCAGAGATATAGGCTGCTTGGCAGAACTTGGGGGAAAAAAAAAGAACGAGACTTACTCAAAGCACTAACAGCAACGTATCAACATTCAAAAAACATTAAATTCTTGGCTAAGACTGTATCCTTCCAAATATCTGGAAATGCTTCCTCCTACATGGAATTATCCTAGAAGTCCAGAATGGACTATCCTCAAATGAGCAATGGTCCCATACAGTTACCACTAAAAACCTTGCACCTGTGTTTGAGTGAAACTGTCTCCTGGAAACTTACCATTACTCTGCAAATATGTAGCTATTAATCATATATGTACGCACACACATGTCCTGTTGACCACAGCTGGAGATGTTCACTGCAAGAGTAACTTAAGTGGTAGGGCTGATTTTTCGTAATTATGCTGTTGAAGTGGAGAAGCTGCAGAGGGTCAAGATCAAGAGTGTTGCCATTTACACACTACCGAGTACAGGAAACAAGGTCTGCAAATAGATTCTGTACTGGTGTCTACAGTGAACAGAAAATGGATCAGTTATAGGTTACCTCTCTAGGAAGGACAGTACAACTCCTGATACACAGTTCAGCTCTCAGGTCACCAAGTGCACTTCTTTCTGAGGGTTTACTATTAACCGTATGAATCGCAACAGAAGAGGCAGATCAGGGTACATTAAGAGAAGTGTGGCCAGCAGGTCAAGGGAGGTTCTCCACCCCCTCTGCTCTGCCCTAGTGAGGCCCCATCTGGAGTCCTGTGTCCAGTTCTGGGCTCCCCACTTCAAGAAAGATGAGGAGCTACTGGAGAGAGTCCAGCGGAGGGCTACGAGGATGGTGAGGGGACTGGAGCATCTCTCCTACGAGGAAAGGCTGAGG